>Ga0255356_1000405_pt1 | contig 29922 bp, 28 predicted proteins | sample HBST100metaG_FD_189944 | JGI IMG/M metagenome (GOLD analysis project Ga0255356, IMG submission 189944) | Peat soil microbial communities from Stordalen Mire, Sweden - H.B.S.T100 | ecosystem: Environmental > Terrestrial > Soil > Wetlands > Peat | place: Sweden: Norrbotten County, Stordalen Mire...
GGATGGCGGGGTGGTTTGACGCATAAGGTCAGGGGGCGCTGTCTCCCGACCTTTCGCCTCACACCGCCCAACCCGCGCTACGGATTTGTTCCGGCGAAGCCCCGAACCAGCGCTTGCAAGCCCGGCTGAACGGGCTGAGTTCGGCGTAGCCCAGCAACTGGCCAATGCTGGAGACCGAGAGGTGCCGCTGGGCGAGGTAGGAGCGGGCCAGGGATTTTCGCACCTCCTGCACGGCTTCGGCGTAAGTGAGGCCGAGTTCGCCGAGGCGGCGTTGGAGCGTCCAGCGCGCCACGCCCAGCGCGGCGGCGACATCGTTCATCGCCGGCGCGCCCTCCGGCAGGCGGGAGCGGATTTCCGCCCGCACGCGCTCGGGCAGCGGCACGCGCCCATGCGGCAGGCGGCGCAGGAAGGCTTCGGCCTGCAAGCGGGAGAAGGTGGCAGCGTCGGCGCCGGGCATTTTGCGGCACAGGTCACCGGGGTGGAAGACGATGGCGTTGGTGCGCTGGCCGAAGAATACCGGCGCGCCGAAGGTCGCCTGATGCGCGGCCGCGCGGCCGCCGGGCTCCGGGTGCTCAAAATGCACCTCCGCCGGGGTGAAGCCGGGGCCATAGGCGTGGCGCAGCAGGTTCTGAAACATGGCAATGGTGAGTTCCGCATCCTGCCGCCGGTCGAAGATGCGCCAGTCCAGAATGCGGTATTCCAGGCGGAGCAGGCCGCCATCGGCGCGCAGTGAGACCTCGCTGGCTTCCTGATGCAGGGGGAAAAGATCCGCGAACTGGCGCAGCGCCACGCCAATGGTAGGGGCGGAGAGCGCGATATCACCCACCAGCCCGTGGCTGGAGGCGGGGAATTGCCGCCCGTAGCGCAGGCCGAAATCCGCGCAGCCGGAGATTTTCGCGGCGCGCTCCATGACATCCACATAGCAGGCCAGGGAAATGCTGCCCTTGCTGGCACTGTTCAGCCGCCCGGCATCAATGCCAGCGGGCCCCATGATCCGGTCCGCATCGGCGCCCAGCTCGGACAAAAACGGCAACAGCCCCGCCGTGGCGACCAGCCCCACCTGCGCGCCCTGCGCGTGCCCTATGAATTGGCCCATTCTATTTCAACTCCGCCTTGTTTTGCGGCGTGACTTGCGTATTCTCGTTGGCCAAAAGACTAGGACGGGCGGCGCTAACGCGCAACCCGCCCGGCCTCGCCGACAAGCTTCTGCGCCAACAGCACCGGCACGGTGGTGAAGAGAATGATGGCGAAGACCACGACATTCACCTCTGGCAGTTTCTGCCCCAGGCGGATGGCGCCGAAAATCCACAATGGCAGCGTGTTCTGCGCCCCGGCGGTGAAGGTGGTCACGATCACCTCATCGAAGGACAGCGCGAAGGCCAGCAGCGCCCCGGCGCCAATGGCGCTGGCCATCAGCGGCAGTTGCACCCGGCGGAAGGTGAGGAACGCGTCCGCGCCCAAATCCGCCGAGGCTTCGGTGAGCGAGCGCGGCATGCGCCGCAGCCGGGCAACCACGTTGTTGTAGACAATGACGACGCAGAACGTGGCGTGCCCGGCGACGATGGTCCAGTAGGACAGGTTCATGCCCCAGAAGGCGAAATACGCCGCCAGCGCCATGCCGGTGAGAATGCCCGGCAATGCGATGGGCAGCACGGCGACGAAGCTCACCACCTCCCGCGCCGCCGATTTCATGCGCGCCACCGCCATGGCCGCCAGCGTGCCCAGCAGAATGGCGAGGACCGTGGCCACGCCTGCAACTTCCAGCGAGAGGGCAAGCGCTTGGCGCACCTCCTCGTCATTCCACGTATCCGCAAACCAGTGCAGCGCGAAACCAGCGATGGGCCACGCCGGAATGGGGGCCGCCGAGAACGCGTAAACCACGATGATAACAATGGGCACGAACAGAAAGCCCATGATGGCCGTCACTGCCGCCCAGATGAGCCAGTTCCCCTTAGAGCGCATCGAACGCCCCCAGCCTGCGCGCCAGTGCCAGGAACACCACCATGACGCCGAGCGGCAGCACCGCATACGCCGCCGCGAAAGGAATATTATTCGTTACGCCAACGTTCGCATACACCACATTGCCAATGAAATCCGAACCCGTGCCGCCGACGAGCATCGGCGTCACGAAATCCCCCAGCGTGAGGGAAAAAGTGAAGATAGCGCCGGCAACCATGCCCGGAAGCGCCATGGGCAGAATCACGCGCCGGAACGTCGCCAGCCCGCGCTCGCCCAGATCCGCCGAAGCCTCCAGCAGGCTGGGCGGAATGCGCTCCACCGCGGCGGCGACGGGAAGGATCATGAATGGCAGCCAGAGATAGGAGAACACAATCCACATGGCCCAGTTGCTGTAGCCTATATGCAGGCCGGGCAGACCGATCTCGGCCAGCGCCCAGTTCAGCACGCCGTCATGCGCCAGGATCAGCCGCCACGCGTAAACGCGGGCAAGGTAGCTGGACCAGAGCGGCACCATGACCATGGCCATGAGTGCCGCGCGCAGACGCGGACCGGCCAGACGCACCATGGCGTAGGCGACCGGCCATGCCAGCACGACATCCGTGACCGTGACCGCCGCGGCGATGAGGATCGTGCGCAGGCCGATGCGCGTATAAATCGGGTCACTCAAAAGCTGCTGGAAATTCATGAAGGAAAAGCCGGGGATCAGGTCGCCGCTGAGGTCGTCCACCGTCCAGAAGGCCGTGATGAGCAGCGCGCCGATGGCGGCGAGATACAGGCAGGCGAACCAGATAGCAGGCAGGCCGAGCAGGGCGGCATTCGCCGCCCCCTCATGCCGCCAGCCGAACGCGGAGAGAAACCGCCGCATGTTCAGCCTTTGATGCTCTGCCATTCGCGCTGCCAGGCGGTATAGTCCAGGCAATCATTCTTGCCGTTGCCGCACTCGGTACGCGGGGTCTTCCAGAACTTGATCTGGTCGAAATACGAGGCCGGAGCATTGGCGTGGTATTGCGCGCAGGCGCCGGGCTGCTGGGCGTCCATCTCCTTGCAGGCCAGCGTGTTCGCGGGTGTCTCGCCAAAGTAGATGGCTTGTTGCGCCTGCACTTTTGGCGTCGTCACCCAGTTGATCCACTCATAGGCGCAGTTCACATGCGGGGCCTTGGCGGAGACCATCCAGGTATCGGCCCAGCCCGTCGCACCTTCCGCCGGAATGGTGTCGGCCACCGGCACCTTCGCCGCTTGCAGCGTGTTGGTCTGATACGGCCAGGCCGCACCCACCACGGCATCACCAGAGGTAAAGAGCTGGATTTCGTCCGAGGCCAGAGCCCAGTATTTCTTGATGAGCTTGGTCTGCCCCTTGAGCAGCAGCACCACCGCGTTCATCTGCGGCTGGGTCAGCTCATACGGGTCGGTAATGCCGAGGGCCGGCTGGGTCTTGGAGAGATACAGCGCCGCATCCGCGATCTGAATGGGATTGTCCGGCACCGTCACCTGGCCCTTATATTTCGGGTCGTAGATCACCCCCCAACTGGTGGGCGCGGCGGGGAAGGTCTTGGTGTTGTAGAGCAGCGTGTTCGGGCCCCATTCATAGGAGACGCCGTAATGCACGCCCTTCACGGTGTTGAAATCTGGGCCTTGCAGCTGCGGGATAAAATCCTTCCAGGCCGGGATCAGCGCCATGTTGATGGGCTGCACGTTATGGCCATAGATCAGCCGCAGCGTCGCGTCGCCCGAGGCGGAGACAACGTCATACTGGCTGCCGCCGCCGGAGCGCATCAGCGCCACCATCTCATCCGACGAGCCGGCGTATTTGGCATGCACCTGGCAGCCGGTGGCGGCCTCGAAAGGCTTCACCCAATCATCCTGCGCGTAGCCCTCCCAGGCGACCACATTCAGCACGCCCTCGCCCTTGCCAATGGCGCTGAGCGGCTGCACCGCCGCCGCCCCTTGCGCCAATGGCAGTGAAACGGAAAGACCCAGTATGGCCCTGGCGATATTTCGTCTAAACCCCGCTTTCATCAAACCTCTCCCTTGTTGCTGGTCTGCTCAAGCCTCACCACCGCGGCGCGCGGCCAGGCGGCGAGTACTTTGTCTCCCGAGTGCAGGCGCAGATTCGTCTGCACCGGCACGGCATTGGCTTCCATCACCGCGAGGCGCGTGCCGTCCTCCAGCTCCACCTGGTAGCGGGTGACGGCACCGAGATACACGGCCTCGCGCACCAAAGCAGGATGCGCGTCGTACCGCTCCGGCACTCCCGCACCTGGCGCGAACAAGTAAATTTTCTCAGGCCGCAGCAGCGTGTTTTTGTCCGTGCCCAGCAGGTTGGAGGTGCCGACGAAATCCGCGACGAAGGCCGAGGCCGGGCGCTCGTACAAATCAAACGCTGTGCCGATCTGCTCAATCCGCCCTTGGGAAAACACGGCGATGCGGTCGCTCATGGCCAGCGCCTCGTCCTGATCATGCGTCACGTAGACAAATGTGATGCCAGTCTCGTGCTGCAAGCGCTTCAGCTCTATCTGCATCTGGTGGCGCAGCTTCAAATCCAGCGCGCCGAGAGGCTCGTCCAGCAGCAGCACACGCGGCTTGTTTACCATGGCGCGCGCCAGGGCCACGCGCTGGCGCTGCCCACCGGAGAGCTGGGCCGGTTTTCGGCTCCCGTAATCCGCCAGTTGCACGGATGCCAGCGCGGCCTCCGCCTGCTTATGCGCCTCGGCCTTGGGCATTTTGGCGGCGCGCAGGCCGTAGGCCACGTTCTCGATGAGGGTGAGATGCGGGAACAGCGCGTAATCCTGAAACACCGTGTTCACGGCGCGCTCAAAAGGCGGCAGGTTCGCCACATCCTTGCCGTCCAGCAGAATCCGCCCGGCATCCGGGCGCTCAAACCCGGCGATGAGCCGCAGCGTGGTGGTCTTGCCGGACCCGGAAGGCCCGAGAAAGGTGAAGAACTCGCCCTGGCGCACGGTCAGGTCCAGCCGCGAGAGCGCCACGGCGCCGCCATAGGATTTGGCGACACCTTCCAGCTGCACGATGGGCGGGGTCTCTGGGCTTGAAGCAGTCAGGGCGGCACCTCTTGGCGGCATGAACGATGCGATAAGCTGGCATGGTTCCCGAACCGCGGTGTTGACCCCGGAACACAAGCCTCCCCGCCCTGTATTCCAGGGTCAACACCCCGCGGCGGGGGGTGTACTATGCAGGGCGCGGCCTTATCCGGAGGAGAGTTTATGTCTAATAACCTGAAATTCTATATCGACGGCGCCTGGGTGGACCCGGTGGCACCGAACCCCATCGCGGTGATTGACCCCGCGACGGAGCAGCCCTTTACCGAGATCTCCGGCGGTTCCAGCGCCGATGTGGACAAGGCCGTGGCCGCCGCCAAGGCCGCGTTCAAGACCTTCTCCAAAACCACCCCGCAATACCGGCTGGAGCTGCTGAAGCGCTGCCTGGAGATTTATAACCGCCGCTATGACGAAATCGCCGAGGCCTGCACGCGCGAGATGGGGGCGCCGCTGAGCTTCTCGAAAGAGGCGCAGGTGTTTGTCGGCCAGGGGCATTTCCAGGCGCTCATCGACAAATTCGAGACCTTCGAATTCTTCGAGACACGCGGCACAACCCGCGTGGTGAAGGAGCCGATCGGCGTTTGCGGGCTGATCACGCCGTGGAACTGGCCCCTGAACCAGATCGTCTGCAAAGTGGCCCCTGCCCTGGCCGCCGGTTGCACGATGGTGCTGAAGCCGTCGGAAATCGCGCCGGTCAACGCGATCATCTTCGCGGAAATTCTGCATGAGGCGGGCGTGCCCAAGGGCGTGTTCAACCTCGTCAACGGCACCGGGCCGGATGTCGGGCAGAAGCTGGCCGAGCACCGGGATGTGGACATGATGTCCTTCACCGGCTCCACCCGTGCCGGCATTATCGTCGCCAAGGCGGCGGCGGATACCGTGAAGCGCGTCTGCCAGGAGCTGGGCGGCAAATCCGCCAACATCGTGTTGCCGGATGCGGATCTGGACCTCGCCGTGCGCCAGGGCATCGGCGCGTGTTTCATCAACTCGGGCCAATCCTGCGATGCCGCGACCCGCATGCTGGTGCCCCGCGCTTTGCACGCCAAGGCGCTGGAGATCGCTGCTGACGAGGCCGCCAAGCAGGTCACCGGCAACCCGTGGGAGACAAGCTCCGTGCTCGGTCCGCTGGTGAGCCAGATGCAGTTCGATAAAGTGCAACGCCTGATCAAGGCCGGTATAGACGAAGGCGCCACGCTGGTCTGCGGCGGGCTGGGTAAGCCGGAGGGGCTCGCGACAGGCTACTACGCCAAACCCACTGTGTTCGGAGACGTGAAGCCGGGCATGACCATCGAGAAGGAAGAAATCTTCGGGCCTGTGCTCAGCATCATTCCGTATGACAGCGTGGAGGAGGCCATCGAGATCGCCAACGACACCGTGTACGGCCTGGCGGCATACGTGCAGGGCAAGGACATTGCCCTGGTGCGGGACGTGGCGGCGCGGTTGCGCGCCGGCAGCGTGTACATCAACGGCCCGGATATCGACTTCACCGCCCCCTTCGGCGGCTACAAGCAATCCGGCAACGGGCGCGAATACGCGGATTTCGCGCTGAACGATTTCCTCGAGATCAAAGGGATCGTGGGGTACGGAAACTAACGGCTACACCGCGCCGGGGCAGCCCGGCGCGGGCCTACCGCCAGCCCTTCGCGCGCCTTACCGCCTCAGCAAAAGCCGAGTGCCAGGCTGAAACATCCGCAACATCGGGCGTGACCACACGCACCGCGCCAGGGCGCGGCACCTCACCCCCCGCCGCCATCGCGGCGCAGCCGAAGGCGGTGAGTTCGTCGAGCTCTGGGCACGACACCTCGCGCTGCAAGGCATTCGCCAAGAAACGGAGAAAATACGGGCTGCGGGTCAGTCCGCCATCCACCGAGATACGCCCGCTGATCGGCATGCGCGCATGCATGGCCGCCACCACCTCCGCCGTGCGCAGGGCAATGCCCTCCAGCAATGCCTGCAGCATGTCCTGGCGCGTGGTATCCGCGCTCATGCCCACCCAGAGCGCGGCGGCGGAACGGTCCCAATGCGGGCAGGCCAGCCCGGAGAGCGCCGGGACGAAAGCGATCTTCCGTGCAATCGCCGGTGGATTTACGAAATCCGCGAGCTCGTCGAAGGAAGATAACAGCCCCAGCCTGGCGGCCCATTCCAGCGCCGCCCCGGCATCGTACACGCCGCCATCCACAGCATACACGCTCTGCCCGTTGCGCCGCCACGCCACCGTGGGCAGCAGCCCCTGCCCTGGTGCCCGCACAATCTCCGCGCCCGTGATCGCCAAGGTAAACGCGCCTGTGCCGAAGGTAATCTTCGCATCGCCCGGCTTACGGCAGCCATGGCCGTAAAGCGCCGCCTGCTGATCCACCAGCGAGGCCGTGACGGGCACACCACAGATCTCGCCAAAATCCCCGGCAGTGTCACGGATTTCCGGAAGCGCCGCCATCGGCACGCCAAAGATGCGGCACAACTCCGCATCCCACTGCCCCGTGGCCAGATTCATCAGCGAGGTGCGGGAGGCGGTGGTGACGTCGGTGGCGAACACGCCCGCCAAACGGTCGAGAAAGAATGCATCCGTGGTGCCCAGCCGCAACCTTCCCGCCGCCAGCGCCGTGCTGGCTTCGGGAATATGCCGCAAAATCCAGGCGAATTTACTGGCGGAAAAATATGCGTCCAGCGGCAGCCCGGTGCGGTCCAGCACCTCCGGCGCGGCGTCGCGCAATGTTTCCACCTCGTCGGCCGTGCGGTTATCTTGCCACACAATCACGGGTGAGAACGCTTTTCCCGTTACCGCATCCCAGGCCAGGCAACTCTCCCCCTGATTAGCGATGCCGATAGCCTCCACCCGCCCCGCCGCCTGCAAACATGCCTGGATATTGCTTAAGAGTTCCTCAGGGTCATGCTCCACCCAGCCAGGATTGGGGTGGTGCTGCGCATGGCGCACGGCATGCACGATACGCGCGTCGCCATCCTCCAGCAGCAGCACGCGCGTGCTGGTGGTGCCCTGGTCGATCGCCGCGACCCTCACGGCGCGATATCCACCACAATCCGCGAAACCTCAGACGGGATCTTGATGCCGTCCATATCCAGCAGAACGCGCCGCTCCGGGCGGGTGGAGATGTGCTGGCGGGCCAGCATTTCATCCCCCGCCCGCACGCGCAGATGGCCGCGCACGGGCGCATTCACGCGCAACTGCATCAGGCCGCGCAGCTGTGTCACGCGGGTGAGCCGTTGCGGCACCACGAATTTAAGCCCCTCACCCGCGATAACCTCCACCCCGCCTTCGGCGCTTGGCAGTCCACCGGCCAGATCATCAGCGATGTAATCCGCGATGGCCGCACCCTCGCGGAAACTCCACCCGGCGGTCTCGACCGGGCGCAGCAAATTCCCGGCGGCGAAATAGGCGGCATCGGAGCAGCGGCCATATTGGTCGATGGCCGGGCCGCCGCTGCCGGCATCCACCACAAGATGGCTCAGCCGCGCCAGACTGGCCTCGGGCAGGAACTGGCCCGTGAGCAGCACGCCGTCGCACGCCAGCACGGTGCCGTCGCGCAGCAATACGCTTTCCACCCGCGCCCCCCCGCGTATCTCCGCGATCTGGCTGTTGTAATGCACCGGGATGCCTAGCAGGCGCGGCAGCAGCCCCAGCGGCCAGCGCGCCGTGGCGCGGTTGCCCGCCTCCACCACCGCCACGGGCTTGATGCCGTGACCGCGGCAGGTGACCAGGGCCGAGAGCCCCACCAGCTCCGTGCCCACCACCACCGGACGGGCGAAGGGCGCCAGCCCCTGCAAATGCACATAGGCCTGCAGCGCGCCGGTATTCAGCACGCCAAGCGGCCTCGCCCCGCCCACCAAGCGGGCCGAGCGCGGCGCCTCCCGCGCGCCGGTGGCCAGCAGCACGCGCAGGGCTTTCACCGTGCGCGGCCCTTCCGGCGTGGCCACGTCCAGCACCCCGCCGGGCTTTAAGCCCAGCACGGAATGGCGCAGCAGAATCTCCACCCCCGCGGCCTCGGCCTTGGCCGCCAAGCGCCGCGCATAGGCCGGACCGGTGAAAATGCGCCCAAACTCCCGCAGCCCGAAGGGGGGATGCCCGCAATGGCGCGGCACGCCACCCAGGCTCCCCTCGCGCTCAATGATCGCCACACGCGCCACGCCACGCGCGCGCAGGGCCAGGGCGGCGGCAATGCCCGCCGGGCCGCCGCCGATAACCGCCACATCAATCATGCGCGCCCCCAACCGCCAGCGGCGCGGCGAAGCACCCGGCGGAAAGCTCCGCCAGCCGTGCGTTGCAATAAAACCCCTGGCAACGTCCCATGCCCGCGCGGGTGCGGCGCTTCAGCCCGCCATAATCCCCGGCGGGCAGAGGGCCGCGCAAAGCCGCCTCGATCTCGCGGCTTGTCGTCATCTCGCAATGGCAGATGACCTCGCCATAACCAGGGCTCTGCCAGTCCCGCGCGCCATGCTCGGCCAGCACCGGCACTTGCGGCCAGATTGGGTTGGCCACTGGCTGCTGCGCCCCGGCATACAGCCCCCAGGCGTGCTGGGCCAAACCAAGTGCTGCCGTAAGCCCGGTGGAGCGTATGCCCCCCAGCGCGATATAGCCCGGCGCCTGCCGCACGCGGTATTCCTTCCGCTCCGTCGCCGGGCGGATGCCCGCGTAAATGGCGGTAATACCCATGCCCGCCAGACCGGGGAGTATCTCCGTCCCCTTCTCAGCCAGCATGCGCAAGGTGGCTTCGTCCGTGCCGGCATCGGTTCGGGAGTCCTGCTCCTCGGCCGTGGGGCCAACCAGCACATTGCCGAACACGGTGGGCGTGACCACGATGCCCTTGGTCCGCTCCGTCGGCACCGGCAGGATGATGCTGCGCAGCAGCCGCGCAGCCGCCTTGTCGAACACCACGAACTGCCCCTTGCGCGGCTTGATGGTGAAGTCCGCCGCCCCGGTCAGCAGCGCCTCCAGCGTGTCACCAAACAGCCCGGCGCAATTGATAACCGTACCGCACGCCACCGGCCCGGTGCTGGTCTCCAGCCGCCACGCGCCAGCGGCAAAAACGCCACCCGTAACCTCGGTATCGCGCCGCACCTCCGCGCCATTGGCTAAAGCTTGCAGCACATAGGCCAGCGGCGCGCTCCACGGGTCGATGAGATGCTCCCCCGGCACCAGCACGCCGCCCAGCATGCACGCGGAGAGGTTCGGCTCGCGGGCCAGTATCTCCCCGGGCGTGACCATCCACGCCGCCGCCACGCCATTGCCATGCGCCTGAGCCAGAATGCCAGGCAGCTTCGCCAGCTCCTCCTCGCTCCAGGCGCAGACAATGGCGCCGCTTTCCAGCAGCGGCAGCCGCAGCCTCTCGCGTATCTCCAGATACTCAGTGTAGCCGGCTTGCATGCAGGCCAGCTCCAGGCTGCCGGGCGGTGCGTCAAACCCCGTATGCAGAATGGCGCTGTTGCCCTTGCTGGCGCCGGAGAGGATGTCCGCCCCCTTCTCCAGCAGCACCACCCTTGCGCCCTGCAAGGTAAAGCGCCGCGCCACCGCGCAGCCCACAACGCCGCCACCCACCACAGCCACATCAAACATGCGCCAAACGCTCCACCCGCTGTAACGCGCTGTCAACCGCCCGGCAGCCGCACTAGCCTAGGAGAACGGCACTACACTTCACGGAGTCCCCTAATGACCGCCACCATGCGCGCCCATGTCATCCACGCCCACGGCCAGCGCCCCAGGCTGCAAGCCGTGGCCATCCCCACGCCGGGGCCGGGCGAGGTACTCATCCGCGTTGCCGCCTGCGGTGTCTGCCATTCGGATATCCATGCCGTTGACGGCGACTGGGCCCCACCCTCCATCGTGCCGCTGATCCCGGGCCATGAGGTCACCGGCCATGTGGTGGCACATGGGCCGGGTGTGGCGGCACCGGCCATCGGCACCGCCGTGGGCGTGGCCTGGCTCGCCGGGGCGTGCGGGCATTGCGAATTCTGCCTGAACGGCATGGAGACCATCTGCTTGGCCGCCGAGGCCACAGGCTACACGCGGGACGGCGGCTACGCCGAATACGTCACCGCCCGGGCCGACTTCCTCGCCACCATCCCAGACGGCGTGGACCTCGTGCGCCTTGCCCCGGTGCTGTGCGCCGGTGTCACCACCTATCGGGGCCTGAAGCACGCCCAGGCGCGGCCCGGCCAGTTCGTTGGCATCGTCGGCGTTGGCGGGCTGGGGCATATCGCCATTCAATACGCCAAGGCCATGGGCTTCCGCCCGGTGGCGGTGGATGTGGACCCGGCCAAGCTGGAACTGGCCCGCCGCGTCGGCGCGGAATTCGCCTTCCACGCCGTGGAGGACGGCACCACGGCGGTGCTGGAAGCCACGGGTGGCGGCTGCCACGCCGTGCTCGTCACCGCCACCGCTCCGCGCGCCTTTGAGCAGGCGGTGGACATGACCCGCGCCGCCGGCACCACCGTGTTCATCGGCATCCCGCCCACGGCCAACGACCTCGTGCGCCTCTCCATCATCGGGCTGGTGAACGGCGAGAAGGTGATCCGCGGCTCCAATGTCGGCACCAGGCTGGATTTGCAGGAGGCGGTGGATTTCGCCGCGCGTAACCTGGTGGTGCCGGAGATCGAGACCGTGGCCTTTGAGGACGCGGCCCTGGCGCTGGACCGCCTGCGCGGTGGCGCGGTGGCGGGGCGGTTGGTGCTGACATTCTAAATACCCCATAGCCAAAACGTCCCGCGCAATTATATTGCGCGGGACGACAAGACTTATGGGATAGAATGCAAACTGAGACTGAAGCGCTGAGCCTCGACGAGATCGACCGCAAGATCATCGCCGAGCTGCAAAACGATGGCCGCATGACCAATGTAGAGCTGGCGCGGCGCGCGGGCATCTCGCCGCCGCCCTGCCTCCGCCGCGTGCGCCGGCTGGAGGAGGCCGGGTACATCCAGGGTTATCACGCGCAGACTGACGCGCAGAAGCTCGGCTGGCAGATTTCGTTCTTCGTCATCGTCGGGCTGGAGAGCCAGAAGCAGAGCGTGCTGGAAGCGTTCGAGCAGCTCGTCGCCACCTGGCCGGAACTGCGCGAATGCCACATGATCCGCGGCGGCGGGGATTTTCTGCTCAAGCTGGTGGCGCGCGATGCCGCGCATGAGAACCAGCTCACCGCCCGGCTGACCAACGCCCCCAGCGTGGCGAAAGTGCAGACTCTGCAAACCATCCGCACCAGCCGGGCCGTGCCGGGTGTGCCCATGGACCGGCTGAATGGCTGAACTGCTCCTCCTGCTCCTGGCCGTGGCGATGGACATCGCCTGCCGGGCATGGCCGGCGCATCTGCCATTTTTGTTCCCCTTCGTGTTCAACGCCCCGGTGTTTCTGGGAAGCTGGCTGGCGCTGCTGTGGTATCTGCGCGGGCTGCGCCGCACGGCGGCACGGCCCGGATGGGTACGGCGGGCGTTCTTCCTCACCGGGCTGGCTGGCATCTATTTCGTGCTGCAAACGCATTTTGAGTACGCGGCGCAGCACATGTTCTTCCTCAACCGCACCCAGGCGGTGGTTCTGGGCATGGCCGCGCCGTTCTGCATCGCCATCGGCTGGCCGGGGGAGGTTCTGGCGGCGGGCATGCCGGGCTGGGCAGCGAGCGGCGCCAAAGCCGCCTGGGCGCGCCTGCGCTGGCTTAGCCACCCGCTGCTGGCGGCGCCCATCTTCATCGCCACCACCGATATCTGGCTGATCCCGCTCATACATTTCGCGGCCATGCTCAGCCCGGCGCTCTACGCGGTGATGAACCTCTCCTGCCTCGCGGGCGGGCTGCTGTTCTGGCTGATGGTTCTGGACCCGAGGCCGAAGCCACCCTGCCGGTTCTCCTACCTCACCCGCGCCGCCACCGGGTTTCTGATGATGTTCCCGCAAGTGGTGGTCGGCGCCTACATCGCGCTGAGCAATCAGGATTTGTATTCGTTCTACACGCTGTGCGGACGGCTCTACCCCGCCATCTCCCCGGCCTACGACCAGATGCTGGGCGGTTTGATCCAGTGGCTTCCGCCGGGCATGATGAACACGGCGGCACTGATCATCGGACTGAACTCGCTGCGCCTGGCCGAGGCCGAGGCGGATAAGCATTTTGTGCCGCCGCCGGGGGCGAAGGTTTATGAGGCGAAGTGGACGGGACGGTAAGATCGCTTTAGCGGCCCAAACGAAAAAACCGCGCCTTCACCCTACTCCCGTCTACCGGGTTGGGGCTTAAGCGCGGCTTCGTCTTCAGGCGCAAAAGTTTTTGGTGCCGCTTTTTTCAAAAAGCGGCCACTTCAAACCTTAAGCGACGATCTCGATTTCAGCGAAGAAGAAGCTGATTTCCTGGGCGGCGGCTTCCGGGCTGTCGGAACCATGCACGGAGTTCGCCTCGATGGACTCAGCGAATTCGGCGCGGATGGTGCCGGCGGCGGCATTGGCCGGGTTGGTGGCGCCCATGATGTCGCGGTTCGCCTGGATGGCGTTCTCGCCCACCAGCACCTGCGCCACCACCGGGCCGGAGATCATGAAGGACACCAGATCACCGAAGAACGGGCGGGCGGAATGCACGGCATAGAACGCTTCGGCCTGGGCCTGGGTCAGCTGCAGGCGCTTGGTGGCGGCGATCATCAGGCCGGCATCCTCGAACTTGGCATTGATCTTGCCAGTGAGGTTGCGGCGGGTCGCGTCGGGCTTGATGATGGAGAGGGTGCGTTCAAGTGCCATGGTGGTTTCTGCCTTCGTGTGAATGTTGCCGGGCCAATAGCGGGGCCAAGCGGGGTTCGCAACCCTGGCGGAGCACTGTAGAGCAGGGAGTATGAGCGTATTAAGTCTGGAAGACCTCTCCTTCAGCATTGCCGGGCGGCAATTGCTGGACCACGCCACCCTGATGGTGGACCCCGGCCGGCGGATCGGGCTGATCGGCCGCAACGGCGCCGGCAAGTCCACGCTGCTGAAACTCATCGCGGGCGCGCTGAAGCCGGATGGCGGCAGCATCCGCCTCGGCAACCGGGTGCGTCTGGGCTACGTGGCGCAGGAGGCCCCGGGCGGCGACATCACCCCGCTGGAGGTGGTGCTGGCCGCCGATACCGAGCGCGCCGCGCTGCTGGAAGCCGCCGACAACCCGGACACCCCGCATGACCAGCTCGCGGAAATCCATGACCGTTTGCTGACAATCGAGGCGGACGCCGCCCCCGCCCGCGCCGCCGCCATCCTGGCCGGGCTGGGCTTCAACGAGGAATGGCAGGCCCGCCCCATGGGCTCCTATTCCGGCGGCTGGCGCATGCGCGTGGCGCTGGCGGCGGTGCTGTTCTCGCAGCCGGACCTGCTGCTGCTGGATGAGCCGACCAACCATCTGGACCTCGAAGCCACGCTCTGGCTCGAAGGCTATTTGCAGAAATTCCCCGGCGCCATCCTGCTCGTCAGCCATGACCGGCAATTGCTGGACCGCGCGGTGGAGGCCATCGCGCATCTGGATAACGGCAAGCTCAGCCTTACCCCTGGCGGCTTCGCGGAGTTCATCCGCATTAAAACCGAGCGCGCCATGCAGCAGGCCCGCGCGGCGGAGAAATCCGCCGAGATGCGCGCGCATATGCAGAGCTTTGTCGACCGCTTCCGCGCCAAGGCCAGCAAGGCAAGGCAGGCGCAGAGCCGCATCAAGGCGCTGGAGCGCATGCCGCAGATCGAGGCGGTGGTGGAGGACCGCGCCACGCAATTCTCCTTCCCCTCGCCCGAGGAACTGCCCCCACCCATGCTGCAGCTGGATAATGTGGATATCGGCTATGACGGCAAGGCCATCCTCACCGGTGTCTCGCTGCGGCTGGACATGGAAGACCGCATCGCCCTGCTCGGCCAGAACGGCAATGGCAAATCCACTTTGGCCAAACTGCTGGCCGGAAGGATGGAGCCACTGCGCGGGCGGCAATTCCGCACCAAGGGTCTGCGCGTGGGCTATTTCGCCCAGCACCAGGAGGACGATCTGGTGATGACGGACACGCCCTACGACCATCTGGCCCGCGCTTTGCCGAAAGCCACGCCGCCGCAGGTGCGCGCCCAGGCGGCGCGCTTCGGGCTGGATTCAGACCGGGTGAACACCAAGGTCGGCGCCATGTCCGGCGGCGAGAAGGCGCGGCTGCTGCTGGCCTTGGCCACGCGGGACGCGCCGCATCTGCTGATCCTCGATGAGCCAACCAACCATCTGGACATCGACGCCCGCGATGCGCTGGTAAAGGCCCTGGCGGCGTTTGAGGGCGCTGTGGTGCTGATCAGCCATGATCCGTATCTGCTGGACCTTGTGGCGGACCGCCTGCTGCTGGTGGCCAAGGGGCAGGTCACGCCGTTCGAGGGCGATCTGGCCGCCTATGCCGCGAGCATGACCGAGCGCAGCTCCGGCCCGCCCCGCACGGCGGCGGAGCGCAAAAACGACAAAGCCGCGCGGCAGGAAGCCCGCGCCCGCCTGGCCCCGCTGCGCCAAGCGGCGAAGGCGGCCGAGCAGGTGCTGGACAAGCTGAACGCCGAACGCGCCCGGCTGGAAACCACGCTGGCCGGCGAGGAAATCTACACCCAGGGCAAGGCCGCCGAGCTGGCCAAAACCACCCAGCGCCTGGGCCTGGTAAAGCGCGATCTGGAGGCGGCGGAGATTGTCTGGCTGGAGGCGCAGGAGGCGCTGGAAGCGGCGGAGGCGTAAGCCCCCGCGCTCCACGTGAAGCCGCCGCTACACCGGCAGCGTCACACTCACGCGCAGGCCGCGCTCGGGCAGGTTGGTGAGCAATATATCCCCGCCATGGGCGCGCAAAATGTTGCGGGTGATGGACAGTCCCAGCCCTGAGCCCCCGGTCTCGCGGTTGCGGCTCGTCTCCAGCCGGTGGAAGGGCTCGAACACGCGCTCCATCTCCTCCGGCGGAATGCCCGGCCCGTCATCCTCGATGTCGATGCGCGCCATCCCCTTCACCGGCGGGTGCAGCGTCACCCGCGCGGCGTCGCCATATTTCAGGGCATTGCCCACGAGATTCGCCAGCGCCCGCTTCAGCGCCAAAGGCCGCGCATGGATGGCCAGATGCTGCGGCCCGGCATAGCGCAAATCATCCGCATGGTCCGGGTCGCCGTCGGCGGCATCGTCCAGAATCGTGCGCAGCAGGCTCGCCAGATCCAGCCTCACCACTGGCTCGCTTGCCGTGGCGTCCCGCCCGAAGGCGAGTGTGGCCGCCACCATTGCCTCCATCTCGTCGAGGTCCGCCAGCATTTTCGTGCGCTGCTCCTCATCCTCCATATACTCGGCGCGCAGTTTCAGCCGCGTGATCGGCGTGCGCAGATCATGCCCGATGGCGGTGAGTAGAAAGGTGCGCTCCTCCACGAAGCGCCGCACCCGCGCCGCCATAGTGTTGAAGGCGGCGGCGGCAGTGACGATCTCCACCGGCCCGGTCTCGGGCAGGGGCTTGGCATTGGCCACGTCCCGCCCCAGCGCCTCGGCCGCGGCGGCCAGCGTCTTCACCGGGGCCAGCAATGTGCGCACCGCCCAGGTGATCATCAGCGCCCCCAGCAGCATCATCACGATGAAAGCGGTGGCGAAGCCGGGCGAGCGCCAGGGCGCCGGGGGCTTCAGCGTGGTGGTAATGGTCAGCCAGAAAAGCGGCATCGACATCGCATCCGGCGGAAATGGCGGTGGCATGCCGGCATCGCCCAGCGGCGGCGGCGGCGGCGGCGGCGGAAAGAACACCCCGTCCGGCAGACCGAAACTGATGATGTAGTGCAGCGGCAGCCCGGTGGAGACCCGCAAGATCAACCCGTGCGGGCGCAGTTCCGGCGGCATGCCGGCGGAGAACAGGACGCCCCGTATCGTCTCGCGCGCGCTCAGCGGCATGGGGAAGGTGTCGCCAACCGGCGGCAACAGCGTCAGGCTCACCGTGTCACCATCCGGCACTGGCTGCCTGGCCACCAGCATGGCGCGGTCCTCGCCGGCGGCCAGCGCCACGTGCCGGTAGATCACCGCCGCGCGCATGGCGAAATCCTGCTCCTGGGCCAGGCGCTCCAGCTTCATCTCATGGAATGTATGAATAAGCAGACCCAGCAGCTGGATGCAGGCGAAGCCCACCAGCAGGATGAAGATCGTGCGCCGTGCCAAGCTGCGCGGCATCGGGCAAAGCTTCAATGCCGCTCCACCGGGGCGGAGAGCACATAGCCGCCGCCGCGCACGGTCTTGATCAGCTGGGCGTTGCGCCCGTCATCCTCCAGCTTGCGCCGCAGGCGGGAGACGGCAACGTCAATGGCGCGGTCGAACGGTCCGGCTTGGCGGCCGCGCAGCAGGTCCAGCAGCATGTCCCGCGTCAGTACGCGGTTGGGGCGGTCCAGCAATGCCACCAGCAAGTCGTACTCGCCGCCGGTAATGGAGACCTCCACCCCGCTCGGGTCCAGCAGGCGGCGGCGCGCGGTCTCCAGCACCCAGCCGGAGAAATGGTAGGTCTTCGCCGTGTGCTCAAGGGCGCGGTCCTCGCTCTCCCCGGTGCGGCGCAGCACGGCGCGGATGCGCGCCAGCAGCTCTCTGGGGTTGAAGGGCTTGGTCACGTAATCATCGGCGCCAAGTTCCAGCCCGATGATGCGGTCCGTCTCCTCCGCCATGGCCGTGAGCATGATGATCGGCACATTCGTCTCGGTGCGGAACCAGCGGGCGAGGTCCAACCCGCCCTCGCCGGGCAGCATGAGGTCCAGCACCACCAGCTGATAGTGGCCATTGACGAAGGCCCGGCGCGCCTCTTTCGCATCCCGCGCGGTGGTCACGCGCAGGCGCTGGCGTTCCAGGAATTTGCCCAGCAGATCACGGATTTCGCGATCGTCATCAACAACAAGAATATGCGGCAGCGTTTCCATGGCCGTTACAATAGCCTTGTGCCGGGGCTTTGGGCAGGCCAGGTTGCAATTGGTGACAATTCGCGGTTTTCCCGCAACGAAAAAAATTCTTGCGCCGCGGGGCGAAATGGCCGTATTTCGCCCCCACGCAGCAACGTACGTGCCTCTGCCGGTTCTCCGGTTACGCAACGGCGTCAAGCGTTCTGGCAGCACGACTGGGGCAACCTGGAAGTCGGCTGGTTCGTTGGACCGTTTTGTAACCATGTCCGCCGCCTCAACAGACGGACATTTTGAGAAAGGATGAGGGCGATGACTCCCAAAATCGCTTCGTTTCTTGATACCATGCCGGCAACCCCGTGCTTGGTGCTGGATCTGGACCGCGTAGCCGAGAACTACGCACGCTTGCACGCGGCGCTGCCGGCGGCAAAGATTTATTATGCCGTGAAGGCGAACCCCGCCGCGGAAATCCTGCGCCTGCTGGCGGGCATGGAGTCGTGCTTCGATGCCGCCTCCCTGCCCGAGATCGAGGCATGCCTGCAGGCCGGCGCCCTCGCCAGCGCCATCAGCTTCGGCAACACCGTGAAGAAACCCTCCGCCATCGCCGCCGCGCATAAGCACGGCGTGCCGCTCTACGCCTTCGACTCCGCCGAGGAGCTGGAGAAGATCGCCGCCCACGCGCCGGGCGCGAAAGTGTATTGCCGCATCGCCGTGAACAATGTCGGCGCGGAATGGCCGCTCTCGAAGAAATTCGGCACCACGCTGGAGCGCGCGAAAGCCCTGCTGCTCGCCGCCCCGGCCATGGGGCTGGTGCCGCATGGGCTGTCCTTCCATGTCGGCAGCCAGCAAACCGGCACCGAAGCCTACAAGCTCGCCATCGCCGAAGTCGCGATGCTGTTCACGGATCTGAAAGCCCAGGGGCTAGAGCTGAAAATGCTCAACCTCGGCGGCGGCTTCCCCGTGCGCTATCTGGACGACGTGCCCGAGGCCGGCACTTTCGGCGCGGACATCATGGATGCCATGATCGAGCATTTCGGCAATGATCTGCCGGACATGCTGATTGAGCCCGGCCGCGCCATGGTCGGCAATGCGGGCGTGGTGGTCTCCGAGGCCGTGCTGGTCTGCCAGCGCATGCCGGAGGATGAGCGCCGCTGGGTGTACCTGGATATCGGGCGCTTCGGCGGCTTGGCGGAAACCGAGGGCGAGGCGATTCGCTACCGGATCTCCGCCGGCACGGGCCCCACCGGCCCGGTAGTGCTGGCGGGCCCGAGCTGCGACGGCGTGGACGTGATGTATGAGAAAACCCCATACCACCTGCCGCTCTCCCTTAAATCCGGCGGGCGCGTGCTCATCCACCATACCGGCGCTTATGTGACATCTTATGCAAGCCAGAACTTTAATGGTTTCGCGCCGCTCGCGGAGTATTATGTATAGCGCGCAACCAACCGGGAGAGCGCTATGTACGAAACCAAACTTCAGGCCGCGGACGGCGCTGGCGAATTCACCGCCTATGTGTGGGAGCCGGAAGGCAAGACGGAAGCCGGTGCCGTCGTCCTGATCCAGGAGATCTTTGGGGTGAACGACGCCCTGCGCGCCACCGGCGAGCTGCTGGCCGCGCAGGGGTTCATCGCCATCGCGCCCGATCTGTTCTGGCGCCAGGAGCCGGGGGTGAACATCACCGACAAAACCGAGGCCGAATGGCAGAAGGCCTTCGCCCTGATGAATGGGTTCGACCAGAATAAGGGCGTGGAGGATTTAATCGTCACCCTGGCCGCCGCGCGCGAGCTGCCCGCCTGCAACGGCAGCGCTGGCACGCTGGGCTTCTGCCTGGGCGGGCGCTTGGCCGTGCTGATGGCCACGCGCTCCGATTCGGATGTGAACATCTCCTATTACGGCGTCGGCCTCGACAATCTGGCCGATGAGTTCGACAACATCCAAGCCCCGCTGATGCTGCACATCGCCGAGCAGGATGAATACGCCACCCCTGCCGCCGTGGAGAAACTGCTCGACGCGCTGGAGGAAAATGAGTGGGTGGATGCCTTCATCTACCCCGGCGTGCAGCACGCCTTCGCCCGCGTGAACGGCGTGCATTTTGATGCCCGCGCCGCCACCATCGCTAATGGCCGCACCACCGAGTTGCTGGCGGAAATCCTGGAGTGAGGCTTCGCCGCCGCGCGTTTTGCGCGCTGACCGGGGCAGGCTTCGTCCTGCCTCGCAGCGCGCGGGCCGATACTCTGGCCTCAAATTGCGCGGCGGCACTACTCTCGCAAATGGCGGCGCTGCCCGCCGGGCCGGTGTTGCTCAACTCTTATCTGGTGGAGCCCGGCGGCGGGGATTTCGACCTCACCCAGGCCAACGCGGCCTATGTATACGACAACGCTTTGGCCGGGCTGCTGCTGCTGGCGGCGGGGCACGCGCCGGAAGCCCAACGCATCGGCAATGCTCTGGCCATCGCCCAGGCCCATGACCGTAAATTCACCGATGGCCGCCTGCGCAACACCTATCAGGCCGGGGTAATGACCCAGCCCGCGAAGCTGGCAGGCTTCTGGAACGCCAAGGCCGGACAATGGGATGAAGACCCGTATCAGACCGGCAGCGCCACCGGGCCCATCGCCTGGGCGATGCTGCTCTGGGCGGCGCTGGGCATGCACGCCCCGGCGAACGCGGCGGGCAATTTTCTGGACGAAGAATTGCGCGCCCCAAGCGGCTATTACGGCGGACTCTACGGCTTTGACCCGGCGCAGCAGAAACTAAACTGGCAGAGCACGGAGCAGAATACCGACCTTGTGGCGGCGTTCCGCGCCCTGGACCGCGCGGAGGATGCCGCGCATGCCGCGGGCTTCGTAAACTCAATGTTCGACGTGCATGCCCAGCGCTTCAACACCGGCACTGGGCCGGATGGCGCGGTGAACCATGTGGCGGCGGCGGATGCGGGCATCTGGCCCTATCTGGCCGGGCTGGGCACTGCCGCAAGCGCGCTGGTGACAATAAAGACATTGCGGCGCGGCGCCGGGATCGGCTTTGCCGATGCCAGCCAAAGCATCTGGCTGGAGGGCACCGCCTTCGCCGCGCTGGCGCTGAAGCGGATGCATAACAATCTGGCGGATGCGTTTCTGGCCACGGTGAACGCCAACCTGTCGCCGGAGGGCTATGTGTACGCCACCGTGGCACCGGTGCTCAGCACCGGGCTCACGGTTGGCCCACCGCCTAAGCCGGGCGCGCCGGAACAGCCCTTCAACTATTACCGGCGGCCATCCTTAAGCGCGACCGCCTGGGCCGGGCTGGCGGCGCTGCGCGCCAACCCGCTTATGGCCCCGTCTTCTCGTTAATTGCGAGCTGCGCAAGGTCCGCCCGCACCTGGTCGAGCTTGGTTTTCGAGAGCCGCCCGCCGGACAAAGGCGCGATCTGGGCAAGGCTCATATCCTCCAGCAGAATATAGCTGGAACTGGACATTAGTCCCGGAACATCCCGTTCCAGCACCGCCTTACCGCGCTGATCCGCCGCAATTGCCGAGACCGGCGTGTCCAGTGAGAAGCCCCGTCCGACAAGATGCGCCGCGTTATCCGGCTGCACCGTCGCTACTTTTGGCCCCTGCGCGGCGCATCCACTCAGGAACACGGCGCTCATGAACATGGCGGCCGTTGCAATGTGCCGATGTGTCTTAATCATCAAGCTAGCCCCCTTTCAGTCGGTGGGGAGCATACACCAAAACCAATTTCAGACACTATAAGCAGTTTTACCTACTTGCCGATGCAGAAGCCCGAAAACACGGCGTCCAGTATCTCCTCCACGCCGATAACCCCCATCAGCCGCGCCAAAGCCAGGGCGGCCGCGCGCAGCTCCTCACCCCGCAACTCCGGATCCGGCAGGGCCAAAGCCCGCTCCAGCGCCGCCGCTGTATCCCGCACGCAGGCAATCTGCCTGGGCCGGGCCAGCGCCGCCGCGCCCTTGGTGTCGGTGAGGTCCCGCGCCACCTCCGCCAGCCGGGCGCGCAACGCCTCCATGCCCGCCCCGCTGCGGGCGGAGACGGCAAAGCCCCCGGTGCCGCCGAGGTCCGCCTTCGTGCGCAGGCACAGCGCCGGTATGCCAGGCGGCGCCGGCGGAAAAGGCTCGCCGGGCGGCGCCGCGAGCAGCAGAAAATCCGCCCGCCCCGCCCGCGCCAAGGCCCGGCGCACGCCCTCGGCCTCTATGGCGTCCCGCGTCTCGCGCAAGCCCGCCGTATCCGTGATATGCACGGGCACACCGCCAAGATCGACCCGCACCCCCACGGCATCCCGCGTGGTACCGGGAATATCGGAGACAATGGCGATCTCCTCCCCCGCCAGCGCGTTCAGCAGCGTGGACTTGCCCGCGTTCGGCGCGCCGAGAATGACAAATTCCAGCCCCTCGCGCAGCCTCTCCGCCGCCGGGGCGGCACCCAGGGCGGCGCGCATCTCCGCCGCCAGCACCGCGATGCCCGAGAGCAAGGCCGCCTCCACCTCCGGCGGCAAATCCTCATCGGGGAAGTCGATCAGCGCCTCCTGCCGCGCCATGATGTGCCGCAGCGCCTCGCGCCAGCGCGCGCAAGCCGCGTGCAGCGCATCCGCGCCCTCCACGGCCTGCGCCCGCTGGGCTTCAGTCTCGGCGGCAATCAAATCCGCCATCGCCTCGGCTTCCAGCAGGTCGAGCCGCCCATTCTGAAAGGCCCGGCGCGAGAACTCACCCGGCTCGGCGTAGCGCGCCCCCAGCGCGGTGAGGGCGTGGCTCACCGCCGCCAGCACCGCCCGCCCGCCATGCAGGGAGAGCTCGACGCAATCCTCGCCGGTGAAGTTATCCGGACCTGGAAAAGCCACCACCAGCGCGGTATCCAGCACCCTGCCCTCATGCCGCAACCGGCGCAGGCTGGCGCGGCGCGGCGCGGGCAGCGCGCAGAGGCTGGCGGTGATGGCGAATGCCGCCGCGCCGGAAAGGCGCAGCACGCTCACCGCCCCACCCCGCCCCGTGATGGGGGCAAAAATAGTGCTCATCTCAGGTGAGGTAACGAGCGGTCAGATGCGCCTCGAAATGCGCGGGGTTCAGGGCCTCACCCGTGGCGGTGGTGAGGATCTCGTTATACCCAAGGCTGGCCCCCAGCCCATGAACATGCCGCGCCAGCCAGTCCGTCAGGGGCGAAAAATCCCCGCGCCCCAGATGCTCGTCCAGCGCCGGCAACGCCCGCCGCGCGGCGGCCATGAGCTGCGCCGCCGCCATCGCCCCCAGCGTGTAGGATGGGAAATAGCCGATTGCGCCATCATACCAATGAATATCCTGCAAACAGCCGCGCGCATCATCTGGCGGGGTAATGCCCAGCAGCGCCGCGAATCCGGCATTCCACGCGCCGGGCAAATCCGCCACGGCCAGATCGCCGGAGAGCAGCGCCTGCTCCAGCCGGAAGCGCAGCAACACATGCGCCGGGTAGGTCATCTCATCGGCCTCCACGCGGATGAAGCTGCGCTGCACATGCCGCAGCCGCCGCTTCAGCCCGCCCATTGTCACCGGCTTGCCGAAGCTGCTGGCGAGGATCGGCGCCAGATGGGACAAAAACGCATCCCCCCGCACGGCCTGCATCTCGATGATGAGCGACTGGCTCTCATGCATGGCCATGCCGGCGGCCTCGCCAACCGGCTGGCGGTGGAAGGCGGCGGGCAGGTTCTGCTCGTACAGCGCATGCCCGGTCTCATGCAGCACGCCGGTCAGGGCGGAGCACACATCCTGCTCATCATAGCGGGTGGTGATACGGATATCGGTGGGCGTGCCGCCGCAGAACGGATGCGCCGAGCGGTCCAGCCGCGCGCTGGAGAATTTCAACCCCGCCGCCGCCGCCAACTGGCGGGCCAGCGCCTCCTGCGCCGCCTCCGGGTACGGGCCCGGGGGCAGCATCTCGTGCTCGCGCGCGGCTTGCAGCGCCTCGGCGCGGGGCAGCGCGTCTTTCAGGAATACCTCGTAACGGGCAAAAATCGCCGCCGCGTCGGCGGAGGTGACACCGCGCTGGTACTGGCTCATCAGCGCGTCATACGGCGCCAGCCCCAAAGCCTCGCCCAGTATCTTGGCGGATTCGCGGGTCAGGGAGATCACCTCCCCCAGCGCCTCCCGCACGGCGGCAAAATCATTCTCCTGGCGCGCCACGCGCCAGATGGTCTCGCAGGCGCGCCCGGCCCGCACCCCGGCCTCCACCAGGTCTCGCGGCAAAGCGGTGGCGCGGATATGCGCCTCGCGCATCAGCAGTAAATTCGCCTCGTCCCAATCCGTCTCCGGCTGGGCGGCGGCGATGTCCTCGGCAATCTCCGGGGCGGAGAGGAACTCGTGCGACAACCCGGCCAGCGTGGCCAGCTGCTCGCCCCGCGCCTCGGCCCCGCCTGCGGGCATCATCGCCGCGGCGTCCCAGCCCAGCATGGCGGAGGCCTCATTCAGGCAGGCGATACGGGCGAATTTCTGGCGAAGGCGGGCATAAGCGGTCATGGGTCCAGCAACCTTTTGCGGGCAAAAAAGATGAATTCGAACAGCAGCACCCCGGCGAAGCCGAACCAGGTGAGCGCGTATTCGTAGTGGTTGTTCGGCGGGGTTGGCAAATGCTGGGCAGGCTGTGGCGCGGCACTGCCCGGCGGCGGCATCTTCCCCATGGCGATGAGCATATACGGCGCCACATCCCCCAGCCCCAAACCGGCGCCGATGCGCGCCGGATCCAGCGTGTAATACAGCCCATGGGCAACATCATCCGGCGGCGAGAGCCAACCCCGCGCGATGGGCGCATGAATATAGCCCGCCGGCTCGGGTGCGGCCGGATACGGCACCGGCGCCTGCTCCGGCACCCAGCCCATATCCACCAGCACCACCTGCCCGCTGACCTGCCGCAGCGGCATGATCAGCTCGCCGCCGGGAACAGGGCCGTTCGGCGTGTCATGCACCTCATCGCCATACAGCGCCGCCTTGCCCGGCACCCAGGCGCCGCTGATCAGCACCTTCTGGAACGGCGAGGGATGCGCCGGCAACGGCACTGGCTGGGCCATCTCCGCCTGCCTAATGGCGGCGACGATGCCCTCTTTCCACTTCAGCCGCTGCAACTGCCAGACGCCGAGCCAGATGAGGACGCCAAACAGCACCAGCGCGGCAAGGCCGGGGGCGGCGAGCCCCCTAGCCCGCGACAACCGCGCTGCGGCCCAGGTAATAAATGCACACAAACAGGAACAGCCACACCACGTCCACAAAGTGCCAGTACCAAGCCGCGGCCTCGAACCCGAAATGCCGGGCAGGCGTGAACTGCCCCGCCCTGGCCCGGAAGAAGCACACGGTGAGGAAGATGGTGCCGATAATGACGTGCAGCCCATGAAACCCAGTGGCGATGAAGAAGGACGAAGGATAGATGCCTCCGTGGTAGAACGGGAACGGCGAGTGCGTGTACTCCCAGGCCTGGCCGCACAGGAACATCAGCCCCAGCAGAATCGTCAGCCCCAGCCCGCGCACGGTGCTCTTATTATCCCCCTCCAGCAGCGCATGATGCGCCCAGGTGATGGTGGTGCCGGAGAGCAACAGCGTCATGGTGTTGAATAGCGGAATGGCGAACGGGTCGATGGTCGTCACCCCCTGCGGCGGCCAGACCGGCGCGAAGGCGGTGCCCATTTTGTCGGGGAAGAAGAAGTAATTGAAATAGTTCCAGAAGAACGAGACGAAGAACATCACCTCGGAGGTGATGAACAGCGCCATGCCGTAGCGCAGGCCCATCTGGGTGATGACCTTATGCATCCCCGGCGTGCGCGCCTCCGCGATCACATCCCGCCACCACACAAACATGGTGGAGGCCACGGCAAGCAGCCCAAGCCCGAGCACGATATAATCATGGAAATGCGCGGCGAGGATGATTCCGGTGAAGGTGAGAAGCGCTGAGGCGGCCCCGCAAACCGGCCACAGACTCGGCTCCACCAGATGATAGGGGTGCGGAACCGTGGTTTTGATCTGGTCTGAAGCTGTGTGGCTTATGCCGGTCATGTTATCCCCCTCGCCCTCATTTTCGTTTTATCTTAAAGCAACGCGTCTTTCACCACATTTGGCCGTATTCGTGGAGTTTCACGATCGCCACAGCGTAGATGATGAGGCAAAACCCCGCCAGCGCGCCGAGCAGTAGAAGATTCCGCGCCCGGCGGCGGCGCAGAAACTCCGCGCGCTGCTCATCCGTCCAGTTGGTCTGGCCCAGCCCGGTATGCGGCATGCGGTCGTCCACATTCATACCAGCCGGTCCACGGCGCAGGCCAGGAAGAGAATGAACAGATACAGGATGGAGTATTTGAACGCCGCGCGGGCTGGCTTGTCCTTGGTCAGGCTGACACCCTTGGCATCCTGCTTGTCGGCGTACACGCCCCAGCAATAATACACGAACACCAAGCTGGAGATGAGTGCGGTGACGCCATAAACCGGCCCGGTAAGCCCCAGCGGCCAGGGTGAGACCGCCAGCGGCAGCAACAGTAGGGAATAGACCAGCACGTTCAGCCGCGTGTGCCTGGCTCCCTTCACCACCGGGAGCATGGGGATGCCCGCCTTCTCGTAATCGGTGGAGGCGAAGAGCGATAGCGACCAGAAATGCGGCGGCGTCCAGAAGAACACGATGGCGAAGAGCAGCATCGGCAGCGCGGTGATATGCCCCGTCACCGCCGCCGCGCCGATGACAGCGGGAAACGCCCCCGCCCCGCCGCCAATGACGATATTCTGCGGCGTGCGCCGCTTCAGCCACATGGTGTAGATGACGGCATAATAGAAAATGGAAAACGCCAGTACCCCGGCCGCGACGAGGTTGGTGGCCATGGCCAGCAGCAACACCGAGATGACCGAGAGTACAATGCCATAACCGAGCGCGCCGCCCGCCTCGATCTTGCCCGCTGGAATGGGGCGCGCGAGCGTGCGCTTCATCAGCGCGTCGATATCGCGGTCATACCACATGTTCAGCGCCCCGGCCGCCCCGGCCCCGAGCGCGATGCAGAAGATCGCCACCGCCCCCAGCACGGGGTTGATATGCCCCGGCGCTATCACCAGCCCGACAGCGCCGGTAAACACCACCAGGCTGATGACGCGGGGCTTCAGCAGCAGCAGCCAGTCGCGCGGCTCAGCCCCCAGGGCTGGGGTTACGGGCGGTTCGCCCAACAATTCGGGCGTGGTCTGGACGGAAGCGGACACTTAAAATCCTTAGCGAATGACAGGAATGTCGATGAAGGTATGCTGCGGTGCGGGCGAGGGCACCGCCCATTCCAGGGTGGTGGCGCCTTCGCCCCAGTAATTATCCGCCAGTGCCTCCTTTGAGGTGAACACGCGGTAAAGCACATAGAAGAACACCAAGGTGGAGACACCGGAGATGATTGCACCGATGGAGGAGACGTAGTTCCACCCGGCGAAGGCATCGGCATAATCCGGGTAGCGGCGCGGCATGCCCGCCAGCCCCAGGAAATGCATGGGGAAGAAGGTGAGGTTCACGCCAATGAAGAAGGTCCAGAAATGCACCTTGCCCCAGAATTCCGGGTATTGGTGCCCGGACATCTTGCCGATCCAGAAATAGAACCCGGCGAAGATCGCGAACGCCGCCCCCATGGAAAGCACGTAGTGGAAATGCGCGATCAGGAAGTAGTCGTTATGCAGCTCCTGATCCAGGCTGGCATTGGCCAGCACCACGCCCGTCGCCCCGCCAATGACGAACAGAAAGATGAACCCCACGGCCCAGAGCATCGGTGTCTTGAACTCAATTGCCCCGCCCCACATCGTCGCGATCCAGGAGAACACTTTTATCCCCGTTGGCACCGCGATGACGAGTGTCGCGACCTCGAAATAAACCTTGCTGTCGGTGCCGATGGCGGAGACGAACATGTGGTGCGCCCAGACCACGAAGCCGACGAAGCCGATGATGACCATGGCGTAGACCATGCCGAGATAGCCGAAGATCGGCTTTTTCGAGAAGGTGGAGACCACATGGCTGATGATGCCGAAGGCCGGCAGGATCATGATGTACACTTCCGGGTGGCCGAAGAACCAGAACAGATGCTGGAACAGCACCGGGTCGCCGCCGCCGGCGGGCTCGAAGAACGAGGTGCCGAAATTGCGGTCCATGATCAGCATTGTCACCGCCCCGGCCAGCACCGGAATGGCCAGCACCAGCAGAAAGGCCGTCACCAGAATCGACCAGCAGAACAGCGGCATCTTGTGCATGGTCATGCCGGGGGCGCGCATGTTCAGAATGGTGGCGATGAAGTTGATCGCCCCCAGCAGCGACGAGATGCCGACCAGATGGATGGAGAACAGCGAGAAATCCGTGGCCACGCCGGGGGAGTATTGCGCATTGTCCAGCGGCGGATACAGCGTCCAGCCCGAACCGGTGCCGGTGCCCAGGAACAGCCCGAGCATCACGAACACAAACCCGGCGACGAGAAACCAGAAGCTCATATTGTTCAGACGCGGAAACGCCATGTCCGGGGCGCCTATCATCAGCGGCACGAACCAGTTGCCCATGCCGCCGATGAGCGCGGGCATGACAAACCAGAAGATCATGATCAGCCCGTGCGCGGTGATGATCGCGTTCCACTCAGTGCCGCTGGTGATGATGGTGTTGTGCGGATACATCAATTGCAGCCGCATCATCATGGAAAGCACGCCGCCAAAACAGCCGCCGACAAACGCGGCCACGATGTAGAGCGTGCCGATATCCTTATGGTTCGTGCTCATCAGCCAGCGCCGCGCGAAGCTCTGCTGATGCTCCGCATGGCCGCCATGGGCATGATCGTGGGTGGTGGAGGACATCTGGTAGCTCCTGTCAGACATCAGCGCGTGGCGTCAGCCAGCTGGTTGCGGGGCATAGGCGAGGAAGCCGGGGCGGCATTGTCCGTGTAATTGGCAAGCGCGGATTTCGTCCAGGCGAGATAATCGGCAAGCGGCACGGCCTTGATCTCGATCGGCATGGCGTCATGGTTCAGGCCGCAAATCTGGTTGCACTGGCCGAAATAGGTGCCGGGCTTGTCGATCTCGGTCCAGCTTATCAGGTTTGTGCCGGGAACGGCGTATTTCTGCACGCCGAGCGAGGGCAGATAGAAGCCATGCAGCACGTCGGTACTGGTAATGACGAATTTGATCTTCTCGCCCACCGGCAGCACCATCGGATGATCCACGGAGAGACGGCGAATCTCTCCCGGCTTGATCTGGTCGTCCGGCACCATATAGCTGGTGTAGTCCAGCCCCGGCACGGCGTTATAGCTGTATTCCCAGTACCATTGGTGCCCGGTCACGGTCACGGTCATATACGGGGCGCTGTCATCGGCCTCGTAATAGATCAGGTTGATCGAGGGAATGATAATGACCGCGAGCAGCAGCGTGGGAATGACGATCCAGACAACCTCGACCAGGCTGTTATGCGTCAGCTGGCTGGGGATGGGGTTCTTCTCGGCGCGGAAGCGGTAGATGACATAGAGCATCAGCAGCCCAACGAACCCGACCACTCCGGCCATGATCCAGAGCACGTACTTCATCAGCCAGTCGATGCGCGCTTCCATCGGGCTGCCGGGCGTGGGCAACCATAGCTGCCAGTCATGCGGCGCGTTGACGTAAGCGTTCGCCGCCGCCGTAGGGTCCGGCAGCGCGCTCTGAGCCAGAGCCACATGCGCGGTCAACGCCAGCAATCCCGCCGCGCCACAGGCCGATACAACACTCCGTTTCATGGTTCTGGTGTCCCACTGCTTATCCAGGCCGTGGTTTCGGCCCTTGTTTGTCTCATTGATATAAGCCGCACCTCATAATATCAAGTTTAACCGCGAATCTGTTGCAGACTGCCCCACCCGCGCGTGACGCGTAGCTAAGAAACCGTTGCGGACGCCGCGCCGGCGAGCTGGGCTGGCGCGGCTTCGGGCCCCGGGACGCAGCCTACCGCGCATGAACGGCCTCCAGCTCTTACCGCGCCGGGGGCGGGCTGGCCGTCACCGTGCTGCGCAGGTTTATCTCCCGCATGCGCGCCACCACGGCCAAGGCCGCCAGCAGCAGTATCGCCCCGCCGATAAAGCCCCAGCGGAACCCGGCCAACCTGCCCTCCCGCGCCACAGCCACCAC
>Ga0255356_1000406_pt1 | contig 29850 bp, 18 predicted proteins | sample HBST100metaG_FD_189944 | JGI IMG/M metagenome (GOLD analysis project Ga0255356, IMG submission 189944) | Peat soil microbial communities from Stordalen Mire, Sweden - H.B.S.T100 | ecosystem: Environmental > Terrestrial > Soil > Wetlands > Peat | place: Sweden: Norrbotten County, Stordalen Mire...
AGAAATTGCTTTGGCACAGCACCGCCTGAACCACAGACCAAGAAAATGCCTCGGCTACAAAACCCCGCATCAGGTCTTCTGGGAACAGTTACACTCTAACCAACCCATTGCACTTCGTTGTTGAATCGTATCAGTATTTGTGGGGTGCGCCGTGAAAGACGGTGCTTTTCAGCGGGAACTAGACCCGTCCGGGAACTGGTTCGCTCCAACCGGTAGCAATCGAAGCGGCAGTGGAGGGAACAAAGCTGTCGGAACCTTCGATGTAAAGGGCCGTTTAGCGGCTCGGCGAGCATGTAGGTTGTAATGGAGTAAACACCACGAAGGCCTCGAAAACTGCAACGCAGGAGCTGACCCGCCCCCACAACGGGGAAGGCCGCTGCTGATGGAAGAGTACGAGCGAACAGCTTTCATCGGACTTGCCGGGGTAATGGTGACGACATGCATGCATAGGAAGGCACACGGAACACGGGAAACCCCAGCAGTGGAACCAGAAGATCGGGACCAACCGGCATCTCGTGAGAGCCAGGCTGGGCTGTCTGGGGCTGCGGAGGGGATCGTAGTACCGATGAAACCGGGTAATTCCGGCGGAGGAAAGGATCCCTGCTTTTGACATGCTTTGGATTCGGTGGGTGGGCAGAGGATTGGCGCAAGCCTGGACACCCCGGTATTATAGCCTAGTCTGTCGTTGAAGAACCTCTACCCGTGAGCGAAGGGAATACCCGATAGCTCTATGGTGAAGTCAATCGGAAAGCCGGATGCGTTAAGGCGCCTGTCCGGTTTGAGGTGGCGGGAACTGGAAACGTGATTATGGCAGCCAGACTGAGGACCTGAGCGAAAGCAAGGGAATGCCCACCGGAGCCTAACAGAAGCGCGCCAGTTCTCGACCCTACTTAAGCGGGCGGTGGAAGACGCCGCTCCGAGGAAAAGTTGTTAACGGCCATCAGAAAACGTTGTTTATCGGCCATCTGCCGACTCTTCCTCAGATTTGATGAACTAAGACTGGCACTTTTCAAATAGTAGAACAGGTAGAAGATGGAAGGCAGCATCTGGCGATTCACTGCGGACAACCATGAAGCCGTCATCTTTGGTTTCCGATAGTGAAGAGGTAACCGTTGAGAGTGTAAAGCCCCTCGCAGATGGCCAGTTTCTCCTGGTGTTGCGAACAGCATCCGGGCAAGGTTTTGGTCCGCGATGCCATCGGCACCTGGGCGACCTCCCTTGGGAAGGCATTCCGGTCCATATTCAGCTTCATGTGCGGCGATTCTTCTGCCAAGCAGATGACTGCGAACAGGCGATCTTTACTGAACGTCTTCCACATACGGTGCTGCGTTATGCGCGGCGCACATGTCGTCTGAGCAAGACGATCCGGCAGATAGCCATGGCGCTTGGCGGAGAAGGTGGATCGAGATTGGCTCGTCAACTTGGAATTATTGCCAGTAGTGATACCTTTCTGCGCGAACTCCGCCATCAAGGCTTGTTTATCACTGATCGCGGTCCTCGCGTTCTGGGTATTGATGAATGGGCATGGCGCAAAGGCCAGCTCTATGGCACGATTTTCTGTGATCTGGAACAGAGCAAGGTGATCGACCTGTTGCCAGAACGGAGCGAAGTAAGCACAGAAGACTGGATTCGCCATCACCCAGGCACAGAGATCGTCAGCCGTGATCGAGCAAGCTTGTATGCAGAAGCCGCGACCAAAGCCGTACCACATGCCATTCAGGTCGCGGATCGTTGGCACTTGCTGCATAACATGAGCGATACCTTGACGGATGTTCTGACGCCGTTCCATCGTCTACTGACAGCGGTTACCAAAGCCTCTGCAACTACTCCTGAAGTGAAGGACATAGCCGCTGCAGCACAAACTGCATCGACGGTACCAGCTCGTTCTCGTCGTCAGCAGCAGCGTAAGAAGGATAATCGGGAGCGGCGCATTGCCAGCTATGAGACGGTCATGGAACTGTTGCGCCAAGGTCTGACGCAAAGCGAAATCGCGCATCGTTGTGGCCTGGGAGTGCGAACGATTCGTCGTTGGCAGCGGGCACAGGAATTTCCCGAGCGCAAGGTTGGTCATCGCAGATCGCGCCTCGACACGCATGCGGAATATATTCGTCAACGCTGGCAGGCAGGATGTCACAATGCTGCACGTCTATGGCGGGAACTGCATGAGCGCGGCTATACCGGACAACCACCAAGCCTGCGGAACTGGATTTGAAGACACTATGGATCGCGACGTTCCAACTCACCGCAACCAGCAGTACCAGCACCAACTGCGGCGCGTGCTTCACCTCGCCATGTTACATGGCCACTTCTGAAAGAGACACCCGATGCTCACAAAGATATCGGAGAACTGTACCGTCGATCTCCACAGATAGAGCAATGTGCAAAGTTGGGGCGTGAGTTTGGTCGCATCATTCGAAAACGAGATGTGCAAGCATGGGCCAAATGGAGCGAGGAAGTAAAAAACAGTTTGCTGGCGAACTTTGCCAAACACCTATGCCGTGATGAAGCTGCTTTCCTTGCAGCATTACAACAGCCTTGGAGTAATGGACCGGTTGAAGGACAGATTCATCGACTCAAGCTCATCAAACGGTCGATGTATGGCCGAGCAAAATTTGACCTGCTGAGACTATGTGTCGTTGCTGCCGCCTGAGCATCCACACATTACGGGCGGACAACGAGGTCACGTCCACTCCTCCCCAAATCTGAGGAAGAGCCCGGTTAAGAGCGACGCATTCTGAGGACAAGGTCACAGTGGTCATACCACAACATGAATTTTTCATTGACAAACGTTCTTATTGTGGTTCAAGATTTAGATATTTGAAATCCCTAAATGAACACCATTTTAATTCGCGAGGCATCATCATGCTACTGGGGGGCAACGGATTCACCGGTTTATTCCGGTGCGTGGCGGTTTTGTGTCTTGTTGTATCCGCGATATATAATCCTGCAGATATGTCGGCGCAGGATACGCGATCCAGCGTGACGGAACCTGTGATTCCCTCGGTGCGGTGCGCTGTTTTATCGGCGCAGCTTACAGCTGATTCAACGCCAGAAGGCATATCCAGCGCTAATGAAACGACCTTTGACACCTCGCGAATCCAGAGCGCGCTTACGGCCTGCACGGCAGGTGAAGCTGTGGAGTTGGCTCCGAGCGGAAGCTATAACGCCTTTCTGATTCAGCCCATTACTATACCAGCCGGCGTAACCCTTCTTGTGGATGCGGGCGTCACGGTATACGGCTCGCGCTATACCGCAAGCTATCAGAAGGGAACCAGCACCAATTGCGGCACGGAAAACGGTTCTGGCTCCGGGTGTCAGCCCCTGATTTTGATCAGCAGTGCGCCCGGCGCGGCCATTATGGGCAACGGCGTGATCGATGGCCGTGGTGCGACCACTATGCTGGACGGAACTTACGCTGGTATGACCTGGTGGGCCATGGCTACCGCAGCTCATGCCTCAAGTTACAGCGAAGTTTCTCCGGTGCTTTTAAACGTTAGCTCGTCGAACAATGTGACTTTATACGGCACTACCTTTCAGAACTCGCCCCATTTTCACATCACCACATCCGGCAGTAACAACATGATCGTATGGGGCATCAAAATCAACAGTCCCTATGACACGCAGAATACCGATGGCTTCGATCCTGGCGGCTATACCAATCTGACCGTGGAGAATTCCTACTTCAACGATGGTGATGATGAAATTGCGCTCACTGGCGGATCGTCTCCGGTTACGCAGGATACCTCGATTATTAACAATCATTTCTTCGATGGCCACGGCGTTTCGATAGGCAGTTCTACCGCCTATGGCGTAGAAAATATGCTGGTCGATAATCTGGTTATCAACAGTACTCCGGCCAATACCAATGCAACCGGCCTGCGCATCAAATCGGACTCAGCTGATGGTGGTCTGGTCGAAAACATTACTTATCAGAATGTCTGTATGAAGGGCGTCACCTCGCCGATCGTGATGAACGCTTACTACAGCTCATCCACTGGGACCGAGATTCCCCAGTTTCGCAATATCACGCTGCAGAACGTTCACGCCACGACCGAAGGCAAAGTCACCTTGGTTGGTTATGACACTAGTAGCACGAATTCGATCTCTGATTTGCTGGGCATTTCACTGGACAACGTTTATGTGGACGGTATTGCTTCCAGTGACGTGACGTCGGAGTATGCGCAGATTTCCTTGGGACCTGATCCGGTCAACTTTGCGTCTTATCTTGGAGGCTCGGGCGTTTCGGTGACCAACAGCGTCACAGACAGCAACTCTAGTTACAGTTGTCCGTCTACGGTCTTCAATCCCATCGCCGGAGAGATTGTGCATGGTCCGTATCAAGTAACGACTTCCGACAACGTCACGATGCAGGCGCAAATCATCAATCCGCGCGAGATTTCACAGGCGGCTTACATTACCGCCAGCGCTTCTTCTTCGAGTGCGACACTGCAAATGCCGCTGGCCACGGGAACGGTGAGTATTCTGGAAGGCACGACGACACTGGGTTCGGTTACCTTGAACACCGCCAATCAATTCGGCAATATCAACAACGTCAGCATTCCGATCGGCATGCTGACTGCAGGCACGCACACTTTGACTGGCTATTACTCCGGCGACATCAACTATAGCTCATTGAGTTTTGGCAGTTACACGCTGCTGGTCACTGCTGGCGCCACGACAACCACCAATGTTAGCACCAGCACCAGCGCCGCGATTCCCGGTCAAAATGTCACGTTCACTGCGCAGGTGTCAGGCAGCGGGGGAACGCCGAGTGGAACGGTAACCATCTTCGATGGTTCCTATCCGCTGGGCACGGTGGCGTTGTCTAGCGGCTCGGCGACTTTGAGCACCACGACACTGGCCAACATTACGCATACGATTACAGCGAACTATAACGGAGATACCAGTTTCGCCACATCGACTTCATCAGCCGTGACCGTGACCGTGACCAAAGCCGCCAGCACGGTGACCTTCACCGCCAGTTCGCCGTCCGCAGTGTCGGGGTATACGTATTTGACCGTGGTGTATGGGCAGCCGATCACCTTTAAGGCGGTGGTGACCCCCACCAGTGGCTCATCGGTGGACGCACCCAGCGGCAATATGGCCTTCAAGGTTGGCGGCAAGACGCCGGCCAATATCACGCTGGATTCGACCGGAACGGCTACGTGGGCCGGGACCTATTCTTCCACATCACTGAAGTTGGCATCACCCAACACTACCTTCGGCAGTTATGGCGGCGACACCAATTTTGCTTCCAGCGTCTCGGCAAATCTATATATCAATGTGATTGCGGGCAATACCCCCACAACTACGCTGACCACTTCCGCAACTTCTCTTAACGAGGGCCAGTCACTTAGCCTGACCGCCACGGTGGGGACGGGAAATCTGCTGGCCACCGATAAGGTCACCTTCTATGACGGAACAACCGCGCTGGGCACGGTTACGATTGCCGACATCACCACCGGGCTGGCTACTCTGAATCTCAGTTCTCTCACCGTTGGGTCGCACTCGATTACGGCGACTTATAACGGCAACATTACCAGTTCACCATCGACCTCAACGGCCACCACGGTGACTGTTTCGCTGATAGGCACCAGCCTGACGCTAACGACGAATGCAACCTCGGGGCGGGCATCGCCCGGGCAAAGCCTAACATTGTCGGCGCAACTGACGTCCACCACCAGCGGCACGGCAAGCGGCACGGTCACTTTTTATGATGGGCTCAACACGCTGGGTACGGGGACGCTAAGCGGTAACACGGCGACTTTTATCACCAGCGGACTTTCGGTCAGCGGTCATACGCTGGTTGCCACTTACGCCAGCGATGGCACCTACGCTTCCTCGGGATCGAATACGGTGTATCTGGTGGTGTCGTCGAGCAGCAGTGGAATTCCAGTTCCTCCGGTGCTGTTGCCACAGACCATTTCCACCTATGCCGGGACGCAGGGCACATCCGGTTCGACTGGCAATGGCGGATTGGCCACCGCAGCAACTTTTTCGGCCAGTTTGCAATCGCTGGCCGTAGACGGGTTCGGCAGTCTCTTGGTTGGTGATGGAACCAACAAGCAAGTACGCGCGATCAATCCCGTCAGTGGGTTCGTGACCCGCTTTGTGGGTGGAGGAACGGTTTGTACCGGAAAGACGGACAAGGTCGGCGACGGTTGCTACTCCACCCAGACCAGCGGCTCGACGCCGGCGGGTCTGGCCACCGACAACATAGGCAACCTGTATATGGCAGGTTATGGTGACAATCTGGTCCATAAGGTAGCCGCCAGCACGCAGATCATGACCTATGTCGCTGGAAAAGTCGCCAGCACAACGGTTTCCGGAACAGCAGGCGTGGCCACCGATGGCACGGTCGCCACCAGCGCGACGCTGAGCAGTCCGCGCGGCGTGTGGGTTGACAATCTGGGCAATATCTATATTGCGGACAGCGTCAACGATGAGGTCCGCGTGGTGTATGCGGGTGGCACTTTCGCCAACCTCCCTAGTCCGGTGGTGGGCGACATCTATTTACTGGCCGGCAATGCCACCACAACAATTGCGAACAATGTGTTGGCCACAGCCAGCGGCACTAACGGCATTCAAAGCATCTACGTCGATAATCAGCAAAATATTTACCTCGCCGATACCACTCAACTGCGCGTGATTTACGAGGGCGGAACGCAGGCTCAGCAACTTATCGAAGCCGCAAATACAGGAGTTACTCCCACGGCTGGCTATATCTATGCCGTCGCCGGCGGCGGCACGGGCACACCAACCACCACGCCAACGCTGGGCAGCAGCGTGGCCCTGACCGACGTTACCAAGATGTATCCGGACGCCAACGGCAATCTGTATCTGGGCGATTACGGCGCCAGCGCGGTCTATTTCTTCGACACACAGACCGGATATATTCGCACCATCGCCGGTACGCCAGGGACTGCCAGCTTCACAGGCAATGGCGGCGCAGCGACCAGTGCAACCCTGAATGGAGGCAGCGCTGCTCTGTCGGTGGCCATCGATCAGGCGAATAACCTGTACGTCGGCGACTCGGGCAACGATATTGTTCGCAAGGTTTCCTCGAACCTCAGCTTCGCTGCGACCACGGTCGGCTATTCCTCCACGCAGTTTCCGGTGGTTCACTTCAGCGCCGGCGACTCTCCAGCGGCTTCGAACGCCTTTACTCTTCTGACAGGCAGCAGCGAATTTTCCGTAGGCAGTTCACCAGTCTGTGTATCCAATGCAGATACCACGGCGGATTGCACAATATCGATAACCTTCATTCCAGCGATGCCGGGCTTGCGTCGCGTCCCACTGCTGGTGACGGCGGCCTCCGGTGCGTCGTCCACTTACGTTCTCAGCGGCTCAGGATCCGGGCCGGCGCTGGTGATGACCACAAGCACCTCTGCCACGCTGGGAAGCAATTTGACTCCGCAGGGTGTGGCTCTGGACACCGCCGCCAATTTCTATGCCGCCGACGCCAAGAGTGGCAGCTTGTGGAAGTTCGCCTCCGGCAGCACCACGAGCACGGCACTGACTACCGGGTTAAGCAACCCCTATCAAGTGGCAGCCGATGGCTTCGGAAATGTTTACGTGGCGGATTCGGGCAATAACAGAGTGTTGAAAGTGAGCCTCTCCGGCGTCGTTTCTACGGTGGGAAGCGGACTGAGCGCGCCGCGTGGCGTGGCCGTGGATAGTTATGGCAATGTTTATATTGCCGACACCGGTAACAGCCGGATTGTTGAAGTGCCGGTTGGCAACGGAACGCAACTCGCGGTCAGCTCTGGTTTCAGTACGCCGATAGCTCTGTCCTTCGATATATCGAACAATCTCTATGTACTCGATACCGGGCTGGAATTGCTGGCGAAGATTGCCACGGGAAGCACTTCGTTTACTGCGGTGAATCTGGGCAGCATAACTCCCACGGCATTTGCCGTCGATGCGGCGGGCGGCATTTTTGCCGCAGATCAAACTTCGGAAGAGGTGCTGTATTATTCGTCCGGCTCCACTTCGGGAACCAGCCTGCTCACCGGAACCACTTCGGTTGGCGGACTTGCCTTCAGCAATAGAGGCAAGCTGTATGTTGCCGACTCCGGCGCCACCGCCTTGCAAAGCCTGGATTTGACCACGGCCAGCATGACGTTCGCCAGCAGCACCGTTCCGTTGACCCTCACGTTGGCCAACGCTGGCAATGCGACTCTGACTTTTACATCTCCGGGGTATTCTCAGAGCGATTCAACCGACTTTAGCATTGCCTCGGCTTCATCGAGCGGTTGCAACCTTGCCTCAACTTTGGCTTCGGCCAACACCTGCGCCGTCACAGCTACCTTCAGCCCGCAGGAGGACGTGTTACTGAGCGATACTGTGACCTTCTTGTCGAACAGCGCCTCAGTTGTTACGGTTACATTTTCGGGACAGGCTGCGGCCACAACCTCAACCACCACCTCGCTGTCTTCGCCTACTCCAACCGCACCTTCCTACGGCGATACCGTCAGCTTCACCGCTACGGTTACTGCTGCGGACAACAGCATACCGACCGGCTATATTACGTTTGTTGTGGATTCCGCAACTTCGCAGAAGGTGACCCTGAATTCAACAGGCTCCGCTACGACCAGCTTTGGCGGGTTGACCGGTGGAGCGCATAGTATTACCGCGACGTACACACCGAGCGATTTCTGCGCGGTTTCCAGCTCAACGCCAGTCGGCTTCTCCATCGCGCAGGCGACGCCTACGCTGAGCTGGACGCCGGTTTCCACGCTGACCTATGGAACCGCATTGAGCGTTATTATGTCGGCCACGGCCTCCAATAGCCTCACGGGAACCTATGTCTACACGGCCACTAGTTCTTCGGGCACAACTACCACGCTAACTTCCACTTCTTATCTTCCAGTTGGAAGTTACACTTTGGGAGTTACCTTCACGCCTACCGATAGCACGGATTACACATCCGCAACCGCTTCGGCAAGCAGCCTCACAATTACCCAGGCCACGACAACGGCAGGCGTAGGGCCGACCACAAACGTGGTCGCCGCCGATGGAACCGGTAACTACACAACCTTGAGCAGCGCCATCTCCACGCTGACCAGCGCGGGCGGCACGATCTATGTGAAGCCAGGAACCTATACCGGGCAGAACACAATCAGCCAGGCCAACGTGGCTTTGCGCGGCCTGGGAGGCGATCCGACCAAGGTCATCCTCACGGCCAGCAACTCGATTTTGAACTCAGGCAGCGATAAAAAATCCGCGACTCTCCAGGCAACTGGCAAAAACTTTTATATGGAGAACATCTCGATCAACAATACATATTCCATCGACAATTCCGTGGATGGAACGCAGGCCATTGCTCTTTACATTTCCGGCGACAAGGACGTCGTCTATAACTCGCAATTTGCCAGCCGGCAGGATACGCTTTACGCCGACAATGGCCCGTCGCGCCAATACTTCAGCAGTTGCAAGGTATCTGGAACGGTTGATTACATCTTTGGCGATGCGGCGGCAGTCTTCGATAACTGCGTGATGTATTCGCTCTATCGTTCCGGCGGCGGAACGGATACAGTAACCGCGCAAAACAAACAATACGCATCCACGTCTTCGCACAATTACTTGAGTGGATACGTAATTACCAATAGTCAATTTCTCTCCGAAACAAATAACGGATCCCGTTCGAACATTTACTATGGACGTCCGTGGGGTGAATACTCGACAGTCATCGTCTCGAATAACTCCGTAGACTCGCTGAATGCGCTGGGCTGGACCGAAATGAGTACGACGGTGCCATATCTGCCCACGGCCTACTATGCCGAGTACGGCACCACTGGCTCCGGCGCCGCGGGTACGCGCGAATCCTATGCGGTGGCCCTGACCGCAACCCAGGCTGCGGCTTACGCGCCGGATTCTTTCCTGGCCGGCTCTGACAGTTGGGCTCCGACCTCCGCTCTGAACACTTATATCGCCGCCGTGGTGCCCAGCGTAAGCACAGTCACCATTCCGGCGCTATCCAGCGTTACCCTGGTCTCGCGTATTGCGCCGCAGTCGCTGGGAACGCCGAGCGGGACCGCCACCTTCCTTGATGGTGCATCGATCTTGGGCTCTGTTACTCTCGATGCGCTAGGTGAGGCAAGCTATACTACTTCATTGTTGAGCGCTGGGAAGCATAGCATTACCGTACAGTACTCTGGAGACACGAACTTTGCTTCGTCGACATCAAGCGCTACGACTGTCACGGTGACGGCACTTTCCACTACGTCAAGTTTGCAGGTGAGTACTGCCACACCGGTTTATGGGAATGCGGTCGTGGCAACAGTCAGCGTTACTCCCTTGAGCGGCACGGGAGTTCCATCTGGCACCGCGATCTTTACATTGGATTCGGTGGCGCAGACGCCGATTGAACTCGATTCGTTGGGCGAAGCCAGCATGACTTTGCCAGCCCTGCTAACCGCCGGACAACATATATTGACAGTTAGCTACAGCGGTAGTGCGACCTATGCTGCATCAAGTTCCACTGGAGTGACCATTACTGTGGCACAGACGACGGCTTCGGTTGCAACCGTATCTTCGAGCAGCAGTGCTGTCATGCTGCAGGATGCAGTGACCTTTACGGCAAATGTTACTTCGACGGCGGGTACACCCACTGGGAGCGTGACATTCCTCGATGGCACGACGACAATGGGGACGGTTCAGCTTTCGGCGGGTACGGCGCAACTGATCACTTCGTCTCTGACGGCCGGTGCACACTCGATTACAGTGAGTTACCTGGGCGATACGAATTTCCTCCCTGTGAGCAGCAGCACGATCGCGGAAAGCGTGGTGGATTTCACCATCATTGCGAACAACAGCACGCTGACGGTGATACCGGGCAAAGCGGGTCAGTTCAGCTTTACCCTCAACCCGGTGAGTCCGGCCACGACCATGCCAGCGGCTATTACGTTTACGGTCAGCGGCTTGCCTGCGGGAGCGACTTATACGCTGACGCCGAGCAGCCTGGCGAGTGGTGCGGCTTCGACCGCGGTCACCTTGAACATCCAAACGGCGTTGACGACGGCGGCCGCAAAGCCTGGCGCAAGTGGAAACCTTGTTTCGCGCCTCGCTCCGCTGTCACTGGCGCTGCTGCTGTTGACTTTTGTTGGCAGGCTGCGCAAGGCGGGCAGGCGCTTCAGCCGGATGCTGTCGGTTATGCTGTTACTTGGTGCGTGCCTTGCTGCCGTGGCCGGGTTGAACGGCTGCGGTTCAGGAGGCTTTCTCAGCCAGGCGCAGAAGTCTTACACGGTGACTGTGACCGCAACCTCGGGCACACTGTCGCATTCCACCAACGTCACTTTGACGGTCGAGTAACTAAGGAGAAGTTAGGATGCGTATTTCGATTTGCGGAAGGGGGCTCCTATTGTTTGCTGTAAAGCCATCTCTGTATTTATTTCTTCAGCATTATGGATCAGTGGGAGAGGGCTTTTATCACGGGTAATACTTTTCTGTTGAATTATTGTTGTATTTTGTTGAGCTTCACAGAAATGACCCTATGGGCAGCGCACCCTCGTACTCACACTTCACTTTTCTGGAAAAGGAGTTTGTGATGTTCAGACTTAAAGCATTCGTTGTCTCCTTCATCTTCTCAATGACAGCTTTCCTTGCTTCAGCGCAAACCATTAGCACTTTTGCAGGTGGAGGCACAAATTCGCCGCTTACTTGGAAAGGCGTAGGAACATTTGCCGAACTTTACAAACCAACCGCAATCGCAGTGGATCGGGGAACGTATATTTTGCAGACGCTGGCAACAATGGCGGTGGAGCTGTGGTCTACAAACTCACCTCAGCAGGATTCCTTTCTGTCGTTGCAGGAACAGGCTCCCTCGGAGAGACTGGCGATGGTGGCGCGGCGACAAGCGCTACTTTCGGCTCTTTGATCGGAGGGATTTCCATAGCCCCATCCGGAAACATCTATATTGCCGACACCAACAACAACTTAATTCGCAAAGTTACATTATCCACGGGGGTAATCTCTAAATACGCCGGAACCGGTACAGCAGGATATGGAGGAGATGGCGGAGCTGCAACTTCGGCAAAACTATATTATCCTCTAGGTGTTGCGGCCACCTCGTCTTACATATACATTGCCGACAATGGCAATAATCGTGTACGCAAGGTCACTGCGTCTACGGGGGTGATTACCACAATAGCTGGCAATGGCACGCAGGCCTATTCTGGAGATGGTGGAGCAGCTACTAGCGCGTCTCTAACAGACGCTTGGTCCCTTGCTCTTGACTCAAATTCCGACTTATACATCGGAGATATTGGCCTCAATAGCGCAAACTGCCGCGTTCGCAAAGTGACATTCTCGACTGGAATAATCTCGACGTATGCGGGCACCTCTTACTGTGGAATTCAAAACGGAAGCAGCCTTACCACTTCTGCAATTACAGCTCCCAAAGGAATGGCCTTTGATTCGAGTAATAACCTGTATATTGTTGATAGCAATGGTAGCTCTGTCAGAGAGGCAGTATACTCATCGCAAACCTTCACCACGTATGCTGGAACCGGCAGTGCTGGATTTTCTGGTGACGGGGGGGCTGCAACAAGTGCTCGAGTGAATCAACCACTTGGCGTCGCAGTAAGTGGCTCGTCAGTTTACATTGCTGATTCCAGTAATAACCGTATCCGTTTGGTTCAGTAGTTCATCATTGCTGATTATTCATCGGGCTAGGCATGGTATCGCGATTTTTTGGCGGCGCATGTCTGGCCCGATTGAATATTCAATGTAATTGTTTTCGTCGCGCATTTATAAATAAATGCGCAAAATGGAATATTAAGTAAGAGGACCAAATGGAGAACAGTGTCGCTAGTCGCACTAGAGCCCGTTGCGCAAATCACACATCCTTATTCGAATATTTTACGATGACGACCATATTTATGGTCATGTTGTTCATCATTTCTCCTTACATACTCGACGCTCAGGTATTACATTGGGGGAGCATAAGTGGTTTAGTCATAAGCGAACAAGGGATTCCAGTTGAAGGTCATATCAACGTATTTCATATTAAGGCAGAACGAGGGGCATCTGTCCCGCAGAGTGAATGTTCTATACGTCTCTCAAGTGGAGAGTTTAGGCTGCCGGGGTGAGGCCGGTGAGGGACTGGATGGAGCGGTTGGCGAGTCCGGGCAAGATGTCGGCCAGGTAGCGACGGATGGGAATATTGAGCCGGCGGCAGCTTTCAACCACGGAGAAGATGGCAGCAATTTTAGGCCCAGCTTCCTTGCTGCCCAAGTGCAGCCAGTTTCGCCTGCCGATTGCAACGGACCTCATCGAGTTTTCGGCGAGGTTGTTGCTCAACTCAAGCTCGGGGTATTTCAGAAAAAGAGTCAGCTTGCTCCACAGCGAAAGCGTGTAGTTGGCAGCTTGTCCGGCAGTGCTTTTGGGCAGTGCGGTCTTCTGGATCGCGACGAGTTGCGCGCGAAGTTTTTCGAGCAGTTGCGGCGCACGTTCCAGCCTCAGCGTATGTCTTTCGGCGTGGCTTATCTGTTTCTCTCTCGCCTCGCGGTCGATGGCGAATAACTCATCCATGAGCGCGACAACGCGCGCCGACTCGATATCCTTCGCGTTGACCTTGACCGCGTCTACGTGCTTTCTGCGTGCATGTGCCAGACAGGCCGCATGAACGATGCGCTGTCCGCCGACCTTGTCGTAGACCTTGTATCCGTCTGTTTGAAGCAGCCCTTCGAAGTTGCCGAGAAATAGCTTCGGCCCTTCGCGGTCGCGGCCCATGCGAAAATCGAAGACGACGCCTTTGCCCGGCGAGCCGTACTGCCATAAGTAGCTTTGATGATTGCGCCCGCGCTTGTCATGCGTTTGCACGCCAACGGGAGTCTCGTCCGCCTGGATGTAAGTGCCGGCGAGCAGTTCGCGCTTCATCGCCGCCGCAATTGGTATGAGCAACTCGCCGGCATTCATCACCGCATCGTCGAGTGTCGATAGCGCCAGCTCAATGCCGGCATCGCGGCGCATCGTGGCTTGCTGACGATAGATCGGTTTCGCGTCTGCGTACTTGCTAACGATCAGATCGATGATCACGTTGTCGGAAAGAACCGACTTGGGCAAAATGCGCTCAACCGCCGCGGCTGTTTGCACGCCTTGCTCTTCGCAGCTCTTGCAGGCGCGCTTCTCGCGCTTGATCACGCGCACGAAGTACTCGGCAGGACGCACATCGAGCACCTCGGTCTCTTCGTAGCCGATGATGCTGGTTGGCTGGCCGCACTGGCCGCAGACGCACTGCTCGGCGGTGCAGGCGATGATCTGGTCGACGCGATTGAGATGGCTGGGGAGTTCGTTGCGCCCCGGATGTTTGCGCCGCGGTTTGCTCTTCGGTTCGTCTTGCGGCTTGTCTTTGGCCGGCGCAGCCAGCGGCTCGCGTTCGCTTTCCGCCTCAACCTCTTCGCTCGATACGCCCGGTTCCAAATCGAGCAACTCCAGTTGCAAGTCGCTCAACGTCTCGCTGTGCTTGCCGTACTTCTCAATACGCTGCTTGCGAAGACGCTCTTCGAGAACCTGAATCTTCAGCCGTGCATAGTCCAACTCGCGCGTCTGTGCATCAAGTTGTTGTTCGAGTTGCGCGATGATCGCGATGACGGCGGCATCGGAGTGCGGCTGCGGAAGATGTTGTGGCGTCACACTCACGATGTTTCTTTTGTAACAGATACTCTTGTGGATAAGTTAATGAATAGCCATTGTTCATGCTGTTTTCCGCAACTATTTCGAGTCCTCGCTTACGGCCCTTCGATACCACTTTCGTTGCCGCGTCTGAGCCAGGTCGATGCCGCCCAGCAGCAGCGCGAACTCTTCGCGGCTCAACTGAATCTTGCCCCCTTCGGCCTCCGGCCAACGAAGCCGCCCGCGTTCCATCCGCCGTGCGCAAACCCACAGACTGGCGCCATCGAAAAACAAGATTTTCATCCGGTCGCGACGCGCGTTGGCGAAAAGATAAAGATGACCATTCGTGGGATCGCACTCCAGCCGCTCGCGAACAAGGCCGTAGAGTCCATCAAAACTCTTGCGCATATCGGTCGCGCCGGTTGCCACATAGATGCGCGTCGCCGCGCCCAGACCAATCACGTGCTTATACCGCTGGCGCCATGCGCACGGGCGAGGCCGTCGCCTCAAGCGCCGCGATCAGTGGTCGCAACTCCGCCCCATCGAAGCCAGGCTCAACCTCAATCCGAAGACCGCTCGACAGCACCACGCGCAGTTGCCCGCGCTGTTGTACCGAACCCCGTCCACGGACTGAATCGCAACTCTCAACCAACTCCACCGGAACGATCTTCTCAACGCCTGTCTGCTGCGACGCTCGCCGTCGCCACGCATCCAGCGTATGCACGCTAAGACCTCGCGCCGCACAGAACTCCTTGCGCCCGAGACCACTCTGTTCGAACTCGTTTACAATCCGATCAGCCTCAGCCCGACTCCGCCTGCGAAACTCTCTGACTTCCCCTGTTGCATTCATACCTCAACTTCAACACACTTCAAAAGCAAACTGAAGAATGGGGTTGCCCGGATGGATACAGTTCTTCACGGTGCCCGGAAACAGATAGGTCTTGGGCTTCATCCAGCGCCAGTACTCGCGCAAGGTCTCCAACAGCTTGGGGGTTAGCAGAACGTCTCGATCGCGGCTGCCCTTGCCTTGGTGAACATGAATAACCATATGCTCGCTGTCGATGTCAGAGACCTGCAAGTGACACAGTTCGGCCCGGCGTAACCCGGTTGCATACAGCGTCATCAGCATGGTGCGATGCATCAGGTTGATGGCCGAATCGATCAGGCGCGCAACCTCTTCCGGACTGAGTACAGTCGGCAGCTTCCGGGGACACTTGGGAAACGGAATCTCATCGGGCAAATACGGTCGCCGAAGGGTCTTGACGAAGAGAAATCGCAGAGCCGCAGAACGGCCCTGGATGGTTCTGGGCGATAGCTTCCGATCACGAAACAGATGAACTTGGTACTGCCGGATGTGACTTGGCCCCAGGCGTTCAGGCGAGCGATGGAAGTACTTCGCAAAGTCTTCCACCGCGTGGATATAGCAACGAACGGTGTTTGGTGAGTAGTTGCGACGCTGGAGTTCATCCAGCATCATCTGCCGAAGATGGGTCACGGTGAACCTCCTGTGAATCGAGGTTTACACCGCCAACAATACCCGAGGAAAGCCCATGCAGCAGCGTCCGTCGCGCCAGCGACTTAGTTCAAACGCCGTTCCCGACGGGGATCATTGAGGATGGCCCCCGCATCTTGGATTCGCGTCATAATGGCGACTTGCCGATACATACCTGACTTCCGAACTATAGTTCTAATTCGACGAGAAGTTATGTCGTTTTCATCCACGAGGTTCTAATTTACTGCATCATTCCGAACTGTCTTCCTCCGATACGGCTCGCTGTGCCGATATCACGTTCACGAGCCTATGAAGTCGTATGTTCTCCCAAATAATCACCTTATGGTCGTCAGATGTGATTGCTCTGACATCCCCATCTTGCGAAACGACGAATCCTACCGCATTGATGTCTTGGTGACACTTTCGCATCATTGACCGATGTCTAGTTCCGAAGTTGCGAATATCTATTTCAGTCAATATCTTCCCATGCGCATCTTCCGCCCTAAAAACCTTTTCTTGTACGTCTGGGGATTGAATGAGCACACCGAATCCTTGTAGGGTTAGGTTCCGATTTAACCAAAGCAATCCATCTACTCTCGAAAGCGAACTTAGAAAGCGAACGCATCCTGTTATCTCATTTTCAGTCTCATCGATGTCGTTTTCCGCAACTCTCTCATTTAGGTAAAGCGAGATTGGTAGTGAATGCTTTTTGGCATCAGTATCTAGATATTGTTCAGAGATCTTGTCTGAATAGTGACAGCGCATAATGGAAAAGACGGCGATCCGATCGAGTGCCTCTGATAACCGTGTGTATTGCAGGTTGTATCTAATAGTCAAATCTTGTGAATCACCACTCAGCAGGACTGCGCCACCGTGTCCGTAACGTTTTATCCCGATCAGAATTCTAGACAAAGTCGTAAGCCACTCGTCGCTGAGGCTTTTGTTCCAATGAGTTCTCCGCAAGTATTCAGCATCTCCAACGGATGCTCTGGCTTTTGCTTGAAAATCCCGAATGGTCCGAGACAACTTTTGATGGATAGGGCCATAATCAAGAGCTGCAAGCTCCTTTGTCACTAATGAGTTCTGTCGCAGCCGGCCTAGAAATGCGTAGCCTCTGTATGCCGCGATTTCTCCCACGCCTTCTGCGGAAGCTTGAAATATACCTGGAATCTCGGGCCCGCTATCGCTTTCCTTATTTATATAAGTACTTTGATGAACAGCTTGGTCGACGAGCCCCCAAATTCTCAATTCACCACTTGCGTTGGCGTAGACTGCTAAGGTTGATGTCCATGGGTCTACAGCCTTCGAGAGTTTAACGAGATTGCGCGTCGTAAACGCCAAGTCCCCTGAAAACGGATGGCATTGCCATCGATCCTTCACAATCCGCTCTGGTGGCGTTGGATCTGGGTTCTCGCGGTCGATGAATGCTACGCGGCAAGTGACGTTTTCACCTTCCTCTTGCTGGAGACTGGCGAAATAGAGCTGCTCAAACAATTCTGTAAGGGTTTGAATCGACGGCAGAAGGTCTTGAACTTTCTGCTTGACAACCGCATACACATGCTCGGCAAGATCCTTTGGATACTTTGCAGACATAAAGTGATGATAAACGCTGGGTGTACCGGCGGCCCTTGGTCCGGGACGGTCCAGGCACAATGGCGAGTTTCGCAGAACCGGAAGCGGGGTCTCAGCGATGTGCTGCGCTACCTCGCTGGTAAGGCAGCACTGTCATGCCCGGAGGTGAGGGCTGTGGCTCTGCTTGCGGCTGCGTAGAGGTTGAGGCGGGAGTAGACGCCGAAAGAAGATCCGTTGTCGAGGAAGCCGCCTCCCGGCCCTTCGGTTTCGGTGAGTATCCGGTCGGCCTGCTCCAGGGTCAACGACGGGAAAGCGACGGTGAGCAGATAACCTGCTTCGGGAGCAAGCTTGCCAACGTCTTCGAGCGTGCTGGCATTCTTCGCATAGACGACCGGCAGGTTATATGTCTGCGTCGTAGCATAGAATGCTTCGTCGGCCGCCGGGTTGCTGAGGCGGCCGATGTCTTCACTTGCGCAAACTGTAATCGTGTTGCCGCAGGCTGTTTGCAGGGCTGTGGTCATGTCGGCGCGTGCTGCCCGCACGGCGGCTTGAAAGTCCTTGATCGCGGGAGCGCCCTTAAAAGACTGGCCGAGGTAAGCCGGATCGTTGGCGAGCAGATGCGCTAAGTCATAGAGCGCCAGGGTGCGTCCGCCCATCACATCCATCGCATAATGCGCCCCCATGAGGATGCGGTCATTCCCGTATTCGGCGGCGCGTGCGATCATCTGCGGATACCGCTCCGGCACGAGCACAGCCAACAAGAGCGATCCCGTGTAGCCATAGGTGGTGTGACCGCTGGGGAAGGAGGGGCTGTCGACGAGGCTCATGATCGGTCCGCGATTGTAAACACTGTTATCGGCAGAGGTGTTGAAGTAGTCCAGCCCGATGAAGCGCACAACAGTCGGCTCGGTCTGGAACGGGCGCGAGTCGCCGTACGGATCGGCCCCAGGGCTCCCCGCCGGAAGGTTATAGCTCGTACCGAAGATATCCGTGTGGCCGCCCATCTCCTTGAGGATGGCCATCGCCGCGGCCGAGGCTGGTACTGTTCCGTTCGTCGTGCCGTTGCCGAAGAAATACTTGCAGGAAGTTGAATTTGAAGTGGTGGTGGCATCGGCGTAGGCAATGAGGTTGGCTATGGCTTGGGAAAGGTTGGTCGAGTGGCTTCGGTCGATGGCGTGAGCACGCGCCGTGTAGGCTGCGCCGAGCGTCGTTCCCAGTCCGTCTGCAAGTTGGGCAAGGTTGGCGCTGGTGATAACGGCATCGCGTAAGGCTTGCTGCTGCTCCGCGAAAGGCAGAAGGGTTGGCTGGCTGATCGCACCCGTCTGGATGCCGCCCGTCACAGTGAAATTCGCCGCAAGGGCCGCTGTGCCTTCGGGAGTTTTCGACAGCACGCTCACGGGCGCAAGCCCCCTCAGCGCGGTCAGATCGGTCGCCGATTGCGCTCCAACTTGGAGGGGCAAAAGCGCACAGAGTGCTCCTGCCAGCAAAGCCCTGGTAGACAGACGGGCAGCGGAGCGGACTGCAACAAAAAGCCGTATTTCTTTCATGGAAAAATGGTACATTCACAGGCTAGGATTCGCCACAGCGAAGTGCTACGTCCAAATTGTGTCCGGCAGGAAGGCCTGGGGGAGCGGCACGGGGCCGTTGACTGGCGGTGAGACTAGGCGCGGCGACTGGGGGAGGTGGACGTTCTTGCTCTTGGAGATCGGCGGCTCCATGGCGACTTTTGAGTACTGATCCAATATCACTAATCCGTCGCTGAATCGTCTCTGGTCATTCGGTAGCTTGAATGATACTTTCCAAAATCGTGCTGCATAGAGTCTTTGGAAAAAGTATGATATTGAGACACAATGATTCAGTTCAATGACTGGTGTAATTCGGTGGACATACAGCTTGGCAACCATTATGTCCGGGTCATGACGGGCAGGCCGGCTGACGCGACGGTTGGTATTCGAGCGACTGCAGCGGTGGTGCCGGTCCATTATGCGGCGGAGGAACGCATCGCTCGGGCACTGGCACGTCTCGGCAAAACTGAAGCCGCCAAATTGATCACCGACTTGTTGCCTCAGACGTCGCAGATCCGGTCTGGCGATCTCGGTGAGATTTACGCGACGGAATGGATCGATGCTCACAGCGGCTACCGGGCGCCCATCAAGCGCCTACGGTGGAAAGACCACCGTAACATGGCTATGCGCGGTGATGACGTGATCGGCATGATTCTCGATCCAGTGACCCAGCGCCTTCGTTTCTTGAAAACCGAGGCCAAGAGCCGAATCTATCTCCGCGCACAAACATTGGAGGAGGCTCGTGCGGGTCTGGACAAGGACGGCGGCCTTCCGTCTTCGCACGCGCTGTCATTCATCTCGTCTAGGTTGCTCGAACTCGGGAATGATCTTCCATTGGTCGACGCCATTGACGATGCTCTTTGTCGGCACGGCATTCCTGTCGAGAGCGTTCAGCATCTACTGTTCACGTTTTCAGGAAACGCACCACAGGCACTGCTCACAGAAGCGTTACAGGCCTATCCCGGCCCCTTTAGGCAATGGGGTGTAGGCCTCCATGTCGATGGGCATGCCGAGTTCGTCGGTGCCGTTTATGCGCAGGTGATCACCGATGCCAACCACGCCTGACGCCATCATCGCGGCCATCACCGAAGCATCCGCTGCTGGATTTCGGGGGCGGTTGATTGCGCGCGGCCAAGCTCGCGCTATCATTTGGCGAGACGGCATTCTGCCGCCAGGCGCACCAGCTTTTTCATCCCGGCTCAGTTACGACCTGCATAACTATGGTTATGGACTCCTTGGACTCGGCTTACGACTGGTCGAAATGGGCGGCGACTCTAGCCAGGCTCGCATTGCTTTTGAACAGGCGGCAACGGCACTTGAGGCTGTCATGGCAAAGGGCGACCATCGTGAAGCCGACCGTCACTTTCACTTCGTCATGGCTGCCGCAAGTTATCACCTCGCACATTTGTCGGCCCGCGCCTACTCGTTGCTCTCTATGGTGGGGGAGGAGGAGAATTTCTCGCCGATCGAACAGGCTCTTGCTCTGCTTATGCGGCGGGACATAACCACCCTTCGTGCGCGCGCTTTTACTTTCCGTTTTGACGGTCTCGGCTCGGATGCTCGTATCGTTGATCTATTTGAGGAGCGGTTCGGTCAGGAAAATACAGACCGCGATGGCCAAGACTTTTTGTTTGCCGGTCTCGACCTCGCAATAGTCGACAATTTCTTCGGTGCGATTTCGCTGTTTTTATTGGCACTTGACCGTGGCGAGCGGGGGCTCGTTGATCGAGCCATTGGGCAGCTTCGGAAGAGCTTGGCTATCTGTTCAGAGCTAAACCTATTGCCTCAATGGTGGACACACCGCGTTGCGATCCACCTCTTATCCGATCTCTGGTCAAATACCTTTCATGAAAGGCTGCCGCTGGTCCCTGTGGGCGGTGCCGTAGCCTCATGGTCAAGGTTGCGCGAGCTTTTGATAGCTTCACTGAATCGAAGGCCGAAGGCGGAGGTTGACCTATGGCCATCTCAGATCGCGGCCGCGGCGCGAGCGGTAGATGAATCCGATGATCTCGTCGTGTCACTGCCGACCAGCGCCGGAAAGACGCGGATTGCCGAGCTTTGCATTCTTCGATGCTTGGCCGGTGGTCGGCGCGTGATCTTTGTCACTCCGCTCCGCGCACTTTCGGCTCAAACCGAGTCCACCTTACAACGTACCTTCGGCCCGCTCGGGAAAACTATCTCTGCGCTCTATGGCAGTATTGGCGTGTCTGGATTCGACGAGGACACAATCCGGGAGCGAGACATTGTGGTGGCCACGCCAGAAAAGCTCGACTTCGCGCTTCGCAATGATCCGGATTTACTCGACGATGTTGGATTGCTTGTATTCGATGAAGGCCACATGATTGGACCTGGCGAACGCGAAGTTCGCTACGAAGTTCAGATACAACGCCTTCTCCGGCGTCAGGATGCTAATCAGCGTCGAATCGTCTGCCTCTCCGCGATTCTTCCGGATGGTGACCAACTGGAGGACTTTTCCGCATGGCTCCGCCGTGATCGGCCCGGCGGCGCGATCAAGCTCGACTGGCGTCCCACGCGTCTGCGGTTCGGCGAAGTCAACTGGAATTCCCCAACCGCCCAGCTTGACCTGCGCGTCGGAGAAGAGCGACCCTATGTACGTCGCTTCCTCACTGGAGCAGCACCGCCACTCTGTGTCCCACCCAAAAGATTACGGGCACAACTCTTTCCGAAAAACCAGCAAGAGCTAAGCCTTGCCACTGCGTGGCGACTTGTAGGCGACGGCCAAACCGTCCTGATCTATTGCCCTGAGCGCCGCAGCGTCGAACCGTTTGCCAAGGTTATCGTCGATCTGCACGAGCGCGGCGCACTGCCGTCCCTGTTCACTTCCGATCCGGTGCGGCTGCAAACGGCGATCGCGCTTGGTGAGGAGTGGCTTGGTGCCAACAGCGATATATTGAAGTGCTTACGCCTCGGTGTAGCACTTCATCACGGTGCCTTGCCCACTGCCTACCGAAAGGAGATCGAGCGCCTCCTGTGCGACAGCATATTGAAGGTGACAATCTCGTCCCCGACGCTTGCTCAAGGGCTCAACCTTTCGGCGACAGCGATCATCATGCATTCGCTCTATCGCCATGGAGAAAGGATCAAGGTCTCGGAATTTAAGAATGTGATCGGTCGTGCTGGACGCGCGTATGTCGATGTTGAAGGGCTCGCTCTCTATCCTATTTTCGAGGACAACAGAGGCAAGAAGCACAACGAATGGGGCGCGTTGATCGATGATCTTGGGGCCCGCGATATGCAGAGCGGACTGATCCAGCTCGTCTCTGCCCTCCTACTACGGATGCACGCCCATATAGGTGGCGATCTCGATCAACTGATGGATTATGTCGTCAACAACGCCGAGGCTTGGACGTTCCCAGATATCCCGAACGAGAAAGCGGACAAGAGCGTACGAGCATTGCAGGAATGGGAGCGGAAGATTTCTACGCTCGACACCGCAATCTTGGGCCTGATCGGGGAAGCTGACGTCCCAAATGACGGCATCGAAGCGGCGCTTGATGCGATTCTTCAGTCATCCCTATGGCATAGGGGACTCCTCAGGTTCCGTGACGGAGCACGGAACGCTTGCCGCACGACATTGCTGGTACGCAGCCGCTTCATCTGGGCTCGCTCCACGCCTGTCGCACGCCGAGGCTACTTTCTCGCCGGTCTTGGCCTTGAAGCAGGCCACGCGCTCGACGCCGTGGCACCGGAAGCCAACGATCTCTTAGTTCTGGCAAATACTGCGCTTCTCGAATCGAATGCCGCAGCTGCGATCGACGCTATTACTGCACTGGCAGAACGTGTATTCGGTTTTTATCCCTTCACGCCAGATCCCTTGCCCGACAATTGGCGGGCTATCCTGCGGAGTTGGCTTCTAGGAGAATCTCTCGCTCAGATGATCGTCGGGCAAGAAGAGGACGCATTGCAGTTCGTCGAGGGTGGGCTCGTATACCGTTTGCCTTGGGCGATGGAAGCTCTGAGGGTTCGAGCCACCGCCAACGGTGATATCGTTGGCGAGCTTGCCATGGATGATTATGAACTTGGGTTGGCTGTGCCCGCAGTAGAGACGGGAACGATGAGCCGCTCCGCCTCTATCCTGATCCAAGCCGGATTCAACTCGCGTCTTGCCGCGATCAAAATTGCTAGCGACACGAACGCTGCGTTCAGAACAAGGCGCGAAATGCGGGAGTGGTTGCGGTCGCCTGTGGTTGCTGTTCTCTCAGTTCAACCCAATTGGCCAACTCCCGAAACCAAAAAAATGTGGCTCGATTTTTCACAGCAATTCATTCGGCATGACAGCCGTATCTGGGCCGAACGAAATTATCGCGCGAACGTGCAATGGTATGCGGTTCCAGCACCTCCAGGTGCGCCTCTCAACCTTTACCACTCGAAAGGTCAGCCCGTCGTACTTTCGGCGGATGGCGTAGCACTCGGAGTTCTCAATCACCCGCTAAATCCAAATCGACGCGGTCTCGTCTGTGCCACTGCTTCGTTGCAGGCCGGTGAGGTCAACCTGAGATATTTAGGTCCTAATGACCTGTGGGTTGTTTAGTGCTGATTGATCGTTGTACGGACAAAGCATGGTCCGTAACGTAAAACGCCGTTCCCAACGGGGACCATTGATGACTGACCTGATCCGGGGATTCGCGTCGCCATGGCGACTCCCAAGGAATAATATCTATTCCTTTACATCCTGTCTGGCCAAGACGGCCAGTTGCACGCTTGCGGGTAGCAACCAGCCTCGGTGAGCGCAAAGGCGATCTACCGCCAATCGAGGAGCGTTGCGGGACGGAAGCCCGTTCGTCGTTACTGGACGGCGACCAACTCGGCGAGTTTGGCCGCGACTCTGCCATCGGTGCTTCTGCAGTGTTCAAGCCGCTTCGCGAGCCGAGTAGGGGGCTGACCTCACGGAGAGCTTCATATGTTGTGCCGTGCACGATGGGAACGAGCAAGTCACGCGCTAGGGGTGCCTAGAGCTCTTTATCGGCGATGCCTTCTCTTTGCAGGCGGCTCAACAGCACAGAGAGCGCACCTCATTCTATACATCACGCGGAACATACAATTCACTAATAACATCAAACAACATCACAACCGACGCTGTTGCATGGAGTTTCTCGGCGACATCAACTGCTTCCTCGCGCGTCCTGAACAAAATCGCATACTTTGGAGTCTTCGCAACTGTAGCGTAATTGCCGAAGGTCGGTGCGGGGATTTCGCAAATTTGTGTAACGAAGTTGCCAGTATCCGGAAGGTAGATTATGTGGCCAAGGAAAGAGGCATATGGGGGCAGGTGGCACCGCTTGCGAACTACGTCAATCGCAGCATGAATACGCATTGCTCCCGCCGAAACGGTCTGACTTCCCGGCGCGTCCCTGTTGTCGGCTAGTCCTGTACCGGTTCCGCCGCTGTTCACAATTGGTTCGATCTCGTAGTCAGGGTACTCCGAGATGGCCCGATTGTAGTAGTCGGCCAACCATCGGTACTTTGGCAGAATGCGTGGTATATCCTCGAACTTCTTGAGACCATACAATACGCGACGTCTGGCGTTTGCAAAGATGTACGGGCGCGGATCGCGGTAGTCTATTCCGATCAGTGCTGGTCCACCTTCTGAAGCGAAAGTAACCAGGTGCTCAGCGGTTAGAACGTTCAAGAATGAAAGGCCATCTTCATCCACCCGCAAGAGTGGTGTATCTTTCACCCTCGGCACCCTTAGTTTCTTCCCTTTTTTGTCGTGGATCTCAGAGTGTACCCATTTGCTAGCCAGCACTTTTTCAAGGCTATTAGGGTCAATTATGACTCTAGGATACTTGGCAACTGTTGATTCCAAATCATATGCCCGAATCACAGCAGGGCCAAAACATCGAGCCTCAACGTGAAATGCCTGCCCAATGGTAATTCCGCCGCGGACGAAGACGCCCGAATGGAAGGCCCTCGTCAGAAATCTCAGGATGCACGAAAGAAAGACCCCAACATTTCCGGGAGAGAAGAGTACGGAAAGTATAATCGAGTCAGAGAATTGCGTAAATTGCATATCCTCTGGCCAGCCGTATTCTTTTTGGCGAACAGAGTTCTCGATCAGGTCGACCATGCTAGGCGGTATGGATGGTGGCGTTCCCCAAAACCTATCAGCATAAGGAGCGAATGAATCGTCAATATCTAACAGTACATCGGCGAGACGGTGCGCGGTACTCGGCGAATTGACGGACTCTGCAACCATTGCTCTCCAAGCGAGAATATCTAGAAACGCTACAATTCGTTGTGAGTAGACGACCTCCTTTGCCGAGTTCGGACTTGCTGCCTCACCTTCAAATGTCGGCACCGACTACCTTCCGTTCCCCGCACGATGATAGAGTGTTCAACCAACAGGACGGTCTCGTTGTTCCAGCAATACGGTGCGGTCGGCTCTAATTATATTCAACATGTCACCGGAAAGGCGCTCTTCTTTCTGTATTTACCGATCTTGATATCAACTGGGGATAACAGCCCATTGCGCTCATTCAGCTCGGTTTATTTTCCAAAAGCCGGATTAGTATCGGCAAACGCCGATTGCAACTGCGATCCTTACGAGAGATATTGCCCAACTCCACCTAAATCTGCGCGATACCGCGCAATGCTTGTAAGCTCTTGCCCGCCTCTTGTATCTGGGGCAAGGCCGACTTGATCGTCTCCACGATGGCCCGCTCCAGCCGCGTTGCGCGCTGCCCCCAGATGCTCGACTTCATGCAGATGGTCCAACTTCGTCGCCTCCTGCGCCATTTGCGCAAACGAATCTGCTGCACCCACATCGGGACTGTGTCCATGCCATCATTCCGTGTATTGAGCGTTGGCCTGTGCGCAGAAGAAACTTGCTCAGCCGAGCCCGCGGACGCAGTTGACCCTGCTTCCACCCCGCAGGCGAAGACCTGTCCGCGGGGACCCTGGCTCGGCTGCCTCGCGTGCCCGCACCAGATCCCGGAGCACCTCGGATCTGAAGTCCGGTATCCATGTTGCTGTCACATCTTCGAATCAAGGCATCCCACCGATTTTTCTTGACCCGGTCGCCAGCCTTGACCGGAACCTGTGTCGGAGCAATAACCTCAACGATTACTGTCGGTTGCAGCGAAGATAGGAGCCAACCCGATAACTCCCATTTATCACCCGATAAATACAAAGTATTGGACATCACTGGATCTCCACGCCACTCTAGTCGCTATCCGGCATTTTCTCGATGCCGTGTGCATTTTCGCCGTCTTTCGAGGTGACTCATGGCCGTATCCTCTGATGCCTCCTCCTCCCATTTGGAACCATTTGTGAACGCCAGGGAGGCCAGCAAGTTCGTTCAATTGCACCCTGTTACGGTGCAGAGACTCGCGCGTGAAGGTCTGCTCCCTGGACATCCGGTAAGCAACGGTTCTCGCCGACACTGGAGATTCCGTCTTTCTGAACTCGCTCGATGGCTGCAAGAGCGAGGCAGCGGCAATCCAAGATGATTTTTCCGAAAGCGACCAATCATATTCGGCGATTGCGCATGGCTGCGGCTTCTGAGCAGCGATGTTTAAGCAGGCTTAACCTGAGCCGTTGCAACAGACGTCGAGTGGCTAAAAACAGGGACAGGGATTGCTTTTCCGGTGATGCTATTTGGGAGTTATAGTGTCATTACCGATGCATTCTGCGCCCTCAGCGAAAGGAGGACTTCATGAGGAATGCGCGGAAGCAAAATGGCACGCTTTACCTGGATAAGAACGGCAGCAGATCTCCGGTTTGGATGTTTAGCTGGCGTCATATTCTTCCCAACGGTAAGCGCGTCAGAAAGAAGAGGCAAGTTGGCTCCCTTGACCAGTTCAAAACGGAGGCTGCCGCGGAAAGAGCGGTGCGAAGCTGGCGACTGGCCATCAATTCCAATCAGGTACACGCATTCAGTGGAATCACGGTGAACGATGTGATCGAACACTTCCGGCTGAAAGAACTGATCGACAAAGGCGAGAATGGTCGTGCGTGGGCAACACGCGACCGGTATGAGAGTTATCTCAACCGGTGGATCGCACCCCGCTGGGGCAGAGAGGAACTGGATTCCATCAAAACTCCGATTGTCGAAGAATGGCTGGAGGATTTGAAGTTCGATCCAAACTGGCGGCTGAAGAAAAAATCGCGCTTTTCTGACGGAAGGGCTGCAAAGCGTCCCAAGAGGGCCGAGATGCAAGTGTTGTCACCTGCCAGCAAGACCAGGATTCGCGATCTGATGAGCGTGCTTTTCAACCATGCGATCCGGTGGGGCTTCACCGATCGAAACCCGATCTCAGGACCGGTAAAAGGCTCGGGCGTTCGCCAAAGTTCCAAACGGCAGCGCATTCCGGACATTCTTGAGGTTTCCGAGATGCAGGCGATCATTGCCGAACTTCAGTTGCGGGAGCGCGTATTGCTGTTTTTGGATATGGTGACCGGACTGCGGCGCGGCGAATTGGCCGGTTTGCGGTGGAGCGACATTGATTTTGGGAAAATGCAGATCAATGTTACCCGGTCGGTAGTGGACCAGATTGTGGGCCGCTGCAAGACTGAAAGCTCGCAGAAACCTGTGCCTATGGACGAGTACACGGCGCAAGACCTGCAAGAGTGGTATCGTCTGACCCCATATCGCGAGCCGGAGGATTGGGTCTTCGCCTCCGATAGCAGCCGGGCTGGAGAGAAGCGCGGGAAGCAGCCGCTTTGGTTGTCGACCATCATGCGTTACCACATCCAGCCGGTGATCAAGCGGCTCGGCATCGACAAGCGGGTTTCCTGGCACACATTCCGGCGCACCTACACGACGCTTTTGCAGGCGAACCGTGAAGATATCAAGGTGGTGCAGGAGTTGCTGCGGCACAGCTCGGTGAAAGTGACCATGGATATTTACGCGCAGGCGCAAATGCCAGCCAAGCGTGCGGCACAGCATAAGGTGGTGGAGATGATTCGGCCTAAAATGCCCCAAATGGAGTGCAAAATCAGGGCTTAAATGCTCCGCGAAATGCTCCGCGGCGAAAGCGGGGAATTTTAGCTAAGTAGTTGATTCTATTTGGCGTCCCCGATGGGATTTGAACCCATGTTATCGCCGTGAAAGTGACCCCGTCGGACGTAACTGATTGAAACTAAAGAGCACGGTTGGCCACCAAAAGGACGTTTTGGAACCCTCGGGAACGCTTATCGAACCCTTATCGAACCCTCGAAATCGCGTTTCTGTCGTCAATAAATCGCAGAGTAGGCACGAATCAGCACGTATCGACTATTTCGCGTGTTGCGAGTATTTCGACTATATGCTAACCTGAAAACATTATGGCCCTTGCCACGAAAAAACCGATCACACTCCCTGACACAGAGCAGCAACAGGTGCAAGCCCTGGAGCGGGTACTGCATCGCGGTGTGCCTGCTTTCGTCACTTCCGCCGGGGAACGAGTCGAACTTTCCGGTACCGTTTTCGAGGTTCTCAGGACGGCGGTTGGGTTCATGTCGCACGGCCAAGCCATTACGCTCGTTCCCGACAACCAGGCGATTACGACACAGCGCGCGGCTGACATTCTTGGGATGTCGCGCCCATTCTTCATCAAGCAGCTTGAAGCCGGTTTAATGGCCCACCACCGGGTTGGCAACCAGCGCCGCGTTTACCTGCGCGATGTTCTGGCATTTGCGAAGAGGCGCGACAAGGAACGCCTTGCAGCATTGGATAGGCTGGCGCACGATGCTTTTGAGGCGGGTATGTATGAGCGGAATGTCTTCCCCGAAGGCGGTTCGGACGAGTGAAACATGACTTTGCAGCTCTCTTGGATGCCTGTGTTCTTGTTCCCATGCCGCTGGCGGATACGTTGCTTCGCCTTGCCACAGGCCCAGGAATCTATCTGCCGAAATGGTCCGATCAGATCATGGTCGAAGTAAGCCGAACGCTCCAGGAGCGCTTTGGCTTATCTCCTGAAAAGGCCATGTACCGTGAAAATGAAATACGGCGGCATTTCCCGGAAGCATGGATCGAAAGCTACGAAGATCTGATTCCCGCGATGACCAATCATCCGAAGGATCGCCATGTCCTTGCCGCCGCCGCGCGCGCGGGCGTGAAAGTAATCGTTACCTACAACCTCAAGGATTTCCCGCCATCATCCCTTGCACCATATTCTATTACGGCGCAAGGTCCATCGACCTTTCTCAAGGTTCTCTATAGCACAGCCCCATCGGTCGTGGTGCAGACATTGGACGCACAGGCCGCTGCCATCGGTAAGAATATGCACTACCTGCTCTCTCGGCTTCGGATCAACGTCCCGGCTTTTGTTGCGATGATTGAAGGGACGATGAGCGGGGCAAGCGAGCCACACGATCCATCTGCTTTTTGAGGTCTACGGTCTGTAGATTTACGGGTATCCCCTTCCAGATACGAGCCTGTCCCTGTGCAGGCTATAAAATCAGACCGATTCCTGTGGGCGTCAGTTCCAAATGGTTACAGTACAGTTCCAAATAGTTATTGGACATAAAGTCTGAATCAGGTTTACGTTTCGGCATATCGCGGCCTTTCCAGGCCGCTGGAGGTGCCGATGATCGTCATGCTCACACCCGCCATTCGGCGCAGGATTGCCCGATGGCGGTCTCCTCACTGGATTCGTCCGTTCC
>Ga0255356_1000407_pt1 | contig 29833 bp, 20 predicted proteins | sample HBST100metaG_FD_189944 | JGI IMG/M metagenome (GOLD analysis project Ga0255356, IMG submission 189944) | Peat soil microbial communities from Stordalen Mire, Sweden - H.B.S.T100 | ecosystem: Environmental > Terrestrial > Soil > Wetlands > Peat | place: Sweden: Norrbotten County, Stordalen Mire...
ATTCCCGGTAGCGCTACCAACTCATTTCGCGGCATATCTCCACTGCCTAACACACTGAAGAAGCTGTCAGTTACAGGTGTTCGATAGCCTGTTTTCGAGCAATAGACACCCGCAGGGAAAATCCACCGTCCAAATGCTCGTTTAGCTACTGCATCCTTCTGATTCCAGAGAGAATGAAGATTCATCATGCAGTGTTCGATATAGAGCCATGAATCATTCGCATCAAGACCCTCTGCGATGCCGCTCAGAGCCGCCTCTGCTTCTGCAATCCCTGCCGTCAAGAGGGCGGAGCGGGAGTCAAAATCCGCGTCTGAAACGCGCCCATCCAGAGCCAGTGTGAGCAGCCGGGATTTCTGGCCGTTCAGGGTCTCCAGATTCGCCAGAATCCGCGATCTGTCAGCCGCCGCAGACCCGTTCAACCGTTCCCATGCTTCCCCGAATGCTTCCCGCGTGAGAGTAAGTCTCACAGCATCCGGCTCCATGCTTTCGAGTAGGGATTCAAAGGCGCGGTCTGTCTCATACACAGGCAGGCGAGTGCATCCCTTCTGGCAGTGATAGTACGGATGGGGCTGTTTGTTCTTGCTCTTGGATGCGCTGCCCGTCAATACCTTGCCGCAAGTCTCACAGACCAGTAGACCGCGCAGCAAAAAGCCCTCATTGGCCGCATGGTGCGATACCTGCAAAGGGCTGCTTTTGCCGTCCAGAATCAACTGAACCATTGCCCACAGTTCCGGTTCTACAATTGGCTCCCAGTCGCCTTGCCGCGATACGCGAATATGCTTGCCTTTAGTTTCCAGCACCCCTTTGTAAGCCGGTTTCCGCAGAGTCTGAGATGCCGTCTGCATAGTGATTGCCGCGCCTTTCCTGCCTCGTAATCCACGCTGTCGAGCCCACCTGAGCGCATCATTCAAGGTGTGACCGCTGGCAACGTGTTCGAACATTCCATGAATCAGTGGAGCCGTCTTCTCATCCACCAGCAGGGAAGGCAATTTCTTGCCGTTGTTCCGATATCCGATAGGAGCCGGATTCACAAACCTGCCGCGCTCTATTGCAGCCGCTTTCATGCCACGTATTGACCGCTCTGCCCTTACAGCGTTATCGAACTCTGCATGGGATTGCAGGCCACGCCGCATGAACCTTCCCACAGCATCATCTGCGGTTTGTTGGGTAGCAGCTATAGGAATAATTTCCCATTCTCTCAGCAGGATTTCATAAGTGACGCTGTCTTCCATGCTGCGGGCGAATCGGTCAACCTTGTCGAACACAAGATGCGTAACGCCCGCTCGGTTTTTCTTGATTGCCAACCATGCAAACATCGCCTGAAACTGCGGCCTGTTTGCGCTCTTGGCAGACGCACCAGCATCCTCAAAAACCTTCACAACTTCCAGACCATTGCGGACGCACCATTCGCGGCAGTACCGCTCCTGCAATTCCAGACTCGTGCCGTCAGCTTGACGCGCATCTGAGACGCGAACATAAATGATTGCTCTCATTCGTATTCCCCTGTTTCTTCTGAGTGTTGCAGCCAGTGTGCCTTTTCCGGGTCATCTTCTATCGCATCGTGCAAATGCTCCACAGTTTCATTCTCCGATTCCCCAGTCTCATGCGCGTGAATTGCCCACCGCACGGATTCAGGGTTTCGTTTGTACGCTTCCTGCACGTCTTCAAAGAATCGCGTTGCGGCAGTATCCAGGTTCGCTGCCAGAGCCGCAATCTGCTCGTCGGTCTTGCCGTCTGCCTGTGAGCCAAGAATCTCTCTCACGCGCTCAATAGCTAAAGTCATTCCGCCCCCTCACTCTTCTTCTTTGAACCTTTGGTCTGCTTTCGATACCTGTTCAAGCGCGTCTAGGAACTTGCGGCTGGGAGAAGCAGCTAGGACAGTCATGGCAGCGCGGGCGACTAGGGAAATGTTCGCTCGTCGCGCACCGTTCGAGAACGCATAAGCCGCGAGGGTCTGCACGTTTGTAAGGTCGTCGTCGTACAGGTACAGGTTTGTGCGTCTTCCAAGTTTGCTTGTCGCTTTCTTCGTCGTCATGCCGCCCCCTGCTCCAGAGTATTCCGCTTGAGAACGTTCGACACACTAGACCCGTACCATTTGGCCCCATATTTCGGCTTGAGGTCTTCAGCGTTCAAAGTGGTAGCAATCTTGTCTACCGCCAGACCACCGGCCCGTAGCTCTAGGATGCGCCTTACGACGTTCATCTCAGTGCGGCCTTCCCCGAATGCAATCATGCCCTCACAACGGCCTGTACGCGCCTTCATGCGCTGTCTTGCACCCCTCAGCTTCAAGACGATCATCGCTTTCTCATATTCGCTGATAGCGCCGAATATCTGGCGCACCAGCTTGCGGCTTGGGTCATCGCTGCAAAGGTCTGGCTCGGCAACGGAGACCAGCTCTATGCCTCGCTTGCGTAGGTCACCGATAATCGTCTCCTGCACCATGAGGTCACGCGCAAGACGGTCTAGCTTCTCAATGATGATGACCTGCACATTAGCTGATGCGATTGAGGCAAGTAGTTCCTGAAGGGCTGGGCGGTTCTCCAGTTCCTTTGCGCCAGAGATACCCTCTTCCCTGAAGACCTTGCGAATCTTCAATCCATTCCCCTGCGAATACTTCTCGATTGCAATCAACTGCCGTGGGAACCCGTCACCGTCGATTTGTCCCTTACCCGAAACCCTCAAGTACGCGAATGCTGTCCTGTCCATATGATGTATTGTGCGCACAGTATGCACTATTGTCAAACAACTATCTGAAGAAACTTGTAAATCGCTCACTTTATTAGGGCGGAAAGAGAAATGCTATAGCGCCTGCATACATGCGCACTAATCACTATGCAGGGCCAAGGCATAGCGCAGTAGACCCCATGGTTCCTTCACTGTGTACATTGTTCCAAACCACGTCTTTACGCAGTCCAACCATGGCAGGGCGTGGTCGGCGTCGGGGGGACGCGGTGGTTGCGTGGAAGTTTTTTGGTGTCTGATGGAGTTGTCAAGCGTTCTCTGATTGGTTTACAGGTGCCCCCTCAGCGCGAAGCACCTTATAAAGACATCGGGCTAGTTCAACCCTGCGAAGCAGGCAAGCCCAGAAATCAGCACCATTGACGGCTCTATGCCGTCGCCCAGGCCGCCGAAAGCTCCTGTGCCTGTTCCAACACCGTCTCCGTGGCCTTGTCCTGCCCATCCGGCGGGTATTTGTATTTTTTCAGGATCGTCTTCACCATTAACCTCAGCTTTGCCCGTACAGACTCCCTTACGTACCAATCCACCGAATTGCTTTTCTGCAACTTCTCTGTCAGCTCCCGCGCAATCTTGCGTAGCGTGGCATTCCCAAGCTCTCGCACCGATGCCTCATTCGCCGCCAGCGCGTCATAGAAGGCCATCTCATCACGCGACAAACCAAGCTCCTCTCCCCGGTTCGCCGCCGCTTTGAATTGCTTCGCCATGGCGATCAACTCTTCAATTACCTGAGCCGTCTCTATGGCGCGGTTGCGGTAGCGGATTAAAGAGTTTTGCAGTAGCTCTGAAAACTTCCGGCTCTGTACCACGTTTGTCCCAAACCTAGTCTTGATCTGCCCTTTAAGAAGACGCTCCAGCACCTCAACCGCCAGATTCTTCTCTTTCAGCTTCCGCACGTCTTCCAAGAACTCATCCGACAGGATGCCCACGTCTGGCCGCTCCAGGCCCGCCGCCTTGAAAATATCCATCACCTCTGCCGAAACCACCGCACGGGAGAGAATCTGCCGCAGCGCGTGCTCCTTCGCATCATCACTTAGAGCTGTTGAAGGATCGCGTTTAACCAGAATCGTCCGCACAGCTTGCATGAACGCAATCTCTTCCCGGTATTCCACTGCCCCTGGCAACGTGCAACATAGTGCGTAAGCCGCCGTCATGCGCAGCACGCAATCCGCAAACCGCCTCTTCCCATCCTCCAGGCCGAGAATGTGGTCCGCCGCTGCCCGCATTGGTTTCAAGGCGTTGACGCGGAAGCCGCTATAGTCCAGCCCGTGCAGCATCCCCCGCGCTACTTCCATCTCTTCGCGCACCTTCAGCAGCATCTCCGCTGCCGGAATGGTAGGCCGCCCCTTCCCCTTGCTCTCTGTGTATTCCTGCAATGCCTTTTTCAAATCGCCCGCAATGCCGATGTAGTCCACTACCAGCCCGCCCGGCTTGTCTTTGAAGACCCGGTTTACCCGCGCAATGGCCTGCATCAGATTATGGTCCCGCATCGGCTTGTCCACGTACATGGTCGTCAGACACGGCACGTCAAAGCCCACCAGCCACATATCGCAGACAATGACGATCTTTAGCGGGTCGTCAGCCTTCTTGAATCGCTTCTCCAGCCGCTTCTTTACTGCCGCGCTATAGACGTGACGGCGCAGCGCCTCCCGGTCCGATGCGGAACCAGTCATCACAACTTTGATTGCGCCCTTCTCCGGGTCCGGGTCGTGCCACGCTGGCCGCAGCTTCACAATCGCTTCGTAGAGCTGCACGCACACCTCGCGGCTCATGCAGACCGTCATAGCCTTGCCTTGTATCGAGTCCTGTCGGGTTTCAAAGTGCTTCACCAGATCAGCCGCAACGGTTTTGATGCGTGGTTCCGCTCCCACTAGCTTTTCCAGCGCCGCCCACCGGCTCTTAGTCCGCGCCCGTGCCGCCTCTTCCTCGTCCTCCGTCAGTACCTCCACTTCCTCATCCAACGCATCGGCCACGGCGGAATCCAACTCCAACTTCACCAAACGCGACTCGTAGTAGATGGGCACGGTTGCCCCATCCTTCACCGCCTGTTCTATGTCGTAAATATCCGCATATTCGCCGAAGACGGCGCGGGTATCCTTGTCCTTTGAGGAAACCGGCGTCCCGGTAAAAGCCACAAACGTGGCATTCGGCAACGCATCGCGCAGATACTTCGCATAGCCGTATATCGTCTCTCCTGCCTCATTGATGCGCGCCTTCAGCCCATACTGGCTGCGGTGCGCTTCATCGCACATCACCACCACATTGTCCCGCCCGGTCAGCTCTGGGTAAGTGTCCTCATCCTCTCCCGGCACAAACTTCTGAATCGTCGTAAAGACAATGCCGCCCGATGGCCGCTTGTTCAATTGCTCCCGTAGCGCCGTCCGGCTCTCGGTCTTCACCGGCTTCTCGCCCAGCACCTCCGACGCCAGATCAAACATCCCGTGGAGCTGCCCGTCCAGGTCGTTGCGGTCTGTCACCACCACCAGCGTGGGATTCTTCATTTGCGGGTGCGTCATCAGCTTGCCCGCAAGGCAGATCATCTCCAGGCTCTTGCCCGCGCCCTGCGTATGCCACACCACGCCGCCCTTGCCGCTGCCGTCGGGTGCGGACTCCACCAGCACCCGCTCCACCACCGCCCGCACCGCGTGGAACTGGTGGTAGGCCGCAATCTTCTTTACCAGCCCGCCGTCATCCTCAAAGACGATGAAATGGCGGAGATAATCCAGCAGATGCTCTTTCACGAAGACGCCGCGCACCAGCGTCTCCAACTCGCCAAACTGCCCCAACGGATCGCGCTCTTTGCCGTCAATCGTCCGCCATGCCGTGAATCGCTCTTCATCGGCTGAGAGCGAACCCATGCGCGCATAAATGCCGTCCGAGGCCACCAGCACTTCATTCGTGCGGAATAGCTCCGGTATCTCTTCCTTGTAGGTCTGGAGCTGGCGGTAGGCTGCCGACACATCCGCCGTCTCGTTGGCTGCATTTTTCAACTCGAAGACTGCCACCGGCAGCCCGTTCAGGAAGACCACCACATCGGGTCTGCGTTCCCGGCAGCCGCTGGCGGTCGCTCCAATTACCGTGAACTGATTCACCACCAGCCAGTCGTTCTGCTCTGGATGATTGAAGTCCACCAGCTTTACCCGGTCGCTGCGGGTCTCGCCGTCTTCCTGCCAAAAGACCTGCACGCCCCGCGTCAGCCATCGGTGAAACTGTTGATTGCCAGCCAGCAGCCCCGGCGTTCCCGCATTGGTCAGAACGGCCACAGCATCGGCAAGGGCAGCAGCAGGCAGCCCAGGATTCAGCCGGTGCAGTGCATCCCGGAGCCGCCCTTCCGGCAGGACGTGCTTGTAGCTCTTCCGTTCCGGCCTCTCCCCATCCGGCGCAAGCTCCGGGCCAAAGACGACCTCATAGCCCAGGTCCTCAAACCAGCCCAGCATCTCCCGCTCGACCATGTCTTCGTTGATTTGCGCCATGACCACCCCAATCCTATGCGCCTACACTCGCACCAGTCCCGGTCTCAACCCAAGCTGGCTTTGAAACTCTTCAGGAATATCCTCCCAATGCTCCACCAGCAAATCGACCAACTGCCGCCCATTTACCAATCCAATACGGGGAAAACCAGGCTCAAGCGCAACATTATGCGCGTCAGCTTGATAGTCCGAGGTGGTGATGAATGCTCCCTGCCCGCCATTCGGAATCGACTGGCGAAGAGTCTTCACTTCTCTGGCGCTGATTCTTGTTCCGGGTTGGTAATGTTTTGCCTGCACAAAGACCTTCACCTTTGCTAGATTGCTCACATTCAACTCACCTGTCGCGTCCACGCCTCCATCCCCCGGCCTCCCCGTGTGCTCAGACCCTTCGAAGCCAAGAGCTGTCAACAGGTGGCTTATCAGAATCTCAAACTCTGTCGGCGTCAACTCCATGATCTGGTCAAGCACAACCTTATAGGCGTCGTAAGCCACTCTGCTGGGTAGTGAAACCAGTTCGTCCTTGCCAATCGCCCGGAAGAACTCATTTCGCTGAGAAATCTCGAAAACCGTAAGCGACGACCTGAGTGTACTCTGTAAGGGCACGGAAAAGTCATACCTGCTGATCGCCGTTGTGGCCCATTGGACGCGACGGCGATGCCGGTATGGACAGCCGTCTGAAGTATCGCCGACAAAGTAGGAAGGAGCTGGCGAGACAGTCCCGTACCACAGCTTTTCCGGGTTGGGATCGGGAGTAAGGATGAAGTCCCCAGCTTGCACTTCCAGAAGGAATCGAGCTATCTGGCCAACCTGCTGCCCAATTACATTGTTGCTTGTCTCAGTTGGATTGTCCGCCCGGTACAGGCTCGTCAGCTCGTCCCGGCCATGGACGGCTGAGAGGTCTTCATCCCCCAACCAGCCGATTGCCGCATACCCGCCTGCGACGAATTGCCTCGTGTAAGCGCCGTAGTTGGCGCGGATGCAATAGACCTTTGGCATCATAGCTCCTTGAGTTCTGTTGAAATGGAATCAATACGCAGCTTGCCGGAAATCAGACGGGGCAGGAGCGTGTCGCGGATTAACGAAAGAGTATGAATCATCTTGCTGTTCTCTAGAATCCTCAGCACTATCGGATCAACTAGCCCAGCAAATTGAACGAGTATTTCCTCCGTTGGCAAGAGAAGGCTCACCCCCCGGACAGCAGTAGAGTTTAGTCCAGGAATCGCAACGCCCGTGCCACGATTCTTCATTTCCTCCGTTGCGAAATCTGTGCACAACCAGAAGAATAGAAAGGCTTGCGGAATAGGCGGCCTTGCTCTCAATCGATAAACGTGCTCATTGATGCAATATTCTTCAAATGGAAATCCATTTCCAACCATCGTCACATGAGGGATAAAGACTCCGGGACGCCCACCATCTTTATAAAGAAGCACATCTCCGTCGGAAACGTGTCCCTTCCGCATTCCTGAAAAGAAGTCTCTTGCTACGAATTTCGTTTTGCCGTAGTCAAATCGCCCAATGCCTACGATGCTCTCAGCACCTACGCTCGGCACTCCTACGTCGATACCATTGACGCCGCCCTTTGGACGTGATCCTGTCTCGATGACGGATAGTTCGCTACCAAGAGTGGTTACCCTCCAGCCCCTTGGAATATCGCCGAGCTTGGAATCCACTAAATCGGCGGGAAAGAGCGCGGCGGTGTCGGCATCTATGCCGTCTGGCTCGCGGCCCTCGGCCTTGGCCCGCACTGGATCAAAATCCACAAACCACGACTTGAAGATCGTCTGTACTATCGCCTCTAGCTTAGCATTGGTTTCATCGAGCAAAAAGATTCTCGCTCCGAGAGCGTCAGCAAATCGGCAAATCTTCTGTTGCTCCTCAACCGAGGGTAATGGGAGCTTCAATTCCGCAACTTGGTCAAAGGTGATTTGGGGAAACGTACCAGAACGCGACTCTGCTATGACTTGAAGCCAATCAAAGATTTTTTTCTGAGTCAAAAAGTGGAATAAGAATCGTGACATTACAAGTTTCGGATCGGACCTGATTACCATGAGCTTGGTTGAGACGACATAATCATCTGCGTCAATATCTACAAACGCAAATCGTCCATTCGCTGGTCTAATCTCGCTAAAAAGTATGTCGTTGCGCCTGATCGATTTTTTGGCTTGACCCGGCCAAGTCGTCACTTCCGTGTAACTGTGATTCAGTATTCTCCCATTTAGCACATCAGACGTATTCAAGAACACAAGTCTATTCTTACCGCGCGCGTGCGTATCTGACACCGATCTTGCTGCATCTCGAATCAAACAAGTTTTCCATTCAGAGGCCATAACCCAGCACCCCCAGCTTCTCACGGATCAAGGCATCCAGCTCCGCGCCTTTGGCCAATTGTTCGGACAACTGCGTGGTGAGCCGATCCATCTTTTCGGCAAAGGATTCTTCATCCTCCTCGATGGATTCAGAACCCACATAGCGGCCAGGGCTGAGCACATAGCCGTACTCCATGATCTCTTCGATTTTTACCGAGCGGCAGAATCCGGGCACATCTTCATATGCGCCCTCGGCCTCGCCATCCTGCCGCCAGCGGTGCGCGGTGTCGGCAATTGTGGCCACATCGGCCTCGGTGAAGATGCGATGGACCCGCGTCTCCATCCGCCCCAGCTTGCGGGCGTCGATGAAGAGAATCTCTCTGCGCCGGTCGCGGCCATGCGCCGTCTTGTCGCGGGTGAGGAACCAAAGGCAGGCGGGAATCTGGGTGTTAAGGAACAGTTGCGGAGGCAGCGCCACCATGCACTCGACCACGTCGCCCTCAACCATCCGCCGACGAATCTCGCCCTCGCTGTTCTGGTTGGAACTCATGGAGCCGTTGGCCAGCACCACCCCGGCTTGGCCCGTGGGCTTGAGGTGCCAGAGAATGTGCTGGAGCCACGCATAGTTGGCATTGCCCGCTGGCGGCGTTCCGAAGGCCCAGCGTTTATCGCCTTCCAGCTTGGCGCTCCACCAGTCCGAAATGTTGAAGGGCGGATTGGCCAGCACGTAATCGGCCTTGAGGTCCGGGTGCTGGTCCTGCGTGAAAGTGTCCACCGGCTCCTTGCCCAGGTTGAATCCGATGCCGCGAATGGCCAGATTCATGGCCACCAGCCGCCACGTCGTCGGGTTCGACTCCTGCCCGTAGATGGAAATGTCGTCCGCGCGTCCGCCGTGCGACTCAATGAACTTTTCCGACTGCACAAACATACCGCCGGAGCCGCAGCAGGGATCGTAGATGCGCCCCTTGTGCGGCGAAAGCATGGCCACCAGCACCCGCACCACCGATCCCGGCGTGTAGAACTGCCCGCCCTTCTTGCCCTCTGCCGTGGCGAACTGGCCCAGGAAATACTCGTAGACCTCGCCCAGTACGTCCTTGGCCTTGTCCTCGGAGGTGAAGCCGATCTTGGAGATGAGGTCGATTAACTGCCCCAGACGGGACGGCTCAATCTGCGTCCGGGCAAACCGCTTGTCCAGAATATTTTTGAGCGATGGATTCACGTCCTCGATGGCCACCAAGGCGTCATCGAGCAGGCGGCCAATCGTGGGCTGCTTGGCCTGATTGCGCAGCGTCTCCCACCGGGCTGCTTGCGGCACCCAAAAGACATTGGCGGATGAGTAGTAATCTCGGTCCTCCAGTGCCTTGGCTTGCTCCGTCTTGTTGTCCGAAAAGTACAGCTCGGAGGCCGGGTCAGCCAGCAGCTTGGCAACTTCCCGCCGCCGCTCATCGAAGGCATCGGAGACGTACTTGAGGAAGATAAGCCCCAACACCAGATGCTTGTATTCCGCCGCGTCCATCTGGGCGCGCAGCTTGTCCGCCGCCTCCCAGAGTGTCTTGTTCATGTCCTGACTGGTCATAGCCCCGCTTATCCGTTCAATACCGTTTTAACGCTGGCACTGGACTGCATACACTTTAATGCCCCCACCGGGTAGACACCAAAGCGGGCGCGTCAATGTCCGCTCCGACCCACCAGCCCGCCCTGCACGATATGCTTTGCTTGCCTCGGCGGGTCGCTGCGACCATTCGTTAAATACAGAATGACAACGTAAACATCAGCTCAGGTACGAACTCGATATTAGCTATATTTTTCAATAGTTTAAGAGGATTAGTGTAGACTCATTCCTGAAGATGCTCGACAGAATATAGGGAGCCAAAAATAACCTCGATGGTAGGCCCAGCCATGACGACCGACCGCCGCTATCCCGCCGCATTTCGTGAGGCCCATAATCTGATTTACGCCTACTCCCAAGGAGTTCCGGGAATCTTTCCCGAAATTGAGACCAGAAGGCTATCCACTTGCCTCGGACCAAGAGCCGGATGCGAGAGTCCCTATTGCCCAAGCTGCGCAAAGAGGTATTTCTACAAACTTGAGAAACGTCTTTGGAAGGTTGCACGCCACATCGAACGGTCCGAATTGAGCTACCTGACCTTCATCCTTGCGGATTGCAACTACTATGAACTTCGTTCTACTGCAAGGGGAATCAAAGCTGTAGCGACTTCTATGCTCAAAGCGGACCCCACTTTGCAAGGGTGGTTCATGCGTCTGGAAGTGACGCCCTCGGACCCGCGCCGTCGTACTCCCGGCATGTGTCACCCGCACGTACATGTATTAGCCCACTACAAGCCACAAGCTGTTCTCGGCAGAAAGCGAACCAGCCTCAGGCAGTGGCAAACCGCTTGGAAGGCAGGGCTTCCAGAGGATGTCCTCGCCAGAAAGAAACCAGTTGTAATCAAGCCGGTGCACGATGTCGAAGGGATTGTTGGATACATTTGCAAGTCACCGCTGTTTCGGGCGGGTCAGCAGAAGCCAAAAGATATTCATTTATATGCGATGCAGATGCTTGACATCATCGCGGCGCTTGCCCACATTCCCTCATTTGATGATCGCGGCACCCTCAAACTCGATATTTCCTAGGACATATCCGTAACGAAAAGCACATTTTCAAAGAGATTTGCCGTTTTCAACGCGGTATTCTCGTCAAACGCCAGTGTCTATAGATGTTTGGGCACGTACCATCGGGTGAAAGGCTAGGAGGGTGATTCCTTCGGCCATTCTGAAGTTCGGGGCAATAACGCTGAATCCATTGAGGATACGGTTTCACCTCTCGAACCTGTTCCCACCAACTTGGGGTCCGTTTGGGCTTGAAGTGGGTTCGAGTCGTACCATCTCAATTCAGAGTCACCGTTGGCGAACTCGCCAAGCTGCGAACCGGCGTTTCCAATCTTCCTTCAACTTTGCAGTGCCGCAGAATTTGGTTCCAATCTGTGAGTAATTGGCCTACCAAACCGGGTGTGTTATCGTGTTCCAATTTTTCATGAACAGGTCTACCAGATTCCTTCCTTTTCTTCCCGAAAATCCTCTTCATGCGGTCTTCAGAGCCGCGCAGTTTCACAGGTTGCGTGTTTCTGTGCAGCGGGGCTGCGTAAGTTATTCATATTGAGATGGTTAGGTCATGCTCCACAGTTTCACCGTTTTAGCAATATGGGTGTTTCTGTGAGGATGCTGCGCGGATCTTATTGATATTCGATGGGTTATGTGCGCCTTCACAGTTTCACCGGCAAAAAACGCGAAATTTTTTCTCGCTGAAAGGTGAAGGTGAATGCACACTTTTTGCTGGCGGGAACGGTGATCTTTCGCACGGCTTCTCCGGCCGGTAAGGGGGGTGGGTCTTCTATCTAACAGTGTGCGCCAACGGAGGGTTATTCTCAGCAACGGCCCCTTGTGGCCGGGCGGATCGCTTCGACGGGGAAGCAGATGCCTTCAGTATCCAGCTACTGCAGGGCTTTCATTTCACGCTACGGCTGTTCTCGCCAATCAGCATTTCCAGCAGAGTCGTCTGGCAAGGTTCGGTGGCATCGCAGGTCCGAGAATCCGGACCTGGGGCACCCGGCCTTTATTAACTTTCTTTAGGTGGTTTCACAGATCCTTTAAGGGCCTTCGCTTTCTTTGCTACGAGTTTTTTGATCGATGGCTCTGCCGGAAGAAGCTCTGGCATGGTACCTCCAATCTCTCTGATTGCCTGACGAACCCGCTTGCCGACAGCGAGATGCGTATCGATAGCCCGTTGTTCACCTTTTATTTCTTCTATGCGAAGTTTTTCTTCCGTCTGAGTAATCCGGAACTCATTTGCGGCAAGCTCAGCTCGACCAATGCAATCGAGAAGGTCCTCTTTATCGCCTATGCCTTTTTTATTTTTAATAGCGCGTACCCCGATGCCGCCATAAAGGCCCTTATATCCTGCATCCTGAAAGATGCCAAACATGGCGCTGCGCACGCCAGCGTCTTTGGCTGCTCCACCCAATTTGCGGTTGGCATCTTTGACCCTTGTGCGAAGAAGAAGACGCCGCTCTTCTTCACTGAGCCGGTCCTGGCTTTCTTGCCTATATGTCTGGACAGTAAAGTATGTCTGCGCACTAGCGATCTCCGGTTTCGACGGGTCGCCGTTCATTGTGACCAGGTAACAGGCATACCTGCTCAACTTCCAGTTTTCTCTTTTTAGCTTTGCTCCGCTCCCACCTTCAACCAATTCGGAGAACCGCACAAAATGGTCCATCTCGAAGTTTCCAGACATTTCGCATGCCTGTATGGCTCTCTCAATCACTTCTTGAAAACTTCGCCACTCTTTATAATTCAGAACCTCCATCAACTCGCGCCCCTCCCAGAAAGATTGGCCATTTGAGGCATAATGCTGAATCTTTTCGAGTTGATCTCTGACGTATGTGAGATGGGATTCCATATTCGAGTCGACCCCCTATACAAATGAGTTTACCGCAGTTTCCACTATATCTATACCAGTTTTTTCTTTTTCACATCTTTAATTTCAATGTACACTAGACAGAGTAGGAGGTTACGATGATGGGCGTAAGAGAGAGTTTGCAGAAACTTGCGGACAAAAAGTACACTGAAATCTGTGATTTAAAACTTCAGTTGGCGCAAGCGGAGGCCTATTGGCAGGCAATTCAGGACTCAATTAAGGTCTTACCCAAAGAGACCGTGAATGCTAAAACCGAACCGGATTTGCGACCCGGAACGCTTTTGTCACAGGCCAGAGATGTTCTGAGGGCTGAGGGTAAACCTATGCATGTCAATGAGATATTGAAGAAGATGGGTAAAACCGTAGACAAAAGCAACCGTATATCACTCAGCGGGTCAATGGCCGCATACGTGCGCAAGGAAATGATTTTCAAAAAGACAGGGCCAAATGTGTTCGCACTACTCGAGACTCAACAGCAACCCGCTGAAGTTCAAAGCGATGAGGATGAGGATTTGCCTGAAAGCTTCGGGAGTGTTCAGTGAGGAAAATTTTCGAAAGACGTGAATAAATATATCAAAACAGCTTATTCCTCTTTGTACGCTCAGAAGTGATTGAGTAATTGGATCTTTCCCAGTCTGATAATCCAGACATGAGGCACTCGACACCCTTGCGACGCGCTGAAAAAACGCCCCTCGCATCTGCTTTGAGGCGAGGGGCTGTGAGAACGGGAAAGCATGAGGAACTAGGCACGAATTTTCCGGCGAGCGAAGCCTGCCAGGGTCATCAAGCCAGTGCCCAACAGCAAGAGGCTGCTGGGTTCAGGAGTTGCCGATGACTGGAGGTCGAGGGCTACCGGCCCTTCCAAGCTGAAAAATGAGGTGCCTCCGTTTGCCGCGATTCCACCATTTGCAAAATCGACTATGCCACTCTTTTTGTTGCCGCTGATGCCTGAATAGGTCACCCCTGGGCCACCATAGCCATAGCCATTAACGGCATTATTCACAACACCGGAGCAGGCATTTCCGCCTCCAAGGAAAGTGTAGCCCGGGGCGCCGCAGATGCCGTCCTCATCGAAGCCGAAGATATCATTGAGGGCGCTCGAAAGGTGGATCGAGGTGATGGCGCTGCCGGTGTCATTGACGATACCAACGAGATTGTCGTCGTTTCCCGTGTCATAGGCAGACGAGACGTTGGGATGAGTTGTCACAATCGATCCGTTTGCCTCAAACGTGATCAGGACGTTACAGCCAGCGGTTCCGCCCAGGTCGTCCGACGTATAGGTGCTGGAAACACCGTTACCGCCGGAACTACCGCCGTTGGGAATCGGACAAGGGTTGGCCGTGCTGGCAAAAGCGGGCACTGCAACCAACGTGAAAAGCGCCAGGGCAGCGACGGACAGGGATGTCTTAACACTCTGCTTGTTGTTCATTGTTCAAACCTCCTGTATTTTTTGTTGCGGTTAGACCGGGGCGTCCAGGGGAAGATCTCCCGATCTGAATATGTGGGAGCAATTGGAGTGCCATATCAACCAGGCGGCAAGCCATCTGGAATGAGTCCGCAGGTGAGAGCTGGCTGCAAAATATTGCACATTTTAGGAAGTAAAATTCCACTTTGGCCTGGGAGGGCGCTGATCTCACGGATCCGAGTGCCGGATATTTATTGTCGGGACAAACTGAGAACTTTGAGTTAGCTGGGGCTGAACAGGCAGCGGAAAAAGGCCTGGAGTTGATCCGAATACCCGAAAAACATCCCTCAGGGCCTAAAGGCCCGTTGATTTTGCGGCACTTGCGGCACGACTGAAGTCGTGCCCTTTCAAAATGACGAGTTTTTCCGCAGCCTGTGGGGGCGCGGCCTTTCGAAACGCCGGCTTGTTCAGAGATTCCGTAGCTCTATCAATCCATCCAGACGCGGCAAGGGCGCAGCCCGAAGGCTGCGCCCTTGCTGATGGAGCCGGTTTACTGGCTATGCGTTGGAGTGCATGGGCCCGGTCAGCTTCTCCTCGAGGGCCGCTTGCGCAGCCGCCAGCCTTGCCGTCAGCAGACGGAAGGGCGAGCAGGAGACGTAGTCGAGACCGATTCTGTGGCAGAACTTGACGGACTCCGGATCGCCGCCGTGCTCACCGCAGATGCCGAGATGAAGGTCGGGGCGGGTGTGGCGTCCCTTGGTCGTGGCTATCTTCAGCAATTGGCCCACGCCCGCCTGATCGAGGGTGGCGAAGGGATCCTGCTTGAAGATGCCTGCCTTCATGTAGGCCGGCAGGAACTGGTTGATGTCATCGCGGCTGATGCCGAAGGTGGTCTGCGTCAGGTCGTTGGTTCCGAAGCTGAAGAACTCAGCCTCTTCGGCGATCTGGTCGGCGGTCAGAGCCGCGCGCGGCAGTTCGATCATGGTGCCCACCTTGTAATCGACCTTCGCACCCTTCTCCTTGAAGACTTCCTCGGCAACGCGGCGGACGATTGTCGCCTGATTGCGCATCTCTTCGATCGATCCAACGAGAGGAATCATAATCTCGGGATGCGGATCGCCGCCCTTGTTCTTGACCGCGACGGCGGCCTCGATGATGGCATGGACCTGCATCTCAGTGATCTCGGGGAAGGCGATGCCGAGGCGGCAGCCGCGCAGTCCGAGCATGGGGTTCTGCTCGTGCAGTTCCTCAACCCGCGCCAGCAGCGTGCGCAACTCCTTGAGCTTCGGCGAGCGAGGCTTGGTGTCTTCCAGGTGCTGGATTTCCACCATCAGATCCTCGCGCTTGGGCAGGAACTCGTGCAGTGGCGGATCAATTGTGCGGATGGTGACGGGGAGCGACTCCATCGCCTTGAAGAGGCCAACAAAGTCGGCGCGCTGCATGGGCAGGAGCTTCTTGAGGGCGGCGCGGCGGTCCTTCTCGTTGTCGGCCAGAATCATGGTGCGCATGTGATCGATGCGGTCTTCAGCAAAGAACATATGCTCGGTGCGGCAGAGGCCGATGCCTTCAGCTCCGAAGAGGCGCGCATTCTTGGCATCGCGGGGGATGTCGGCGTTGGCGCGAATATGGAGCCTGCGAACCGGATCGACCCAGCTCATGAACTTGACCAGATCAGGATCGTCGGGCTGAGCGTCCAGCGTCTTGAGCTGACCTGCGATCACGCGGCCGGTGGTGCCGTCCAGCGAGATCCAGTCGCCCTGCTTGTAGGTGTGGCCCTTGACGCGCAATTCCTTGGCGTCGCCGTCCACGAGGCAGTCACCGGCGCCGGCCACGCAGCACTTGCCCATGCCGCGGGTGACGACGGCGGCGTGAGAGGTCATGCCGCCACGAGAGGTGAGAATACCGGCGGCCACTTCCATGCCCGCGATGTCCTCAGGGGTGGTTTCGCCGCGCACCAGGATAATGTTCTTGTAGGCGCCCTTCGTGTGCTGCTTGACGGCTTCTTCGGCGGAGAAAACGATTTGGCCCACAGCCGCGCCAGGAGAGGCCGGCAGGCCGGTGGCCAGCACTTCGACCTTCGCTCCCTTTTCCACCAGGCGGGGAACCAGGAAGTCGTACAACTGATTGGGCTCGACGCGGAAGATAGCCTCTTCCTGCGTGATGAGGCCTTCGCGAACCATGTCGATGGCCACGCGGACCGCGGCCAGGCCGGTGCGCTTGCCGTTGCGGGTTTGCAGCATATAGAGCTTGCCATCCTGGATGGTGAACTCGAAGTCCTGCATATCGCGATAGTGCTTTTCCAGCTTCCCGGTGATGGTGCGCAATTGGTCATAGACCAGAGGCATGGCGCGTTCCAGTTCGCTGATCGGCAGCGGCGTGCGAACGCCACTGACCACATCCTCGCCCTGCGCGTTCATCAGGTACTCGCCGAAGAAGGCGTGCTCGCCGGTGGCGGGATTGCGCGTAAAGCCTACGCCCGTTCCGGAGTTCTCGCTCAGATTGCCGAAAACCATGGTCTGCACGTTGACCGCTGTACCCAGCCAGTCGTCGATGCGGTTGATGCGGCGATAGGTCTTGGCGCGCTCGTTGCTCCAGCTCCTGAAGACGGCGTCGCGGGCCAGGACCAACTGATCCAGCGGAGCCTGCGGAAAGTCCTTGCCGGTCTCTTTCTTGATCAGCTTCTTGTACTCGGCGATGATCTCTTTGAGGGCTTCGGGCTTGAGTTCGTAGTCGAACTTGACCTTCGCGCGCTTCTTGACGCCGTCGAAGATGTGCTCGAACTTCTTCTTTTCCACTTCCAGAACGACGTCGCCGAACATCTGGATCAGGCGGCGATAGGAGTCATAAGCAAAACGGGGATTGCTGCTGCGCTTGGCCACCGCTTCAACGGCCGCATCATTGAGGCCCAGGTTGAGGATGGTGTCCATCATGCCGGGCATGGAGAACTTGGCGCCCGAGCGAACGCTGACCAGCAGGGGATTATCGCCCTTGCCCAGCTTTTGGCCTTGCAGCTTTTCCAGCCGCTCAAGAGCGGCATACATCTCTTTGTTGACCTCGGGGCTGAGCGCGCCGCGCATATATTCGCGACAGGCTTCGGTCTGGATAGTGAACCCCGGAGGAACCGGCAATCCGGCATTTGTCATCTCGGCCAGGCCGGCGCCCTTGCCACCCAGCACGTCTTTCATTTTTCCATTTCCCTCGGCCTTGCCGCCGCCGAAGAAATACACATGCTTGGTTGCGGTTGAGTCTGCTTTTCCAGCAGACGACTTATCCATAGCGCCCTGCGTCATGGGATGAAACCTCCATATTTAGGATTCCGCGGCTGCGATGCCCTGGAGAGGGTGGCGAAACGGAGGCTCAGCACTTGGAAAGTGCGGTTTTGGGGGCTGAGCGCGTGCGGGTCACCCAGAGATCGGACAGCGCCTCTCGGGATTAGTTAGCCACTACTACGAATATCTCTTAAAGTATACAGTTGCCTGTGTTGAAGGTCACATCCGGCCCGCCAAACCCTGGAATCGCGTGCCAATCCGGCACGGAAATTTCAGCCAACTTGCAACTGAAACCGGCGCTGCGAGGAGGGGGCCAACGCTGCTGTGCGGTGTCCGGCGGTGGGGCGCTCAAAGCGCTGGTTGGAATGTGGCTTCCGGACGGCACGATGGAAGAGGAGAATCCGCTCCACCCCCACCAAAGACAAGACCTCCGCCACGCGCGGCGAGAGATTCGACACCGAGAAACGGTGGCGGGCCTTCCGGGCGCTCGAATAGAGCGAGAGAAGGGCGGCGATGCCGGCCGCGTCAATGCGCTTGACCGAGCCCAGATCGAGCGTCACGCTTTCACGGCGCACCAGCGGGATGAGCCAGGCCAGCAAGCCCTCCTCGCGGCCCAGAACCAACTCGGTCAGATCGGCTTGTTCGCTGGCTGAAATAATCGCCCTGCCTGTCGGGTTTGAGATGCTGCCGGTCATAAGAAAACCTCCTTGGAAAGCCGTTTTGCGGCTGGGGTTGCACGTTTTCCGCGCTGGCCCCACACTCTCTTTGTGTCAGCACGCGGACGGCCAAAACCGCAGGGGAAGGAATATGCTGAAATCACAGGGGATAGAAGCATTTCCTGATTTCGTGCTGTGGGCTTGGGTGTCCATTTGCGCTTGCCATTGTCCGCAATCGAACACGCTGAAATTCAATACGCAAAGAGGGGTGCCGACGGTTCCATGTCCTAGCGCGCAGTGAACTATGGCTCGCCACGAGAGCGGTGTGGCAAGGCAAACACAGGGCATACGTCAAGGCCTCTACCCGCAGGTAGAGGCCTTGATGGTTTTGTACGGTTGTTGGGATGCGTCAGTTCACCGTGAGCGAGAAGGTGGCCGTGTGCGACAGCGTACCCGACGTTGCGGTTACGGTAACAGTTGATATGGTGGGCAGATGAGCAGTCACTGTGGAAGAGGCCCGGCCACAGCCGTTGAGCACGGTCAGACCGGCGACGCTGATCGCCGCCAGCAGCAACAGCATCGGCAAGCGCCGGCGCCGCTTCCAGCCAAAACAACAGAACACCACCGCCAGCACTGAGCCGGGAAACAGCGTCCCGAAGTCGCGGTGCAGGGACGCAGTGGTCGCGGCAGTGGTCACGGTCAGCGTGGAGTACGAGACACCTGCCGGCGTGGGCTGAGTCTGCGTGGTAAAGCTGCACGCGGCTCCAGTAGGGAGCCCCGTGCAAGCGAACGAAACATTGGAATTGAACCCGCCATTATCCTGTACCGTGATGGTTGCCGTGCCACTCTGTCCGGCTTGGACGGAGATGGATGGCGGATTGATGGCGAGGGTGAAGTCGGGGGGAATGGTATAAGCCGCAGTGGCCACAGCACTGGCTACATAGCCGCTGGCGGTCGCAATCGCTTTCAGCGTTTCTGTTGATGAGACGATGATCGGACCGCTGTACACTGTCGAACTTGTGGCCGGTGTGGTTCCGTCGGTGGTGTAATAGATTGTTAATCCTGGCGTCGGGTCGGTAATTGTGACCGTCTGCGTGGAGGTGTAGGTGCCGGAGGCTACGCTAAAGGTAGGCGTAGCGGCGGCGGCGTATGGCTGATATTTCCATATGTCGTTGAGGTCTCCACTGCTGACGTTTGCATCGAAGCCTGAGCCACCATATAGCCAGAGATAGCCGCTACTATCTGTCCAACTCGAAGCCCCATAGCGACCTCCAGGGATGTTCCCAACCGCAGGCATACCTAACGTGCCGTATACACCGTATTGACCACAATTGGGCAACCCATTTCCGATTGTTCCGCAATTCATCGAACTGCTTCCGCCCATCCAGGTCCATTGTTTCGTGTTGGGACTGAACTCCCAAAGGTCGTTGAGGCTACCAAATTGTCCGCTGGCATCGTAGCCTTCCCCCCCAAGGAGCCAGAAATTCCCGCTGCTATCGGTCCAACTAGCAGCATCACTACGGACTCCGGGGATGTTTCCGGCAGCAGGTGTTCCCATTTTGCCGTATACTCCGGGATAAGTACCCGGCGTTTCGTTTCCTCCCATCCACGCCCATTCGTTATTGGATGGATTGAATTCCCAAATCTGGTTGCCTTCTCCAAAAAGCCAAAAATTGCCACTCTTATCGACCCAAAACGCAGCGCCACTAGTTCCCCCAGGTATGTTGCCGGCAGCAGGTGTTCCCAACGAGCCGTACACTCCGGACTGGCCGCAACCATCTGTTCCACAGTTCATCGAACTGCTTCCGCCCATCCAGGTCCATCTGTTCGTGTTGGGACTGAACTCCCAAAGGTCGTTGAGGCTGCCAATTTGTCCGCTGGCATCGTAGCCTTCACCCCCAAAGATCCAGAAATTCCCGCTGCTATCTGTCCAGGTCGAAGCCTGTACGCGACTTCCGGGGATGTTACCGGGAGCGGAATCTCCCAAAGTTCCATACACCCCAGGATTGCCACAAACATTATTCGCCCCGCAACTCAGGGTGCTGCTTCCACCCATCCATGCCCATTCATTCGTTGACGGATAAAACTCCCAAAGATCATTGAGGTATCCAACATTTCCATTGTCATTGTAGCCAATGCCCGCGAAGAGCCAGAGATGACCGCTGCTGTCAGTCCAGTTTGAAGCCCCCCAGCGACCTCCAGGGATGTTTCCGGCTGCTGGAATAGCCAACGTGCCGTAGATGCCGGGCTGGCCGCATCCACCTTGTTTATAACAAGTTGTCGTACTACTTCCACTCACCCATACCCATTCATTTGTGGATGGATTGAACTCCCAAAGGTCGTTAAGATCGCCAATAGGTCCGTTAGCAGCTCTGCCTTCGCCTCCGAAGAACCAGAGTATTCCACTACCACTGGTCCAGTTCGAAGCGCCATAGCGGCCACTAGGGATGTTTCCGGCTGCGGGAGTACCCAACGTGCCGTAGACTCCGGGCGGATAGCAAAATAAATTTCCGCAGGCTACGAGCACGCTGCTTCCGCCCATCCATGTCCATTCGTTGGGGGCGGTAGACTGCGCCGCGGCGGAGAGTGAGAGGATGGTGAATCCTAGTAGGCATACAGACAAAGAACCGGGCAGCAAACGCTGCTTTCTCATCGAACGTTCCTTCACCGGAACTGCGCACACCCAAGGTTCGCAAAAGCCCAGGAATTTACGCTACTCCCGATTGACCCAAGTTGGATGCAGGAGGATTCTAGCAGAATAGTTGGTTAAGCAAAGACTGAGATACTCTGTTCATGCCCTGTCGTTCCAATTGGGCCGAGGGGCAATGGGGGCACAGTTGGAGGAGTCGCGCGAGCAATACGAAGACGGAGGCGAGACTCCGATGCGCTGCCTGAGCAGGGAGCTTGTGCGCGGGCTGGCGCTTGAGGCTGGCTTCGCCGAGGCAGGGCTAATCGCGCTTCCCCACGATAACGAGGAACGGGACGCGGCGCGCTTCGAGGAGTGGGTGCGGGCGGGCCGGGCCGCGACCATGCACTACCTGGAACGGACGGACGAGCGGGGGCGGCTGCTGCGGTCGCGCGTCGCGATTCCGTTTCCGTGGGCGCGCTCGGTGGTGGTCTGCTGGACCAACTACAACAGCCAGCAGCCTCGCTCAACTGAGCCCGCTGCCGAGGGCGCGGGATGGATTGCGCGCTACGCATGGTCGAGCCGTAAAGATGCAGAAGGAGCGCGGCGGCCAAGCGACTATCACAAGGTTCTGCTGAAGCGCATGAAAGCCGTGGAGGCGCGGCTGCACGAGCAGTTCGGCGCTTTCGAGGCGCGCGCCTTTGTGGATACCGGGCCGGTGGTCGAGCGGGCACTGGCTGAGGCGGCAGGGTTGGGCTGGACGGGGAAGAACACCTGCCTGATTCTTCCAAAGCTGGGCTCATACGGATTTCTGGCGGTCCTCTTCACTTCACTGAATCTTCGTGAGGAAGAAGTGCCCACGGCACCGGTTCCCGACCGCTGCGGAAGCTGCCGGCGCTGCCTGGAAGCCTGCCCGACCGGCGCTCTGATCGCCCCCTATCAGATGGATGCGGCGCGGTGCATCGCTTACCTGACCATCGAGCACCGGGGTCCCATTGCGCCGGATCGGATGGAGGGCATGGGACGGCAGGTCTTCGGCTGCGACATCTGCCAGGACGTTTGCCCCTGGAATCGCAAAGCAGCGGTAACAGCGGACCCGGAGTTGACGCCGCGCGCGGAGTTGGTGAACCCGGCGCTCGACTCGCTGGCGGCGATGGACGAAGCGGAGTTCGAGGGGGAGTTCAACGGCTCGCCGGTGCGAAGAGCGCGGTTCGAGGGGCTCAGGCGCAACGTGGCGATTGCCATGGGCAACAGCGGGCTGAGCCGGTTTGCGCCTTGGCTGGAACAATGGACCGGGGACGCGGATGAGGGGCTGAGTACGGCGGCGCGCTGGGCGCTGGAAAAGCTGAAAGCCCACCGATAAATGCCTACTGGGGTTCCTGGTTTCCCACCCTTTTCGCAAAGAGCGCGAAAAGGATGGGGCACCGGAATTTCTGTAGCCACAGCACCCTGGGTTGTGGGCGATTGAAAAGCTCGGCGCCTCACAGCCTTGAGCGGCTATTCTTGAAGCTACATCGATTCGAGAGTGGCGCAGTGCGGGTGAGAGAAGCCGCAGCGGCGCTTGGCAAGTGTGAAGGAGTAACACGTGGCGGATGTCTTAAATTCCGGGAGTAAGGACGACACGGCGGTCGTGGCTGTCAGAGCTGTTGATGTGCCAGAACCGGCTAAAAGATCCAAGTGGTACCGCTGGCGCAAGGACGGCACGTCGCTGGTGAACTACCTGCTGGATAGCGAGGTGCACACTTTTGCCTTCAGCGTCGCGGCCAACGCCATCCTGTCGTTCATTCCCTTTATCGTGCTGCTCTACACGCTGAAGGATACGATCTTCCACCACTCGGAGATGATGAGGGAAGTCATCTACGACATGGTCGCTTACTTCGCGCCTTCTAATCAGTATTTTTTAAACCACTATCTGGCTAAAGTGGCAGAGCTGGCCTCGCGGCATGGTATGCAGGTCTTTTCGTTCGTCATGATTCTGGTGGCCTGTACAGGCATTTTTCTGCCCCTGGAGGTGGCTCTCAACAAGGCCTGGGGCGTGACCAAGAGCCGCAACTATCTAGCCAATCAGGTGGTCGCCTTCGGGCTGGCGTTTCTGATGATGGTGCTGGGCATGGGCAGCGTTCTGCTGAACGCTGGCCTGCGCTACGTGCTGACCGTTGCTTTCCTTCAGAACACGGATAACTTCGTTTTCCATACGATCTCCTTCCTTTTGCTGGCGGTCACGACAGGCGTGGCTTCGATCCTGTTCTTCTTTTCGATTTACTGGTTGCTGCCCAACCGCAAGGTCAAGCCCGGCCCGGTCATGCGTACCGCGATCTACACCGGAATCATCTGGTTGGTGGCGAAATGGATCTTTGAAGCAGTGGTGCCGCACATGCATCTGGAAGATCTCTACGGTCCCTTCCAAGTCTCAGTAAGCCTCATATTCTGGGCATATGTCTCGGGGTTGATTATGTTTGCCGGAGCACAGTTCAGCGTGGCGCGGATGGGGGACAAGAAGTCATAGAAACGATGGACCTGTCGCCGGCACGCATCAAGGAGTGTTTCATATCTCAGGCAGATTGAGGCCGAGCGGCCTTTCTCCCCATTTCCGAGTCATGGTCATGGACGATCATGACAGCGCCAATCCTGCGGCCATCCTGTCCATTGATGGGCTTGGCGGATAAAGTAACTCTGGCTTGCGTTCCATCCTCCCGGCTGCAGAGAACCTCTTGAGCGTTCGTGGTCTCACCACGGAGAATGGCGCGGGCAAGAGGGTACTCCTCCGGCTTCAGCGGCTGTCCATCGATATTGGCCGCGTCCCACTGGCCATAGCCGGCGATGACCTGACCAGGCCGGATTGCATTGCGGAAGACTCTCTTCGCTTCCGGGTTGGCCAAGACGATGGTACCTTCCGGCGCATTGGCAACGACGACTCCAGCCGCCGCCACATCGGCAATCGCCTGCAAGGCAGCTTGGCTGATTTGCAAGGCGTCCTCTATCTGTTTTTGCTCCTGAATGTCTTCGAGACCACCGTACCAGCAAATGATTTTTCCGGCTTGATCAAAGCGCGGAAAACCACGGGAGCGCATCCATCTATATTTGCCATCCTGATGCCGGACTCGATACTGAATATCCGTGCCCTGTCTCGTGGCGAGCGCCTTTTTTATGGCTTGCTTCACCGGTTCAAGGTCGTCCGGATGGAGCGCATCCATCCATCCGAGGCTTAACGCCTGTTCTTTTGTGAAACCCGTCAACTTTTCCCACCGCGGGCTTACTTCAACCGCTTTTCCATCCGCATTCATGATCCATGGCGTCTGTGGATTCAATTCCACCATGTGCCGGTAGTGTTCCTCGCTTTCGCGAAGGGCCTGCTCAGCGTGTTTCCGATCCGAGATGTCAACGACAGCGATGGATACGCCCATCACCTCACCAGCTTCATCGCGGACTGGTTCATACGAGATCATGAGGGTGCGGTAGCCGCTGCCCGCCTCGAAGTTCGGTCTTTGAACTTCAAAGTTGGGAATCGATTCTCCCGCAAGAGCGCGGCGAAGAAAAGGCTCAAACTGGGGGTACATATCGGGGATAAGCTCTGTGATCGGTCTGCCCAGATGCGCGGCGAGAGGGATGCCATTCATTTGAGCGAGACGCCGGTTGAGGCTCACATAGCGCAGATTATGATCGAGCAGAGCCAAACCCACGGGAGCGCCATCGTAGATAGCCTGCAGTTGTGCGAATCTCTGGCCCGGCAGCGCCTCCAGGCTCAAGACCGGACCCGCATCCGCAGGCATCGGCGGGCAGATCGAGTAAGGTTGTGGTTTGCGGGAGATGATCGCTGAAAGATCTTCGGCCGGAACCGGTGTGCTATAAAGGAAACCCTGGCCGAAGTCGCATCCGAGCCAAAGGAGCATATTGGCCTGTTCCTGGGTTTCTACTCCCTCAGCAACAGTGATGAGCCCAAGGCTGCGCCCCAGGCCGACGACGGCGGCGACTATTTTTCTGCTCTCCCGTGACTGCGTCATGGAACTGACAAAACTTCTGTCGATCTTCAGAACGTCGAAGGGCAATGCCTGCAAGTGCTTCAGGCTCGAATATCCGGTGCCGAAATCGTCGAGCGCCAGCCTGCAATGCAAAGCCTTTAGTTCATTGGCAACGAATTGGGCGCGTGGAAGATCGACCAGCAGTGCGCTCTCCGTAATCTCGATGGTCAACCGGTCGAGCGAAAAGCCACTGTGTGCCGCAGTCGCCGCGATCCTGGCGGGCAGCGTGGCATCGAGCAATTGATGCGGAGAAAGGTTGACCGTCAATATCAGGGAGCCGGGTAACATGGGGCTTGCGGCGAAGGCCTTTTCCAATATCTGGCGGGTCAGCTCATTGATCGAGCCGCTCTTCTCGACATCGGGGATGAAATCGTCCGGAAGAATGAGCCCCAGCCGCGGATGTTTCCATCGCGCCAGCAGTTCAAAGCCAGCCAGTTGGCCAGTCCGCAGTTCTACCAGAGGCTGGAAGAAGGGATAGAACTCGTCTTCGTCGAAGGCCCGATGGAGGTCGATGTCATCGAAGGTCATGGCAGCACTTCATGGCAAGAATACAGGAAGGCTGTGGAAGGCGCATGGTCTTTTTTGGGGCGGTTGCTGGGCGCTCAGATTAAGGCTGAACCAACAGCGCCTTCAATTGCATTTCTATCGTTTTCAGATTGGCATCGCCTTGAAACTGCGCTCTGACCACTCCATTGCGGTCGATGAGGTAAGTCAAGGGCAGTCCGAGAACTCCGCCATAAAGTTCCCCGAGCTTGTCATCGCCCATCGCCACGGGGTAATTCAACCGGAGTTTTGCTGAAAGCTTACGTGCCAGCGCTGGGTCGTCGTCCATCGAGATTCCGATGACCTCAAATCCTTGCGGGCCGTATTGCCGCTGCCACTGGACGAACCGTGGCATCTCAACCAGGCAGGAAGCGCACCATGTGGCCCAGAAGTCGAGCAGAACCACCTTCCCCCTGAAACTGGCGAGATCAAGGGGCCGGCCATTCAAGTCCGTGCGCGTGATCTCCGGCGCTTTCTTATTCAGAAGAGACTCCGTACCAGAGGCGGTTTGCGCCCCGATGGCGGCAAAGCAGGCTCCCAGCAGCAAACCAGCCAGTAGAAACCGGCGATTCGCGGCCCTCGTTCCGATGGCTGCGAATCGCCGGGCTGGCTGCAAGCCGCGCGGATCGTCTTTAACGACCGCGCTCAACCGGATACCCCTTGTCTACCCAATCCGTTCCGAGGTTGTCGGCGAGATCGAGGGTCATGACGTGAGTGAATCCCAGGTCGCGCAGCAGCTTGAACGCGGGTCCGACGTTGGGACAGCGGCTCCATGGGCAACAGCCGCAATAGAGCACGATGAAGGTCTTGCGAGGAAGCGGCGCAACCCTGTTGTGCAGTTGCCTGAGGCCCTCGGTCTGAGAGCCGGGCCCGACATACTCAGATCCCGCGATATGAGCCTGGGCAAAGAGCATATGTGAACCCACTTGTAGTACTAGTGGCTTGTTTGCGCCCTGGGTATGCAGCAGACGGTTCAACTCCTCAGGCTGAAGCAAAGATGCCGCGGGAATTGAAAAGGCGCTGTCGGGCGACGGCGCGCCTCCACTGAACTGTGCGTGAATGGTTTTGTGCGCGACAACGAGCATTGCCAGAAGGGCGATCATTCCCATTCCGCGAACAAGACTGAATCTCATTAAGGCTTCTCCGCAACCAGTAAAGTTCGTGCCCTTTGCTCAAACCGGGTAAAGGGCACGATCCTTAAATGTCCAGGTTCTTCACGTCCAGCGCGTTATCCTCGATAAATTTGCGGCGCTTTTCGACGTCTTCACCCATCAACGTGGCGAAGATCTCCTCTGTTTCCACGAAGTCTTCCAGCTTGACCAAGAGCAGCGAGCGCCGCTCGGGGTCCATCGTGGTTTCCCATAGCTGTGTGGAAGTCATTTCGCCCAGGCCCTTGTAGCGCTGCACCTGGTAGTCCTTCTTGCCTTGTTCGACGATGTAGGCAAACAGGTCGCGGGCAGTCTGCTTCTCCACCGGTTCGCGCGAGGCTCGAACGGTGCGGCGGGCTTGTTTTGCTTCCGTCGGGGCTTCCGCGCTTTCGGCTTCCGCGCCCTCCTCTGCTTCGTCGTCACCCGCAGATGCAGGGGCGGTCTCGGCAACGGCAGCCTTGGCGGCGTACTCGATGAGGAATGGCGGCTCAAGGTACTCCTTGATGAGCATATATTTGGCCATCATCTGGCGGAACTCGGGGCTGCCAGCCAGAACCCAATCGATATGCCGTTCGGCGCCTTGCGCATCCACAAAGCTGATGGACCAGGTGTGATGCTCCTCGTCCTCCACCGGTTCGCCCAGCGATTTAAAGCCGAACTCATCGGCCAACTCGGCCAATTCGGCATGGACCTGTACCAATTTGGAGGGAATCTCGCCCTCGGTTGTTGAGGCGAAATCGGCGCGGTGGACCAGCTCGGCGCGGGCCAGCAGCTCCGTCAGCTTTTCATTGCGAAGGTGTTTGTCAACCCTTTCGACGAAGCCCAGGTATTCGTTCAGCGTGGACATGAAGCGAATCAGAACGGGGCCCTCGATGCGGCAGGCCTCTTCGCCGTGGCGCACGATCATGCCTTCCGACGCGCGGTTGACCATCACCCGGACAAATTCTTTCTCGTCCTTGATGTACTGCTCGAAGCGGCCCTTCTTGATTTTGAAGAGTGGCGGCTGCGCGATGTAGATGTTATCGCGCTTGATCAGCTCGGTCATGTGGCGGAAGAAGAAGGTCAGCAGCAGAGTGCGAATGTGCGAACCGTCCACGTCGGCATCGGTCATCAGGATGATTTTGCCGTAGCGGAGCTTGGAGGCGTCGAAGTCGTCCTTGCCGATGCCGCAGCCGAAGGCGGTAATCATGGCGCGGATTTCCTCGTGGCCCAGCATCTTGTCGTAGCGCGCCTTTTCGACGTTAAGAATTTTTCCTCTCAAGGGGAGAATGGCCTGGAAACGGCGATCACGGCCCTGCTTGGCGGTGCCGCCGGCGCTCTCGCCCTCGACCAGATACACTTCGCAGCGTTCGGGGTTGCGCTCTGAGCAGTCCGCAAGCTTGCCGGGCAATCCGCCGCCGTCCAGGGCGCCCTTGCGGCGAGTCAGGTCGCGAGCTCTGCGGGCGGCCTCGCGGGCGCGCGAAGCCTCGATGGCCTTGTTGATGATGCGCTTGGCGATGGGCGGATTCTGTTCCAGAAACGCGCCCAGCCGCTCGTTGACAAAAGCCTGAACCGTGCCGGCGATGTCAGAGTTGAGCTTGCCCTTGGTTTGTCCCTCGAATTGCGGCTGCGACAGCTTGACGCTGACCACGGCCACCAGGCCCTCGCGCACGTCGTCGCCGCTTAGGTTCTCCTTCACGTCCTTGAAGAGGCCGAGCGACTGGCCGACGGCGTTGATGGTGCGAGTGAGCGAAGTGCGGAAGCCGGAAAGGTGCGAGCCGCCATCCACCGTGTTGATGTTGTTGGCAAAGCTGAAGACCGTTTCGGAGTAGCTGTCGTTGTACTGGAGAGCGATTTCAATCTCGACGTTATCGCGCGAGGCTTCCATCACGATTGGCTTGTCGTGCAGCACGGTCTTGCCGCGGTTCAGATGCTTGACGAACTCGGCAATACCGCCCGCATATTTGAACTCGGCGTGACGTGCGTCGCCAGTCTTGGGGTCGGCGGTGCGCTCGTCGGTGAGCGTGACTTCGAGGCCTTTGTTGAGGAAGGCCATCTCGCGCAGCCGCTGAGCCAGCGTGTCGTAGTTGAACTCGGAGACGGTGAAGATGCTCTTGTCGGGCAGGAAATGAATCTTTGTGCCGCGCTTCTTGCTGGTGCCCGCCCGCCGCAGTTCGCTTACCGGTTCGCCGCAACTGAAGTCCATCTCCCAGGTATAGCCGTCGCGCCAGATCTCGACGTTGAATTCCTGCGAGAGCGCGTTCACGCAACTCACACCAACGCCGTGCAGGCCGCCGGAGACCTTGTACGTGGAGGCATCGAATTTGCCGCCGGCATGGAGCATGGTCAGCACCACTTGCACGGCCGGCATCATCTTGCCGTTCGAGAGCGGCATCATATCCACTGGAATGCCGCGGCCGTCATCGATCACGGTGATCGAGTTATCCACGTGGATGATGACGTCAATCTTTTTGCAATAGCCGGCAAGCGCTTCGTCGACGGAGTTGTCTACTACTTCGTAGACCAGGTGGTGCAGGCCCATATCGCCGGTCGAGCCGATGTACATGGCCGGACGCAGACGCACAGCCTCCAGACCTTCAAGGATCTTGATGTTCTCGCCGGTATAGGTGCCGTTATCTTCGGGAAGCGGGGTGGTGCTCATAGGTTCAGTCGCCATAGGGTTCCATTCGTAATGCTTTCGCTTTTAGCTCCACTGGGAGCGCGGCGTCCGGGGGAGCTTCCGGGCGGGGATTCGGGGGTCTAGAGCAAAACCAGGGATCCTCTATCCTGATTTGCTTCGTTGAAGGTCGTCGCTCCCTGTTGGCCGCGTCGACTTGAGTGCATGGTTCCGGGATACACCATCCCTGGTTTTGCTGTAACCGATTGAAAGACAGAGGCTTTCAAGGGAGTTTTCCTGTACTGATTTTATCATGCGGGGAGGACCGGAACGAGGGGAAAGAAGGGGTTGGAGAAAGCGGGCGGAGCGGGAAAATTGCCGACCGATGAGAGTACGTTAGTAACCACACCCCGTAACTATCTGTTTATCGTTATGAATTTACTGGACTTAATTAGATTGATTGCCTACGATTTCAGTGTACAGGAGACGCGTTTCCTGTCAATTCAAATTCACCCTAGGGGCTACCATCATGAAACTCGTCATCCGCATCTTCGTTCTGTCCGTTGTCGTCGCCGGCGCCGCTGC
>Ga0255356_1000409_pt1 | contig 29769 bp, 29 predicted proteins | sample HBST100metaG_FD_189944 | JGI IMG/M metagenome (GOLD analysis project Ga0255356, IMG submission 189944) | Peat soil microbial communities from Stordalen Mire, Sweden - H.B.S.T100 | ecosystem: Environmental > Terrestrial > Soil > Wetlands > Peat | place: Sweden: Norrbotten County, Stordalen Mire...
AAATTCTACTTATCAATCCCCTTAAATGCAGGGAGGATTACTGGTTGGACTTTCACACTGACGGCCGCCGCCTGTAACCTGGTCAGGTTGCCTAAGCTGCTGGCAGTGGCATGATCATGGCGCCACAGAAAGCGGAACAGCAAACTATAATGCCCGCAGAACGCTGAAGCAGTACCCGTGAATGGAGCCCCATCAGCGCACGCCGCGCCATATCAGGCCAATAGAAACGCCTCTTTCCGCGACCTGCTAGAGGCAAGAATTTTGACAAGCGGGCCGCGCATGCTAGGTGCGCCGTGAGCTAAAGGAGACCCAAGACATGGCGGTTCACGCCTTCATATTCCCGGGACAAGGCAGCCAGGCCGTCGGCATGGGCCGCGACCTCGCCGCCGCCTTCGCCCCCGCGCGGCGCGTGTTTGAGGAAGTTGACGAGGTTTTGAAGCAGAAGCTCTCGAAACTGATGTTCGAAGGGCCGATCGAGGAGCTGACCCTGACCGAGAACGCCCAGCCGGCGCTCATGGCGGTTTCCCTCGCGGTGCTGCGGGTGCTGCAAGCGGAAGGCGGCTTCTCCTTGAAGGAAAAAGTGGCGCTGGTCGCCGGGCATTCCCTGGGTGAATACAGCGCGCTGGCGGCGGCGGAGGCGTTCTCCATCGCCGATACCGCGAAGCTGCTGAAGCTGCGCGGCCAGGCCATGCAGCGCGCCGTGCCCGCCGGCCAGGGCGCCATGGCGGCCCTGCTGGGTGTGGAGATGAATCTGGCGCGCGAAATCTGCGCCGAAGCCGAGATGGGCCCGGCGGGGCGCGAGGTCATCTCCGCCGCCAACGATAACGGCGGCGGCCAGGTAGTTATTTCCGGCAACAAGGCCGCGGTGGAGCGCGCCATCGAGATCGCCAAGACCAAGGGCGTGAAGCGCGCCATGCTGCTGCCGGTCTCCGCCCCCTTCCATTGCGCGCTGATGGCCCCGGCGGCGGACGCCATGGCCGAGGCCTTCGCCAACATCCCGCCCCGCACGCCCATCGTGCCCGTGGTGGCCAATGTCACGGCGCAGAAAGTGACCGACCCAAACGAGATCCGCGACCTGCTGGTGCAGCAGGTGACCGCCACCGTGCGCTGGCGCGAAAGCGTGCAGGAGATGGTGGCCCTGGGCGTGGACAGCTTCATCGAGCTTGGCACCGGCAAGGTGCTGGCCGGGCTGGTCAAGCGCATCGCGCCGGACGCCACCGCCATTTCCGCCGGCTCCCCGGCTGATATCGAAGCTCTGCTGAAAGTTCTGTAAATGTTTGACCTGACTGGAAAAACCGCGCTCGTTACCGGCGCTTCCGGCGGCATCGGCGCCGAAATCGCCCGGGCCTTGCACGCGCAAGGCGCCGTGGTCGCCCTCTCCGGCACGCGGCGCGAGGCGCTGGAAATCCTGGCCGCAGAGCTAAAGGAGCGCGTGCACGTGCTACCGGCCGATCTCAGCCAGCCCGAGGAAGCCCTGCGCCTGATCACGGACGCCGAGGCCGCCATGGGCAAGGTGGATATTCTGGTGAACAATGCCGGGCTGACCAAGGACGGCCTGGCCATGCGCATGTCCGACGCCGATTGGGACAAAGTGCTGAACGTGGATCTCGCGGCCCCGTTCCGCCTCATCCGCGCCGCGCTTAAATTCATGCTCCGCCGCAAGGCCGGGCGCATCATCAATATCGGCTCCGTGGTCGGTTCCACCGGCAATCCAGGCCAGGCCAACTACGCCGCCGCCAAGGCCGGGCTCATCGGCCTGACCAAGGCACTAGCGCAGGAAGTCGCCTCACGCGGCATCACCGTGAACCTCGTCGCCCCCGGCTTCATCGAAACCCCGATGACCGATGCCCTCTCCGAGGCACAGCGCGCCGACCTCGCCACCAAAATTCCGCTCGGCCGCCTGGGCGCGCCGAAAGACATCGCTGCCGCGGTGGTGTATCTTGCCGCCGACGAGGCCGGATGGACCACCGGGGCCACGCTGCATGTGAATGGCGGCATGGCGATGGTCTGAACCCGCATCGGGTACAGAAGGGCGCTTGGCGCGGTGCAAAAAACCATGCTAAGCGCCGCGACGTCTAAGTTTAACAATTCTTATCCCAGCAAGGCCGAACACGGCGGCGCTGGACTCTACCAAACCAGCAGGAAAGTGAAGTTTATGAGCGAAATCGCCGACAAGGTTAAGAAAATTGTTGTCGAACATCTCGGCGTTGACGAGGGCAAGGTGACCGCCGAAGCCTCTTTCATCGACGATCTGGGCGCTGACTCGCTGGACACGGTTGAGCTGGTGATGGCGTTCGAGGAAGCTTTCGGCGTGGAAATCCCCGAGGATGCCGCCGAGAAGATCACGACCGTCAAGGACGCGATCGAGTACATTGAGAAGCAGAAGGCTGAGTAATCAGCCCCGTTTGCTGAGTTAGAGCCGTCCGAGGAGTTCGCATGCGCCGTGTTGTCGTAACAGGGATGGGGATCACTTGCCCGCTTGGGGTTGGTGTTGAACACGTCTGGAAGAAGCTGATCAACGGGGAATCCGGGATCACCGCGATTAATTCCTTCGACACCACGGAGTTGAGCGCGAAAATCGCTGGCCAGGTGCCGGCGGGCAAAGCCGCGGACGGCGAACTCGACCTCGCCGAATGGATCGCCGTGAAAGAGCTGAAGAAGATGGATCGCTTCATCCATCACGGCATGGTCGCGGCAGCCCAGGCGATGGCGGATTCCGGCTGGGCGCCGGAAACCGAAGAAGATAAATGCGCCTCGGGCGTGATGATCGGCTCCGGCATTGGCGGGTTGCAGACCATCTACGAGACCTCGATCATGGTGCATGAGGGCCGGGCGAAGCGGGTTTCCCCGTTCTTCATCCCCGCCGCCCTCATTAACCTGATCTCGGGTCAGGTCTCCATCAAATACGGCCTGAAAGGCCCCAACCACTCCGCCGTCACGGCCTGCGCCACCGGCGTGCACGCCATTGGCGACGCTGCCCGGCTGATCGCCTTCGGCGACGCGGATGTAATGGTTGCCGGCGGCGCCGAGGCTGCGGTGAACCCGCTCGGCATTGCCGGGTTCTGCGCTGCCCGCGCCCTTTCCACCGGCTTTAACGACCGCCCGGCCGAGGCCTCGCGCCCCTGGGACAAGGACCGCGACGGCTTCGTGATGGGCGAGGGCGCCGGCGTTGTGGTGCTCGAGGAATACGAGCACGCCAAGAAGCGCGGCGCGAAAATTTACGCTGAGATCGGCGGCTACGGCATGTCCGGCGACGCGCACCACATCACCGCCCCGGCCGAGCACCATGACGGCGCCTTCCGCGCCATGAAGGCCGCATTCAAGAATGGCGGCCTCACCCCGGCGGATGTGCAGTACGTGAACGCACACGGCACCTCCACGCCCATGGGCGACGATCTGGAGCTGGAAGCGGTCGAGAACATGTTCGGCGACCACGCGAAAAACGTCGCCATGTCCTCCACTAAATCCGCCACCGGGCATCTGCTGGGTGCTGCAGGCGCCATCGAGGCAATTTTCTCGATCCTCGCCATCCGCGACAACGTCGCCCCGCCGACGCTGAACCTGCATGCGCCGAGCCGCGAGAGCGTTATCGACCGCGTGGCGCTAACGGCGCAGCAGCGCAAGATCGACGTGGTGCTGTCCAACAGCTTCGGCTTCGGCGGCACCAATGCCGCCGTCATCTTCAAGCGGGCCGTCTGATTCCTCCCCGCGCCGGCCGGATCGCCCTTTGCCTCGCCGCTCTGCTCGTCACGCTGCGCCTCGGCCAGATGGCGGTGGAGGAGAGTTACAGCGCGCCCGGCCCGCTGCGGCAGAGCGAGGCGATTGTGGTACCCGAGGGGGGCAGCGCCGCCGCGGCTGAGGCCCTGGGGCGGGACGGGGCCATCCGCCATAAGCTGATCTTCCGTATTGCCGCGTACCTCACCCACCGGGAAGGTCCGCTGCATGCCGGGGAGTTCCTGTTCCCCGCCCGCGCCAGCCTGGGCGAAATTTTAAACATCCTGCGCCACGCGACACCGGTGCAGCATCAGGTCACCATCCCCGAGGGGCTGACCGGCGGGCAGATCGCGAAAATCCTGAATGATGCCCCCGTGGCCACCGGCCATGTGGAGGCCCCGGTAGACGGAGCGGTCCTCCCGCAGACCTATAATTATCTCTGGGGCACGCCGCGCCAAGCCATATTGGCGCGCGCGGCGGCGGCGATGCAGACAGATCTGTCTACCGCCTGGGCCAATCGCGCCCCGAACCTGCCTTTCACCACGCCGGAGCAGGCGGTCATCCTCGCCTCCATCGTGCAGCAGGAAACACCGCTGCCCGCCGAGCTGCCGAAAGTCGCCGGGGTGTACGAGAACCGGCTGCGCCAGGGCATGAAGCTGCAAGCGGACCCGACCGTGATCTACGCGGCCAGCAATGGCGCGCAGTCCGGCGGCAAGGGCATCACCCGCGCGGATCTGGACAACCCCTCCCCCTACAACACCTATATGTATGCGGGCCTGCCGCCCGGCCCCATCTGCGCCCCCGGCACCGCCGCCATAGAGGCCGTGCTGCACCCGGAAGCCAGCGATAACCTATACTTTGTCGCCACTGGCCATGGCGGGCATGTGTTTTCGCATTTCTTCAAGGACCAGTTGCACAACATCCAGCTCTTCTGGAACCGGCACAGCTAAGCTCATGAAAAAAGGCCAGGGAGCGGAACTCCCTGGCCTTTTGCGTGCCGCCGAGCCGCCGGAGCGGGGCTCAGGCCTTGCGGGTGCCGATGCTGGCGAAACGCTTGTTGAACTTGGCGACCTGGCCGCCAGTGTCCATCACGCGCTGCACGCCGGTCCATGCCGGGTGAGATTTCGGGTCGATGTCGAGGCGCAGGGTCTCGCCCGGCTTGCCCATGCACGACCGGGTCTTGAATTCCGTACCATCGGTCATGATGATGTTGATCTCGTGATAGTCCGGATGAATGTTCGGTTTCACCGTGTCAGCTCCATGCAAATTGAGCCGCCGATCCCGACCGGCAGCGAGGAAGTGCCGCGTTTACGCCGGGCTGCCGCCGGATGCAAGGGCGGTTTTGGCAAAAGCGGCGGCCAGATCGAGAGCTTTGCGGGCTTCGGGGAGAAAGTTCTGGCTCACCTGCCAGACATGCGGGAGGTTGCGCCAGACGGAAAGATCAACGCTCACGCCCGCTGCGCGGGCACGCTCAGCCAGGCGGGTCGAATCGTCGCGTAATATCTCCATCTCGCTGACCTGGATGAGCAGTGGCGGCAGACCGCTGAGGTCGGCGTAGAGCGGCGAGGCCAGCGGGTTTCTGGGGTCCGCCGCAGCCAGATAATGGCCCGCGCATTCGCCGAGCCGGGGGGCATAGAGCATGCTCTCCCGCCGCGCGTTGGTGCTGACGGACTCGCCGGTGCCGGCGAGGTCGGTCCAGGGCGAGAACAGCAGGGCACAGGCGGGCATGAGCAGGCCTTTGCCGCGCGCGGCGAGGAGTGTGGCCAAGGCAAGACCGCCACCGGCTGAATCTCCGCCGATGGCGAGACTAGCGGCGGGAATTTGCGCCAGCAAGGCGGTGTAGACCGCCAAGGCATCCTCTATTGCGGCGGGAAATGGGTGTTCCGGGGCGAGGCGGTAATCCGCCGCGAATACGCGCAGACCACGCTTGGCGTAGGCGCCGGTGATGGAGCGGTGGGTTTGCGGCGAGCAGGTGAAATAGCCGCCGCCATGCAGATAGAGCAGCGTGCCGTGGGGTTCACCTTGCCCCTCGGCCCACTCCCCCGGAATGCCGCCCAACGTGCCAGGGGTGAAAACAATGCCCGGCGGCGGCGGCATGGGGGTGCCAAGCGCCGCGCGGACATGCGCGGGTGAGACAACGCGGGCCAGCCGGCGCTTCACGAAAATGCGCAAGATCGGGTGGACAACGTAGGACTGCCAGCTTGGCAATGGTTTCGCCTTTGTCGATGGGTTAGGACATGATCGTGCAGCTCTGCCGATACGGCAAGCGTTGCGGCATTGTTCAGGACCGGAGGAGCGGCGCCATGGTGCGGGCATTGGCCATTCTGCTGCTATGTCAGCTGGCCGGGACGATTGTTCAGCAGGGCACGGGGCTGCCCGTGCCGGGGCCGGTGCTGGGGCTGGTGCTGCTGCTGGTCATCCTGCTGCGGACCGGCGGGCCGGCGGCGGAGCTGCGCGAGACATCGCAAGGGCTGCTGAAGCATCTGGGCCTGCTCTTTGTGCCCGCCGGGGTGGGGGTGGTGAGCGAGCTGCCCGCCTTGCGGGAGAACGCGCTGGCGCTGCTGGTCGCCATTCCGGTCTCCACCATGCTGGGGATCGCGGTTACGGGGGTCATCATGCAATGGTTCATGAACCGGGAGGCCCGGCCAAATGCATAGTCTGCATCTGCTGCCGCTCTTTCATATCTGGGTGTATTTGCAGACGCAGCCGCTGCTGGGCCTGACCTTGACGCTATGCGTGTGGGAGGCGGCGAGGTTTATCGATGGGCTGGCCGGGCACACGGCACTGACCAACCCGGCGGTGATAACCATTACCATTCTGGTGGCGCTGCTGCTGCTCACCCACACCAGCTACCAGGCTTATTTCACCGGGGCGATGTATATCCACTTCCTGCTCGGCCCCGCCACGGTGGCGCTGGCCGTGCCCATGCATGCCAACTGGCAGGCGATCCGGAAGAATTTCATCCCCATCAGCACCGCGATCATCGCGGGCTCGCTGACCGCCGCCGGGTCGGCGATGCTGATCGCGCATCTGATGGGGGCGCCGCGGGCAATCGAGGTCTCGCTGGGGCCGAAATCGGTAACCACGCCCATCGCCATGGGCATCTCCCAGCAGCTCGGCGGTATCCCCACGCTGACCGCCGTGTTCGTCATCATCACCGGCATGTTCGGTATTCTGGTGTCCTCGCCGCTGTTCCGGTTGTGCCGGGTGACGGATTGGCGGGCGCGGGGCTTGGCCGTGGGGGTGGCGGCGCATGGGCTGGGCACGGCGCATATGCTGACACTGAGCGAAACCGCCGGGGCGTTTGGCGGGCTGGCCATCGGGCTGAACGGGGTCGCGACCTCGGTGCTGCTGCCCCTGCTGGTCTCGATCTTCGGGATTTAACGCGCGGCTACCAAACCCCCAGTGCCGCCGCACGGGTGCGGCGGATGACATAGGCTGTCCAGCCCAGCTGCACGGCGAGCGGCACCAGCCCGATGGGCAGGCGCCAATGGGACGGCGCGTTAAGGAAGGCGACGGCGGTGACGCCGCCAATAACCGCGAAGCCCCAATGGATGACGGCGACGCGCCGTGCGTCCATGCCGGCACGGCGCACCACTTGATAGAGATGACCGTTATGCGCCTTGGCGATGTTCTCCCCGGCTGCCAAGCGGCGGGCGAGGGTGAAGGCGACATCGTACAGCACGCCGGAGAGCAGGAACGGCACCAGCAGGAAGGACAAGGGCACGCCCTGGAACCGCGTGGCGGCGATGCCGAACAGGGCCAGCATGAAGCCGCAGAACTGGCTGCCGACATCCCCCATGAAGATTTTGCCGCGCGGGAAGTTGTAGGGCAGGAAGCCTAGCACCCCGCCGGCCAGCAGCAGCGAGGCGGTGTAGACGAAGAAGCCCGCATGCAACCCGGCAATGCCGGCGAGGAACAGGCAGGCAATGAGGGTGACGCCGGCGGCGAGGCCGTTCAGCCCGTCGATGAAATTCATCGCATTGGTGACGAAGAGCAGGAAAAACATCGTGAGCGGCAACCCGGCCCAGCCAAGATCCATCTCGCCGTAATAGGGTAGCGCCAAGCTGTGCACCCACAGCCCGGAGGCGCAGGCGGCGGCGGCGGCAATGAGCTGGGTGGCCAGCTTAACCAGGAAAGAGAGGTTCAGCAGGTCGTCCAGCAGTGAAATAGCGGCCATGAGCACGGCGGCGGCGATGACGCCGATGAAATACCCCTCCGCCAGGCGCGAGACCTGGCCGTAGCGGTAGAGCAGCAAAACCCCCAGCAGAAAGGCGCAGACGATGCCGACCCCGCCGGATTTGGGGGTGATGTGGGTGTGGGCCTTGCGGCTGTCTGGCTGATCCGGCACGCCGATGCAGATCATGATCCGGACGATAATGCCGGAAAATATGGCCAGCCCCGCCATGAGGGCAAGGTGGCGGGGCAGTGCGAGCAGGCCGATGGCGGTTGCGGAGTTCATGCGCGACGAACCATGGCGGAAAGTGCCGAAAATTTGAAGATGCCGTTTTTCCTGTGCATTCCCCCGCAAAGGGGCTTGCCGGGGCAGGGCGGCCACGCCAGAACCGGCAGTAGGTCCAGCGTTTCAGGAGTTTCCGGCTTGAAGATTGCAATTATTGGCGGCGGCTATGTCGGCCTGGTCTCAGGCGCCTGTTTTGCCGAGTTCGGCGTTTCTGTCGCGGTGGTGGAAGCCGATGAGGGCAAGCGGCAGATGCTGCTGGCGGGGCAGATCCCCATCTATGAGCCGGGGCTGGACAAGCTTGTGGCCGGTAACGTGGCCGCCGGGCGGCTGACATTTCCGGCCACGCTGGAAGAGGGCATCAAGGACGCGGAGGCGGTGTTCATTGCTGTCGGCACGCCCACACGGCGCGGGGATGGCCATGCCGACCTGACCTATGTGTTCGCCGCCGTGGAGCAGGTGCTGCGCACGCTGGACCACCCCGCCGTGATCGTGACCAAATCCACCGTGCCGGTGGGCACCGGACGCAAGATTAAAGACATGGCGCGGGAGCTGCGGCCTGATTTGGCCGTGGAGGTTGCCTCCAACCCGGAGTTTTTGCGCGAGGGCAGCGCCATCTCGGACTTCATGCGGCCGGACCGCGTGGTGGTGGGGGCGGATAGCGAGCAGGCGCGCGAGGTGCTGCGGCGGTTGTACCGGCCGCTTTATCTTATCGAGGCGCCGATCGTGTTCACCGGGCTGGAGACGGCGGAGCTGATCAAATACGCGGCCAATGGCTTTTTGGCGATGAAGATCACCTTCATCAACGAAATGGCCGACCTTTGCGAGAAGGTGGGGGCGGATGTGAATGACATTGCCCGGGGCATCGGGCTGGATGGGCGCATCGGGCGCAAATTCCTGCATGCGGGGCCGGGTTTTGGCGGCTCCTGCTTCCCCAAGGACACGCTGGCGCTGATGCGCATCGCGGAGGAGGCGGGGGCGCCGTCACGGCTGATCCAGTCCGTGGTGGCGGTGAACGACGCGCGCAAGGAGGCCATGGCCGCCCGTGTGGCGGCGGCCTGCGGCGGCGATGTGGCGGGCAAGACCATTGCGGTGCTGGGGCTGGCCTTCAAGCCCGAGACGGATGACATGCGCGAGGCGCCCTCCCTGCCGCTGGTGCGCGGGCTGGTCTCGCGCGGGGCGCGGGTGAAGGCGTTCGACCCCGAGGCGATGACCCAGGCCCGCCCGCTGCTGCCCGCTGACGTGGTGCTGACGGCGGATGCGGCGGAGGCCCTGACCGGGGCGGACGCGCTGGTGCTGGTGACGGAGTGGAACGAGTTCCGCGCCCTGGCCCCGGCGAAGCTGAAGGAGCTGATGCGGGGGAATATCGTCATCGACCTGCGCAACGTATTCGACCCGCAAGCCCTGCGCGCCGCCGGGTTCACCTATTCCGGCATTGGCCGGGCCCAGCCCTGACCCCACCGATGTGCAACCCGAGCCGCGAGGATTACTGCCTTTGAACGCCGTTCACACGCATTACCCGGATTTCGCCAACCCCGAGCTGCTTGAGAAAATTCCGCTTTCGGCGCGGACAATCCTTGATGTCGGCTGCGCGCAGGGGGCGCTGGGGGCGGATTATCTGCGGCGCAACCCGAATTGCCGGGTGCTGGGCATAGAGCTGGACGAGGAAGCCGCCGACCACGCGCGGCAGCGGATCACGGACGTGTTCTGCGGCGATGTGGAAAAGCACCCGATGCCGTTCAACGTGCCGGAGGGGATCGACTGTATCATCTACGGCGATGTGCTGGAGCATCTGGTGGACCCGTGGGCGGTGCTGGCCGAACACGCGAAACACCTCTCGCCCCAGGGCACCATTCTGGTCTGCATGCCCAATGTCGAGCATTGGTCATTCGTGGCGCGGCTGCTGACCGGGACGTTCGACTATGAGGAGCAGGGGTTGCTGGACCGCACGCATCTGCGCTGGTTCACCCCGCGCATGATGGGCAAGGCGCTGACCGATGCCGGGTTGCAGCTCTCGGACATCGCGCCACGGCCGATCGCCACCGAGCAGGGGGAGAAGTTCGTGACCGCGCTGGCGCCGGGGCTGAAGGGGATCGGCGTGGACCCGCAGGAATACATGAACCGCGCCGGGCCGCTGCAATTCATCTGGCGCGCGCGTAAATCCGCGCCGCCGCGGCTGGAGCTGAGCGCCACCATGCTGACGCCGCAAGGCGGGGTGAGTGACGTGCGCGTGGTCGAGCCAGTGCGCGCGCTGCTCACCGACAGCGCCCTTTTCGGCAAGATCCAGCCTGAGGCGAATTTGCGCCCGGCCTTGCAGGACACGCCGCGCATCGCCGTGCTGCACCGCCCGCTGCTGATGGGGGAATCCGGGCTCGCGCGCATCCGCGCTTTGCTGGAGAAAGGCTATGTCATCGTCAGCGAGTTCGACGACCACCCGGTGTTCATGGAAGAGCGCGGGGTGAACCTCGACGAGCTGCTGACCTTCCGCGCCGTGCATGCGATCCAGACCAGCACCCCGGCGCTGGGCCGCGCTTTGGCGGCTGAAAACCCCGAGGTGGCGGTGTTCCGGAACGGGATCTTCGAGCTGCCGCAGCCACGCAACTTCCAGGACCCGGAGCATCTGACCCTGTTCTTCGGCGCGATTAACCGCGAGGCTGACTGGGCGCCGCTGATGCCGGCGCTGAACGAGGTGGCGCGCGCCGTGGGTGAACGGCTGAAATTCAGCGTGCTGTTCGACCAGGCGTTCTATGACGCGCTGGAAACGCCGCATAAGCGCTTCGCCCCGATGGCGGATTACGCCAGCTATATGCAGATGCTGGGGGAGGCTGACCTCTCGTTCATGCCGCTGGGCGATACCGAGTTCAACCGCGCCAAATCCGACCTGAAGTTCATTGAGGCCAGCGCCGCGCGCGTGGCGACGCTGGCCAGCAACGTGGTGTATGAGGATAGCGTGCAGGACGGCAAGACCGGGCTGCTGTTCCGCAACCCCATGGAGCTGCGCGCCGGGCTGCTGCGGCTGCTCGCCTACCCGGAGGCAACGCGCAAGATGGCCGAAACGGCGCGCCACTACGTGGCCACCGAGCGCATGCTCGCGTATCAGGTGGAGGCGCGGACCGGCTGGTACCGCAGCCTATGGGAGCGGCGCGAGGCGCTGAACGCGGCGCTACGCCAGCGCGTGCCGGAGCTGTTCACCTGATGGAGGGTGCCGGCCGGAAGCTCCGGGTTGCTGAACATATCGAGGTTGAGTGGCTGCAAGGGCGGACCGCCGAGACCGTGTGCCCGAATTGCGGAACGGCGGGGCCGGTGCGGCAGATACTCGCCACGGATTACACGCCGCCGGGAGCCAGCCACCGCTTTGTGCTGCAAGTATGCCCGCATTGCGGGGCCCGCTTTGTCGATAACATGCACACCATGGATTACGCGGCGGAGGCGCTGATTGAGCTGGGATGGCACAACTATCAGGCGCAGATCGGCGCTGGTATCTGGCCGATTACGGCACCACTCACGCGCATTGATAAGCCAGCCGGGGCAAAGGTGCTGGAGATCGGCGGGGCTTATGGCTTCGGGCTGGATTTCTGCGTGCGGGCGCGGGGCTGGCGGGGCGAGGGGTTTGACCCCTCCCCGCTCGCTGCCTTTGGGGCGCGGGAGCTGGGGCTGGATATCCGGCAGGATTATTTCACCGAGCGCAACCTCGCCGAAGGGCCTTGGGATGTCATTATCTCCACCGAGGTGATTGAGCATCTGGAGGAGCCGCCGGCGTTCCTGCGGCTGATGCGCCGGGCCATTGCCGATGACGGCATTCTGGTGCTGACCACGCCGGACGCGGAATGGATCACCCCGGCGCTGGCGGCGGCGGAACTGATCTCACTGATCTCGCCGGATGCGCATCTGATCCTGCAAACGGCGCAGAGTCTGCGGATCGCGCTGGAGCGGGCCGGGTTCGCGCATGTAGTAGTGGTGCGGGAGTCGATGACGCTAATCGCCTATGCCTCGCCCGCGCCCTTCACGCTGAATGAGGACATGGCGGCGGGGCGGGGCAGCTACCGGCGGTATCTGGCCGGACGGGCGGCGTTGGCCCCGGCGGGGAGCGATGTGCAGCTGGGCTTTGCCGGGCGGGCACTGTTTGAGGCCAGCAACGATGCCGACATTGCGGGCGTGGACGCCGCCTGGGCCAGCTTGCGCGCGGGCACCCTTGAGCGCTTCGGCTATGATCTGGAGACTTTATCCGCCCTGCCGCCGGGCTGCGCGGGGGCGAGCTTGTCCGGGCTGGCGGCGGAAATTCCACTCGGGCTGGGCATGATTCTGTTCAGCCGGGCCATGCACAGGCTCGGCCAGGGCGAGAGCCGGAGCCGCCTGCGGCCATTATTCCAGCTTGCCGCCGACGCGGTGGCGGCCTTGCAGCAGGCGCTGGCCCAGCGCTCGCTGGGGGATGGGCTTTCGGACAATATCGCCGCGATTACGCGGGACGAGCTGTTGCTCTGCGCCGCCGAGGCGGGCGAGCCCGGGAGCATGGCCGGGCTGGTGGCGCGCGGCGATGCCGTAACCGGGTGGCGCGGCTTTGTCGCACTGGTGAATACCGGGCAGTTCGAGCGGGCCGGGGCGCTGCAGGCCGGGCTTCTGGGTGAGATGCCCGGCGCGGAGATTCCCGCGGCGCTGCGGCGGGACGCGCTGCTGAGCCTGGCGAATTTCCATCTGGCGCCAGGCGGCGATGCCGGGCGCGTGTTCGCCTATGCCGAGGCGCTACGCGCGGATGGCGAGGATGTGGATGAGACACTGCTGGGCGGCTTCACCCGGCTGGTGAACGCCTCGCGCTACGAGGCGGCGCTGGCGGTGGCGGCGCGCTATGGGATTGAGGCGCTGGCCGGGCGATATGGGGCGCGAAAATCCGGCCATGACGCACGGCTGGCGCGCATGGTGCTGGACCTTGCCGTGGGCGACCCGGCGGAGATACCAGCGCGGCTGCGGGAGCTGGAGGTGGAACCGGAGCGGCGGGACACGCTGCTGCTGGAGGCGTTCATCCGGCTGGCCAACGCCTCGCGCTACGATGAAGCCATGGCGTTTGCCGCCGATTATGATGTGCCAGGGCTGGCGGCGCGGATTGGCGGCAAGACCGCCGGCGATGCGGCGATCGCCCTGGCCGTGCTGGACCTCGCCTTGGGCGACCCGGCGGAGATTCCGGCACGGCTGCGGGGGCTGGAGGTGGCACCGCAGCGGCGGGACACATTGCTGCTGGAGGCGTTCATCCGGCTGGCCAACGCCTCGCGCTACGATGAAGCCGTGGCGTTTGCCGCTGATTATGATGTGCCAGGGCTGGCGGCGCGGATTGGCGGCAAGACCGCCGGCGATGCGGCGATCGCCCTGGCGGTGCTGGAACTGGCCGTGGGCGACCCGGCGCGCGTGGCCGGGCTTCTGGCCGGGCCCGAGGTTGAGCCGGCGCGGCGGGAGGCATTGCTGCTCGGCGCCTTTACCGGGCTGGTGAACGATGCGCGCCATGAAGAGGCCGAAGCCCTGGCGGCGGCACAGCCCTGCCTGCAAGCGCTTGATGCGCAACAGGGGCAGGCGGCGGCGGATGCGCGGCTGGCCATGGTGATGCTGGATTTGCAGCGCGGGCGCACGGAGGCGGCGCTGGGGCGCCTTGCCGGGCTGGCGCAAGACGGCGCCGATGCCGGGCTGCTGGACAGGCTATATGTGGATGCGTTCGTGCGGCTGGTAAACGAGGGCAATTTCGGCGCCGCGCACGCGCTGACGCAAGCGGATGGCATGCCGACGCAACGCCTGCACGCCTGCGCCCCGGCACTGCGGCGGGACGCGCTGGTGGCGCTGCTGCTACTGGACATGCAGCCGGGCGGCGAGCTGGAGCGCATCCCTGAACGGCTGGACGCGGCGCTGGGCTGCGACATGGACGAGGCGCGGGGGCAGGCGCTGGCCCTGACCGCCTTCTCCACGCTGGTGAATAACGGCGCCTTTGCCACCGCGCGCCAGCTGCTGCCCCTGGTGGAGCCGGTATTGCTGAAAACGCGCCCGCCCTTCCCCCCGGCGGAGCGGGACGCGCTGTTCGCCACCGGGATTCTGTTCATGCAGGAGAAGGATGATTGGCGGCGGGGCTGGGCCAGATTCGCTAAATTGCGCGACGACATGGTGAAACGGACGCCGCCGGGCGAGGCACCCGAGGCGCTGTTCTGGCCGGCGCTGCGCGGCGAGGCGGTGGTGCTGTTCAACCTCGGCCGGGCCGAGGAGGCAACCGCCCTGCTCACGGCCTTTGTCCCCCTCTACCCCGGCGCACCAGATGATTTGCGGCAATTGATCGACAAACAAGATATGTGAGGCTTTGCCGATGACTTTGAGCATGAGACTGCGAACACAAGCGCGCCAGCTGCTGCGCCTGACAAAATGGAATCTGCTGGTGCCGCTGGCCCGCGTTGTGGGGCAAGTCCGCAGCACGCGGCAGATTCTGCATGTGTGGCCGGAGGGCGAAGTCGCGCTTGGGCCGAAAGTGGTGCTGTTCATGCATTTCGACGGGCGCGGCAATGTGCGCACGCAGCTGCTCGACTACATGCGCGACCTGAAGGAAAATGGCCGCGATGTGGTGTTCGTGACCAATGCCGGGCGGTTACAACCTGCTTCCTTGGCGGCGCTGCGGGAGATTTGCGCCGCCGTAATCGTGCGCAAGAATATCGGCTATGATTTTGGCGCCTGGCGCGATGCGCTGGATTATTTCGGCCTGCCGCGGACGGAAACAGAGGAGGTCATTTTCGCCAATGACAGCATCTTCGGCCCGCTAGTGCCGCTGGGCGACATGCTGCGGCGGATTAATTATGCCAAGGCTGATATCTGGGGTCTGACGGAAAGCTGGCAGCTGCGCTACCATCTGCAATCCTTCTTCCTCGCCTTTGGCCCCACGGCCCTGCGCGCCGAGGCATTCGGGAAATTCTGGAAATCCGTGCGGCCGGTGCCGATGAAATCATATATCGTGCATGCCTATGAGGTGGGCGTGACCCAGGCAATGCTGAACGGGGGGCTGCGCTGCGCCGCCCTCTGGACCTATGAATCACTGGTCCGGCAGGTGAACCGCGACGAATTGCAGAAGCTGATCGCGGCGGAGGAGACTGAGCTCGGCAAAACGGACCCGATCCACCTCACCCGCAAACTACAGGTGCTGCGCATCCGCGATGGCGTGGCCAGGCGCGTGGCGCTGAACCCGACCTCGGATTTGTGGCGGCTGCTGCTGATCTCGGGCTTTCCGTTCATCAAGCGCGAGTTGCTGCGCGATAACCCGACCAAGGTGCAGGATGTGGGCGACTGGGCGGAGGTGGTGCGCGACGTGCTGGGCGCAGATCCGGAGCCGATCCTGCTTGATCTGCGCACCATGCTGAAAGGTGGCGCCCCCTGATTCTCCCCAGCGCGCGGCTTGGGCTGATCGCACTCTGGACCCTGGTGGCCATGCCGGTGCAGGCGGTGATGCTACTGCTGCCGGTGCCTGTGAAGGCGTGGACGGCCAGGCTCTACTGGCGCGGCATCGCGCGGATTTTGGGGCTCCGGCTGCGCGTGATCGGGCGGCTGGAGACGGTCAGGCCGGTGCTATTTGTGGCCAATCACTCTTCCTGGCTCGATATCGTAGCACTGGGCGCGGTATTGCCGGGGTGCTTCGTGGCCAAGGGCGATGTCGCGCGCTGGCCGGTCATCAGCTGGGTGGCGCGGCTGGGACGGTCGATCTTTGTTTCGCGCAACCGGGCAACGGTGGCGCGTGAGCAGAGAGAATTGCAGCACAGGCTGGAAATGCGAGACAACATCATCCTGTTCCCGGAGGGCACGACATCGGACGGTAACCGCGTGCTACCGTTCGCCCCCGCCTTTCTGGCGCTGGCGGATGCCCCGGCCAAACCCCGCATACAGCCAGTAACACTGGTATATGACGAGATGGAGGGGCTGCCTGTGCGCGCGGGAGACCGCTCCATGATCGCCTGGTATGGCGATATGGACCTGGGGCCGCATTTCTGGGCGCTGGCGAAGCGGCGCAGCCTGCATGCCACAATCATTCTGGACGAGGCGATTGCGCCCGGACATTACCAGAACCGAAAAGTACTGAGTGCGGCACTGGAAACACGAATCGCTGCCAATGCCGCCGCCTTGCGGCAGGGGCGTCTGCCGGCTTTATGAAATATTTCATTGGTCTGCCCAAGCGCTTGCGGGCGACCTGAAATAGGCATAGGGCGCTGAGCGTTGCCGGTATGCACGCGCGGCCGGCGGCAAGTCTGACTATGAGGAAATACACGTCGCCAAATATGCGGCGTAACCTGCAGGAGAGAACATATGAAAGTCACGAACTTCACCCGGCACCTGGTGCCGGCTCTTGGCTTGGCCTGCGCTCTGGGCCTGGCCCAGGCCGCCAACGCGCAAATGAACCCGATGAGCACGATGGCCCAGGCTGCCACCGCGCCGGTCTCCGCCGCGACCTCCTCCGTTAAGGATGCGGCGTCCAACGCTGTTTCCGACACCACGTCCAACGTGACCGCCGCCGCCACCGGCACCGTTTCCAACGCGACCGGTGCCGTTGCCGACAAGGCTACCTCGGCCATGAAGGCCGGCACCGCCAAGCTGGCGAAGGCCGGTGAGTTCAAGAGCGAGGCCGAGGCCGCAGCGCATTGCCCGAACGATACGGTCGTGTGGTCCAGCCTGACCAAGAGCAAGAGCTTCCACACCAGCGATTCCAAGATGTTTGGCAAGACCAAGCATGGCGCCTATGTGTGCAAGGCTGATGCGGTTGCCGCCGGCCTGCACCAGGCCAAGAACTAAACAAGCGATCCGGGGAGACTTAACGGTCTCCCCGGTTTTTCCGGAAGGGACCGATATGACCGAAAGCAATACCGTCACCATGCCGTCCGGCGTGAAATACGTGGACCATGTGGTGGGCAGCGGCGAAACGCCGAAGAAGGGCCAGATGGTCACGGTGCATTACACTGGCTGGCTCGATAAAAATGGGGAAAAGGGCGCGAAATTCGACTCGTCACGCGACCGCGGGCAGCCCTTCACGTTCAAGATCGGAGTTTCCCAGGTGATTTCCGGCTGGGATCAGGGGGTTGCGACCATGCAGGTCGGCGGCCAACGCACCCTGACCATTCCCGCCGAACACGGCTACGGCGCCCGCGGCGCGGGCAGCGTGATCCCGCCCGGGGCTACACTGATTTTTGACGTTGAACTGCTCGGCATCAAATAAGCCGCAATGCCTCCGGTGCCGCCATATCTGGCGGGACCGGGAGCGATTGCCGTGGTTTTTACGCGCGGGGTAGAAAGGCCATCGGGGCGGGCTTGCCTGGACGGCGGCTGATCCGCCGCCGCTCCCGCGCGGCACGCACCATAGCTTCAAAACACTGCCGGACGGCAGCAGGCTCGCCAGTGCGGCGCTCCAGCGCGCGCAGGCAGAAATGCACCTGCGCCATGTTCTGATAATATTCGGTAAAGGCGTAGTTCAGCGTGCCGCCGGTAATGGCGCCAGCCACGGGCACGGCCTGGGCCAGGAATTTCTCCGACAGCACCAAACCGAAGCGGCTTGCCGCACTCCCGATGAGAAAATTGACAGTGAGATGGTTCACACCGAGCCGGGTCGCCCAATAGCCGATCTCGGTATCATCATCCTGCCCACCTGGGCCGCCAAAGGCGAGCACCTCAAGGCAAGCACGGCGGGTACTTTCGGCCGCGAGATCCTCTCCGGAATCACGCGCGACCTGGGCAATGCTACGCAGGATGGTAGTGGTGGTGAAGGGAATGTCGAACAACACGCCGGGCAGACCGACAAAGCCGGAGGCGACACCGCTGGCCGTTGTGGCCAAGCGGTGCAGAACATTATTGCGCGGGCGCTTGGGACGGACGATACGGGGCACGGCCTCCAGCCCGAAGGTGGCGTAATTATAGCTGGCCCAGAGTGTATCCTCGACCGCTTCCTGCACGCGCTGGGTAAGCTGAGCCCAGGTCGTACCGCCAAAGCGCTCGCCAGTCTGGGAGATGGAATTGCGCAGAGCGTCTATGCGCCGGCCGAACATCGCGGTGAGCCGCAAAAGCAACCCACGGGAGTCGGCCATGATAATGGCTGCGCGCCAAAGCTGGTCCTGCTCATGTATAGTGAGGAAGGACGCGGTATCCGCCAGGGCTTCTGGCATGGGCGTATCAATTTTCATGTCCGGGTAGAGAGTGACCCTCGCCCGGACACAAAACAAGTGAAGTTACCGAAAATTATTCCGCAGCGGTGGCGGAAACATTCTTCACGGCCTGCACGATTTCCGCGAATGCCGCGGCATCGTCGAACGCGATGGCGGCCAGCACCTTGCGGTCCAGCTCCAGCTCGGCCTGCTTCAGGCCGAAGATGAACTGGCTGTAGGTGAGGCCATGCTCGCGCACAGCGGCGTTGATACGCTGGATCCAGAGCGAGCGGAACTCACGCTTCTTGACCCGGCGGTCACGGTAAGCATAGCGCAGGGCCTTTTCCAGGCGCTCCAGCGCAATGCGGTAATTGGTGGACGAACGGCCGACAAAGCCCTTCGACAGTGCCAGAACTTTTTTATGCCGGGCGTGGGTGGTAACGCCGCGTTTCACACGTGCCATATTTCTATTCCCTCTTTAACCGATACCGTACGGGGCCCACTGCTTAACGGTCAGGCCGTCAGCATGGGTCAGGGTCTGGCTGCCGCGATTCTGGCGCTTGGCTTTCTGGCTGCGGGCCATGAGGTTGTGGCGCTTCTTGCCCGGGCCGGCGAGGACCTTGCCCGTGGCGGTGATCTTGAAGCGCTTCTTGACCGATGACTTGGTCTTGAGCTTCGGCATTTTGATCTCCTGTCGCTTAAACCCCGTCTGCACGGGGGTCCCGGATATCGGGGCGGCGGCCAGGCATGCCTAATGGCCCGGACACGCGCGCATCACGTTTGACGGTGAAGCCGCGCGTATAAAGGCTGAGGCGCCGCGTGACAAGAGAGCAAAACGAAGGCAGAATCCGCGCTATGCCAAGCAATCCGCCAAATGGCGCAAAACTATATGAGGTGGCGTTAAACCACATGGCGCGCTACGCCGCCACGGAAGCGGGGCTGGCCCGGGTACTGGCGCGCAGGGTGGAACGCTGGGCGCGCGTGGCCGGAGAGGACGCCGAGCCGGAAGAGGTTGCACAGGCGGCGCGGCAAGCAAAAGCGGAAATTCCCGATATATTGACAAAACTGCGGGTACTGGGCGTGCTTAACGATGCGGCCTTTGCCGCCTCCCGTGCCAAGCGCCTGACGCGGGAAGGAAAATCCCGCCGTGCCACACTCGCCCATCTGGCCGCCAAGGGCGTGAAGACGCCCGCGCTGGTAGAAGACCCGGAACGGGAGCTGGCAGCGGCCTGCGCCTATCTGCGAAGGCGGCGGGCCGGGCCGTTCGGCAGTGCACCTGACGAAAAAATCCTGGCGGCCATGGCCCGTGGCGGCTTTACCCAGAGTGTTGCCCGCCGCGCCCTAGCGCTGGACCGGGACGATGCCGAAACACTGATCAAAACCCTATCCGATCCTATGCTTTAGCCCGGCAGCTTCAACCCCGCCCAGGCTGGCGTCAACCGTGGATCAAACGCCGTGGTGCCCGCCGGCGGCATACGTGACTGCTCGAAGAAATACTCTTCCAGGGCTTGCCCGATATCAAATTGCACCGGCTCCGACCCTGACTGACCGGACGGCGGCGTCAACACCACACTATCCTTGTTATACGGCTCCAGACGCACTTCTGGCGCCTTCTGAATGGCTTCATCCCCCTGCCGCGCCCGGCGTGACACTGGCAATATTGCGCTCCGCCTGTCCCCCGGCAAAGGCATAACATGGGGAGCCATTTCATGGTCACCTGCAACCTCATCCGCCTCACCTTGCGAAACATTAAGCCTGATTGGCGCGAACGACATCTGTGTGGATACCACGCCGCGTGACGGCAGATACATGATGCTCCGCTCCACCTCCCTCTTCTCCCTCGCCTGCACTGCCTCCTGCCGCGCCACCACCATAACCGCGCGACAAGATTTTTGTTCCGCTCCATCCACACGGCTGGCACTCGAGAATAAGGAATTCCGCATCTGCCGCTGGCTCACCATCGCAGGCAATGATGCAGCACCCGTTGGCATGGCATCCACAAAGCCTAATTTCCGTTGCGGTATATTCGTTCGCCGCACCGGCGCCACCCCCCCAAAACCAGGCTGCCCAGCCGCCATTGCCAAGCTATGAACTTTCAGCCATGGCTCCCGCAATTCGCGTGCCTCCTTGGCCTCCACCACCCGCCGCAGAGCTTTGCGAAAATCAGTCAGGAGCGAGCCTGCATCATAGTCCATGTCACCCACACCTTAATTTTCACGAGTCTAATTAAAGAGAGAATTGGCCCAGGCATATGCCCGGGCCAATTTCATTACAGCGAGAAAATTGACTTCAAATCCTCCAGAATCGTTTGCAGAAGCGAGAGACTGGCATTGGCTTTCGCCGCGACCGCCGCCGGCAACGCGGCAATTACCGGCGCCGCCGCAGTGGCAAGCGTATTCGCCGCAGCACTGGCCGTCACCAATGCGCTTGCATGCGCGGCTTGATTGACTTCCACCGAATTCACAACCGCCTCCCCCACCTGCAGACCAGCAGCAACAGCCGTGCCAATCGGCCCACCTACAGTGGCCCCCACGGCAGCCGCAGTATTCAGACCGTTTTCGATATTTGCTATTTCATTCATATGAGATCTCCTATTTACCACACACCACGCATCACCAGACTCAAGCCTTTGGCGCTTCTTGCACCACGCCCCCAACAATACTCTCGGCATCCGCTACAACCGCATTGATCGCACCCGGCGTCTTTTCGGTAATCATCACAGACACATCGGCAATTGTCTTTTGCAACAACTCGACGGTCACGGTATTCTCCGGCTGAATAATCTTGATAAGTCCGAGAATAATCCCAAGAATATCTGCCGAAGGTAGTGGAACATGCAGCCAAAAATACTGCGTAACGGCAGTCAAAGCCGTACCGATCCAAATCGATAGCCCCGTTCGATTTTCCGGTGAATCAAAAAACTGTTTTAATACCATTATGCATCAATCCTCACTGCGAAATCTCGGTTGCTAGGGAAATTGTTCTACGCGCCCAGCCCAGACCGAAATTTGTCCAGCCCGGAGACCGGGCATAAAAGTCGACCCTCCTCGCCAATGCTTCCCGCGCCAAGGTCGCGCCATCGGAGGTCTTCAACGCCGACAGTGTTTCCGGCCCCAAAACACCATCAGCCTGCCTGTTCATTGCCTGCTGCAGCCACACAATCGAACGCCGCAAACCGGCATTCACCGCAGCATCAAATGCTACCAAAGCTACCGGCGGCTTTAATTCTTCACCATGCAAAGGTTCATAATAATTTCGCCGGTAAATCTCCTCGGCATCACTTTCAGAAAGATTAGCTATGCTTAGATAAGGATACGCAGCCGCGCTAATTCCAAATTTTGTGCCACACAGAGTACCGCGTCCCACCACGCCACCTGTCCAGTTACCCGGGTCTGCTGGATTGTCGCTAAATCCCCCCTCAACGCCAAGGGTAAAAGCAAAGCATCGCGAAAAATTATCCATGAACCAAACTCGTAATCAGCCCACCGCACGCGGCGGACAATACACTAATAACCATCATACTGATCCGTCGCTCAGCATCACGCTCTCCCCTAATGCGAGAAATTTCTGACCTCATATCGCTGAGTCCGGCAACCAGTTCGTCAACTTTTCCAAACAGCTTACCGATCACCTGGTCTTCTTGCACCAGATACCGAACACGCCACGTTTCTAGTGAATCCGCCTTGGCTTCCAATATTCCAATATCTTGCCGTATTCCGCTTATATCATTACGTAACCCTGCTATATCAGAACGCAACAGGACAACGACATCAGTATCCATTGCGACTCCTCAGTCTGACATATCAGACAATGTGATGGGATAAGTTGTAGCCTGAAGTGGAAAATTAATGTTCCAGTTGGAACCAAGATCGTTTCCAATATTCCAATTTTCCGGTGAGGCAAGGCTGGCTGCATTATCCGTGACCGCATCACCGCGCCCAATCTGTGCACTACCATATGGGTAGAAAAACAGCACATCAGCAGACGCATTTGTAATCGCCTGACTAAGCGTTACTGAAATATGTGTGGCATCCAAACGGGACGCCGCCTCAGCGATGATAACCGTTCCAGGTGCAGCCACCGATCCACCATCCATAACTGCAAATCCCGCGCCATTCGCGGCCTGCAATGGCACCAGCAGATCGTTCCCGGCATCATGGGATATCGTTACCACAAGCATCGTATCCGAAGCCCTATACACATGGATAATTTGTGGGCCACCCTTTACCGGCAGCCCAGATGCTGGCGCCATATTTGCTGGAATCGTATCACTCAACCCCAAGGCAATTGCTGCCCGACCTGCCGCATGCGCACCAATCCGCCCATACCGCAGTAAGTCTGGTTCGTCCCGATGCTCAGGATCTCCGCCGCTGAACAATCCTGTCGTAGGATCATAGGAGGAGTTGAGCGGATTGGAGTCAGCCGTCTGTGCCGCGAAAACAACAATATTATTGGTACTCACAGCCGCAAGGTCACTAATGACCTCCCGGACCATTTGTACGCCGTCATTGGTCTCATACGGTATCGCGTTCCAAGCCAGCAGGGGCAAATTTTTTGCCGTTCGCCCTAGCAGGTTTCGTGTCAGCGATAGCAACTGCAGAACACTTCCCTTATACAAAGCCTTGTTAGCATAAGACATCGTGCTATCCTGTTCGGACCAGGGCCAAACAAGAAACGCAATGTCTTCCTCATCCATGGATGAAACAAGCGCAGAATTACCTATCAAATAATCAGACAACGCCGTAAAATCGGGACCACTGCTCCAGGTCGATGGGTCAGACCCATCTCCCGGATTAGTCAGAAAAGTACCGCTCCCCACCCCGGGCGGAAATAACGGCGACGAAGAATTTGAAATCGGATGACCAGAAATCACTGAGTACCGATTTGGTGAGAGATAAGAGCCAGACACCGCTGCGGTATATGCATAAGCAGCAGCTCCAAGATACCAAGCAATCCCCTGCGCCATAGCCAATGGCCCACCCGCATTGATAAACCAAGCGGCGTTGGATTGCCCCATAACCAACAGATTAACGCCTCGGCGCGTCCCCAGAACCCAACGCCCCTTTGCCGCGATCAGCGTGCTAATTTCACTAGCACTTAGCGCACGCTCCCAACTTGCCGCTTCATGAAACCAGCATTGCGCCGAACCCTGCACAGTACCATCATGCAAAAATAGCACTTGCGCATTTGCGCTCGCAGGCAAGGGATTTCCAACGGCGTTTGCAACCTGAACACCGTCCAGCCACACATCCACGCCCGCCCCCGGCGTATTACGTAAAATGATAGCATGACTATGCCGGCGCGTAAGCGTGCTCGCTAAAACAGTCTGCCTGGCGGTACCAGAAAACAGTGTGAGATTACTTCCTTCCGCACTATCCGCCTGAAGAATCGTTATTCCCGCACCGGCGATCGTATGGATCAGTGGAATCGGGTTATTATTGACGTAATACGTGCCCTGGCGCCAATTCGGTCGCGTCCACACGAGATAACGCGTCCACGCCATACCAGAACCAAATTCCAAACCCGGATGCGACAAGCCCCAATCGGGGTCCAAGCTTGGGCCAAAATTCACAATACTCGTGTCAGGGGCTCCCACCCCACCAAGAAAACCGTTCACACGCGGCACTGCGAGCGTCGCCGACGGCGCGGCGTCAGCGCTGATATGATACGGCCTCAGCGCTTGGCCCTGCCCGGATTTATCAGCAACCGCCCCTACAGCCTCATTGCTGACTGTCAATGGTCCACCAGTTACATCCTGCAATCCGCTTAGAACACCAGCATCCCACCAGCCGGAAAGCCCGGAAATCGCTGAGGGGTACGGGCCAGCAAACAACCCTATGGGCGGCGTGCTGCCCACAGGCAACGGAGCACTAAGAATACGCCTCCCCAACCTAGTCGCCATTGGCGATCCAGGTATATTAAACAACATAGTCATCCGATCAGGTCACGGAAATAGTAAAGGAACTAACAGTTATATTACCGCCTGTCGCCGCTTTAACCCACACGTAGTAATCTCCTGCGGTTGCTGGGGTCGTGTAGTAAACTGCCCACAGCGAATTTGAATAAATGATCGTAGCCGGTTCCCATCCAGCTGTCGGCACCACGGTACTGGACGTTGAAAGCGCAACCTGCGTCGCTACATTCTGCGCCGGTGTAACTGCACCATTTAGCGGAATGGTGCTTACGCCATGCACATATGTACCGCCAGGATTATTGATTCCGTAGGCAAGCGTCGATGCCGCAACGACTCCGATCGCGGACGAAACCGTAGTAAGCCCCGAAGCCGCATCCTGTGCCCAAACATAATACGTTCCACCCACCGCGGGCGTTAGCGAAGCCGAAAAACTCCCCGCCGTATTTATCGCCGCGATCCAGCCAGAGGTTGGTGCCGTCGAATTCTGTGTTGACAGCATGATATTTACCGTATCTGCCGCTGGCGTCACGCTCCCGGTTACAGTCAAAGGACTACCCGCAGAACCACTCACCGGAGCGCTTACGCTAATAGATGGCGCGACGACACTAACTGCCGAAGACACTGCCGCAATCGCAGTATCCGCTTCCTGTTGCACCCACACGTAATATGTTCCGACACTCACTGGCGTCAGACTCGCAGTCCATACATCACCACTCACAGCTGCATTCACCCATATCGTGGGCGCTGTAGTGGCACCAATCGAAAGGCCGACCTGAACCGCGCTATTGGCCGGCGAAACCCCGCCGGAAAGTGCAAGCACCGCTCCCAACATCAATGTCAAAGGCACCGTCGTCACGCTAATCGTCGGTGCTGCGACGACAAAGGCATTTGAAATTCCAACAACCGCCATATTATTATGATCACGAATATGCAACGTATATGTCCCCGCACTGAGGCCGGGTAGGGTGAAGCTATATGCGTTAGCCGTAATCACCGGACTTTCCGCAACTAACCATGTTGTTCCACCATCGGTCGAATAATCAAGTGCTGTCGGCGCATCGTTAAAAATGCCCCCTCCAACGATAAAAGATGCGTCTAAAGTCGGTGCGGCAATTGAGGCAACCGTAATCGTAGGTGCATTGGGTACAATTCCACTCCACCAGACAAGAGATCCGCCAGAATAGCTTAGCCCTAGCAACATCGTCATTGCCCCTGGCGGTAGCGTGGTACTGCCGGAACCCGAGGTAATACCCGTTCCCATCGTAACCGCACCTGCCGCAAGATTAATCAGCGTACAAGAAAATCCCGGCCCCATATTGGCGAAGTTTGCCGTCAGGATAATCGGTGCACTTACAACCAGAATTCGATTATTATGGTTGGTTGCATCAAGCACCGTATTTTGAGTCAACTCCACGACTGACTCTTGCACGGTCGGAAGCTTGCCCTCAATATAAGCCCACACTGCGCCAAAACTCTGTACACTGAGCGCATTTCCACCCTGTGCAACGAGCAGTTCATCACCATCCGCCACTGCCCCCGCTGCCGGCAGCTGATCAATGGTCTGACCGCCAAGAAACTGGCCATATGGCATCCATGCCAAATCGCCATTCTGCCACAACGCCACGTAATCGGCCGCGCCAATCGAGCTTGCCGAATTTCCAGCAGCAGGGCCAGAAAGCCCCACTCCGGCCGGGCCGATTGCGCCCGCAGGCCCAGGCTGTCCCTGCTCTCCCGCGATACCCTGCGGACCAGTAGGGCCGGCAACAGTAGAGGCTGTGACGGTGATTACACCATTACCATCAATTTCTAGACCGGTCCCAGCCGAAAATAATCCGCGCAATGCGGTAACCGGAAGCAGCCCGGGCGACCCATTCGAACTCATCACGATATCATCTGAAATCGACATCGCCCCCTGTCTCGGAAAGCTCGTATGATCGCCGCCGTTAGCAGTCAACACACCCGCAATCAGCCCCAATCCCGCCCCTACCGAGATACTTTCCGGTTCTCCACTCCCGGTACTTTTTCTTCCAAGAAGTTCCCCTGTTGGTATCGTAATCAGTGGCTGTAACTCTGCAGTTAATTGCGATGCGGTCACTGAATATAGCAGACCAGCCTGCGATAACGGCAGCATATCCCCGCTACCAACCGAGGTAGCCGGCGGCAACTGCGCAATTGTTGTCATTGCACTACGACCTTTATGCTAAAGCCTTCGAAAAAATTCGAAAATAATCACAATTAACATATTCCATTTATGGATATGTTACGCGACCGCAACCCAATTTGATGATCCAGTACCGGATTGCTTCACCCAGAATGTTGCTCCTACACCACCATTCAGGTTTCTGAATGTTGAACCAGCAGGCGCATTAACAACATTCAATGGTGATCCGCGGCCGATAAGCTCTGCCGCACCGGTCGTCTCGGTATCAGAAATGATACGAACCATCCCACTCCCGGCCGGGTGCAAAGATATATCACCAGATTGAGTCTTAAGTGTCAGACTCCCATTGCCATTTGGTAAAACATAATCGTTTTGCTGAAACCTGGCGGCCCGCCAGCCGCCATTATTTCCAACCCAGTCAATGCTTGCACCACCAGGAATTGTAATCGGCGCTCCTGTCCAATTACTTTGCGCCGGCAATGATCCGCTCGCTAAAAATGTCGTTGGTGCCAAGCAATCAATAGTCAGTTGCTTATTTTGCCAAACAGGCAGACCAACCTGCACCGTTGCCGCGACACCACCACCATTACCTGTAATCGTGACAATTGTACCAGGCCCGTAACCTGAGCCAAAATTCGTCATCTGAATTCCAATGACCTTACCACCATATACCCAGGCGATCGCTGCGGCCCCGGTCCCAGTTCCCGAGAAAGTAACCGTAGCACTCGTATAGCCGAGCCCCTGATTGGTTAACTTGACAAAAGTGATCTGCCCCTGGACCAAGCTGGCCTGAGATGTGATTATACTTGCAATCGGGGACGTCGATTGCGAAATGCTTACGGCATCTGCGATGTCTGGAATCGTGAGTGTGTATATGCCATTGACCATCACCGGATTGACGGACCAACGTGTCGTAAAATTCAGTAAATTTCCGCGAATAGTAGCGGAATCTGTATAAACAGACAGTGCATTCGTAAGAGTTGCTCCAGGGGTCCCAACAATTACATTGCCTTCGATAAGCACATTCTGTGCCCCATCACGAATAACAATTCCGGAAACACTACCGCTATAATTTATCCAATTCCCGATAATTGAGAGACCAATACAGGCAAGCCCGAAATTGTCCCCAGCCCCGTTAGATTCGACATTCTGGGCTACAATCGACTGAGCGGTGCAGTCCTGGATAAAATTTTCTCGGGCTGTACAATACTGTCCACCACCGATATTCAACCCGATCAGAGCGCCATTGATATAGTTGCTATCAACCTCTGTATATATAGAACCGCCGCAATCAATACCAAATGCTGAGGCACCCGTAATCATATTTCCTGTTACTTTGCAGTAGCTAGTATCGCAAAGTATTCCCGCACCGGAGGCAGCAATTGAGCTGTTATTTGTACAGAGATTTCCAGAAACAAGAATATTTCGACCGGAAATATAAATCCCATACATACGGTTCGCATAGCAATTGTTGCTTGCGATAACCGCGCCTAAAACATCTGGATTAGCATTTCCGTATGTAAATGGCTGAATATTTATATTCGTTGAATTAAAATTCCCAACAATTATTCCACAATTGTTGTTCCAACACGTATTGCCAACAATATGCAATGCCCTAATTTTTAGAGTAAAGCTCGGATCTTGGCTATCAACCTGAATACCATTGCCGCCATTATCATGAGCGCGGCAATTCGTAATGCTAAGTGAGTCTACAGCAAATGCATAAAATCCATGCACGGCATTTGCTGTGAATTCACAATCATCCATATGGTGCTGAGTTGTCGCCGGATCACTCGGCAGATAAATAAGGCCAGTGCCATTCGATGACCCTTTGGCATTACGAAACAGGCAACGCGCAATCAAAGATTTTGTACATGTTGACTGAATTGCCACCGAAAGCGTATTTGCCGTAACTGCCATATTGGCATCAAAGATAATGCCGTCAGCAAAAAAATTTGTTGCTGAGATATTAATCCATGTCGGTGTCGATGCAGTGCCAAGCTTCGACTGTCCTGGACGCAACAGCACGGTAAGTCCCGGCACCCCGATTAATGAACACGTTACACCTGTAATATCGCATTCACCAGCAATCGCGTACGTCTTGGCTGCAAAGCGTACCGGCGCACCACTCGCAATCGCGGCTAGCAACGCTGCACTGTCGTCGGTGACACCATCCCCTACGGCACCAAAATCCTCGATTGCAACAGCGTTGCTCGCCAAAGCACTAATCGTTCGAGTTACCGTGCCTCCTGCTGCAATCGCCGTCAGTGCACCACCCGGCAAGTCAGGAATATTCCCCATTGCCCCCATAAAATTTGCGTAGGATACACCGGTATTATTTCCCACCTGGCCTACCGGCACAATATCACTCGCCTGAGGCCCCCCCCCTACTGGCAGAGAGGGAATCTCAAACGGGGCCGCTGCTGCCGACAATGTAGTGCCGGAAAGCGCCAGATTTGCACCAATTGAAATCGGTACAGGCGCTATTGTTCCAGGTCCCACGCCACCTAATAGCGTATTTTGTGGCAGGGCTAATGCCGTCTGCACGCCAGCCAGTAATTGGGCGCGCGTCGCGGCCAGCGTCTGTCCGTTCTGGTAAATTGCAATTTCATCACTGTCAGAAACAGAACTTGCGAGAGGTAGCTGTCCAATGGTCGGCATGGGATGGAAGACCTCAATTCGTTGTCAGGGAAGTACCGGTCGCATCGGTCAACGCTTGCCCGTTAGGCGTTGTTAACGCCGATTCCGGCACCGAAACGGATGCAAGTGCAATCACTGGCAGAGAAATGCTGCGTACAAGCGCCCGTCCCCCTGCCGTGGTAATGCTGATCGTCACTGTATATGTCGTTAGCGCCTGTCCACGGGACAGCCAAAGCACCGCACGCGGGCCATCGGCAGACGAGGAAACCAGCATCACGTCACCAGGGTTGTTGGGACTAATGGCAACATCCAGGGTGCTGATCATATCACCCGGATTTGCAGTCAATGCTGAAGAGATATCGAAGACATAATCCAGCGTGTCACCAGGATCTTTCGCAGGCCAAACTAAACTTTTCGATACTGGAATTTGCGGACCACGCGGCGTTGGTACAAATCCGTCAATCTGTATACAACGCGCGTTTGACGGCTTCCATAAATGGTTTGCAGGTGTCATGGTTATTCCCGCCCTAATATTCAATAATCACGATGCCCGCACCTCCCGCGCCACCCGGATATCCCGCAACGGCACCGGAAGTCGTCGTACCGCCGCCGCCGCCGCCGCCGCCATAACCGGACGCGGCAATGCCGGGTTGCGGACCACTTGCCCCCCGCCCATTGCCCGGTCCGCCACCATCACCACCGCGGCAGGCGACAACAATCGCGTCGGTGCCAACAGAGCCTCCCATGT
>Ga0255356_1000410_pt1 | contig 29768 bp, 27 predicted proteins | sample HBST100metaG_FD_189944 | JGI IMG/M metagenome (GOLD analysis project Ga0255356, IMG submission 189944) | Peat soil microbial communities from Stordalen Mire, Sweden - H.B.S.T100 | ecosystem: Environmental > Terrestrial > Soil > Wetlands > Peat | place: Sweden: Norrbotten County, Stordalen Mire...
CCTTACCACTGTCCACTGACCACTCGCCACTGTCCACTGACCCCTTACCACTGGCCACTGACCACTCGCCAACAACCCTCCCCACTCTCCACGCCTCAGCCGAACCCAGACGAAACCGCCCCGCATCTCATCGAAGAGATGCGGGGCGGTTGCACATTGAATCCAGTCAACCCGCTTTAGAAGTGATACGCCACGCCGATCGTCGGCATGTTGAGGACCTCATAGCGGTTTGTGACGATGTTCGTCTCGCCGAAGGCCGGCGTCTTCACCAACAGGCCCCGGTACTCGACGCGAATGTCGAAGCTCGGGCTCAGTTCATACGCCAGCCCGCCGCCAAACAGCCCCGCCAGTCCCTTCGTCCCCTTGCTGCCCAGCTCTTTCGTCCCATTGTCCAGAACAGGCGTAAAGATCAGCGTGCCGCCTCCAGCTTCCACAAACGGGTTAAATCGCTTGAAGGTCATGCCGAAGACATACGCGCCCGTGAGTTCCTGCATCCGCGAGTGGAACCGGTAGCTATAGTAATTGGTCAAGCCAGGAACCACAGGTGCGCCAGGAACGCATCCTCCACCGACGCAATACTTCTGGTTGTTCTGGATGAAGCTGTAGTTCAGCTCCAGAGCGCTGTGCGGAGTCAGCATGTAACGGTAGCTGGTCAGCAGCCCCAGTGCGCCGGTTGAATTCGCCACCACGGCCCCAGGTCCGTGGATCGTGGGCCCGAACAGCCCGGTCCCGCTGAAGCTCACGTCCTGCCGGCTCTCCTGCGCAAACCCAACGGCCGCCGTCAGCATCAGCACGCCCAACAAAATCGTCTTCTTCATTCTTCGGTCTACCCCTTCTTGTTCCTTCGCAACCCGGCCCCGGAACTCGAATGCAATGCTCCTCGCATCGCAACGAACATTGGCGCGGTCACTCCAAACATTGTACCTGTAGCCCGCGACTCGTGGGTCAACCCGCCACACAGAAAGGCCGGGGAATCAATCCAACTCCCCGGCCGCTCTGCCAAATCCTGGTCGTTAATTACTGAGGAGGTGCTGAAGGAGGTGCTCCACCGCCAGGTGCTCCGCCGCCCGGGGCTCCGCCGCCAGGACCACGACCCTGTGGCATCGCATCGTACTTGGTCGCCTGGTCAGCGGTCAGAAGCGCCTTGATCGCGGCATGCTGTGCCGTGCGGATCGCGGTCATCTTCGTGCGTATGTCCGGATCCTGCGCGGTCCTCAATGCGGTGATCTTCGCCGCATCGGCTTCGAGGATCGGCTTGATCTTGGACTGCTGGTCGGCAGACAAGGTCAGAGCGGTGGTCAGTTGGGCCAGTTGGGCATCTGGGGTGAATCCGCCGCGGCCACCGCCGCCGCCACCCGGTGCTCCACCGCCGGCCTGCGCCAGCATCGGCGTCGCGCATAGCGCGGCGCTGCACAATGCCACAACGCCTGCGCGCATGGCATATTTTCGTAACATCATCATTTTCATTGGCTGCTCTCCCGTGTCGAATCCGGCTTAATTCTCCGGCGGACAAGTCTAACGCTACAGACGCACAAACCGCCAGTACAGACGCACCAGGCCCCAGATTTGTTTGCGCTTCGCAAACCGGATTTTCGTTTTCAGGAGGAAACGTTGCTCGCCAGGTCCGTCTCAACCCGCTCGCTCTGCCTGAAAGCAATAGGGATCGCCGTGTGTCGCGGCGTACGCCTCCACCACCTTCAGGAACGCCACCGCAACATGCGACAGGCTCGCCTGCTTCCGGTACACCAGCCGCAGCCTGCGTTCCAACTGCAACTCCCGCACCCGCACCAGCACCAGCGCCCCGCTCGACAGCTCCGTCCGCACCGTCAGCCCCGGCACCAGGGCCACGCCGTTGCCCATCTCCACAAACCGTTTGATCGCCTCCAGCGACGGCAGTTCCACTCCCATCCGAAGCGGCGTCTTGTGCCGCCGGAACGTCTCGATCACCTTCTGCCGCTGCGGAGAAGTGATATTGTGCGCAATAAAGTTCTCCGCCCCAAGCTCCCGGATCGAAACCTCGCCCGCCTTCGCCAGAGGATGCTTCGGGTTCACCACCAGGTCCAGCTCGTCGCGATACACCACCACCGACCGGATCGCCGCGTCGTCCGGCCGGAAGCTCAGCACGCCGATCTCCACCGAGTGCACCAGCACGTCGTCCGCGATGCGGCTCGCCAGCGACCGCTGCACCGTCACCTTGATCCGCGGATTCCGCCGCCGGAACTCATCCAGCAGAGGCAACAAATAGAGACACGTGTACTCATTCGCCGCAATGTTCAGCCGCCCGCGATGCAGCTCCCGCAGCTCGTTCAGCGCGCCCGCTGCCTCCGTCCGCAGATTCAACAGCTTCATCGCGTATTCGCGCAGCACTTCGCCCGCGTCCGTCAGCGTGCCATCGCGCGACGACCGCTCCAGCAGCACCTCGCCCAGCTCCGCTTCCAGCTTGGCGATCGCCTGGCTCACCGCCGGCTGCGTGCGATGCAGCCGTGTCGCCGCCCGCGAAAAACTCCGCTCCTCCGTCACCGCAAGAAATGTCTCCAACTGAAACAAGTCCATCCTTCACCTCCTCAACGCCTGCTTGCTTCGGCAATCTCGTACCCTGTTTGCTCCGGCAATCCCGACAAGGGCCGAAGGCCCGCTCCATACCAGCATGGGGCGAACGGGGTCCCCGGCCAGCTTGCTGGCTGGGGCAGGAAGCCCCATGGTCCCGCACCGGTAGAAATCCGAGGGCTGAAGGCCCGGCCTATTCATCCCGGTCGAACCTCTGCGCTTCGAATGATTCAATTAGAAATAATAATACTCACGCAAAACACTATAAGCCTGAGTTATTCTAATGCTCAAGGAGCCGAGGTCGAACCCATGTCCGAATCAGTCCCCGACGTTATCCCTGTAAACCCGCGGAGTCCGCGCGACGAGAAGCAGACGCAGCCTGGCCGCATCTTCTTCTTCGATACCACCCTGCGCGACGGCGAGCAGTCCCCCGGATGCGTCATGCACAGCGCCGAGAAGCTGCGCATGGCACACCAGATCGCCGCGCTCGGCGTCGACATCCTCGAGGCCGGTTTCGCCATCGCCAGCGAGGGCGACGCCGAATCCATCCGCAACATCGCCCGAGAGGTCGGGTCAGCACGCGGCCCCATTATCGCCAGTCTCGCCCGCGCCCGGCGCGAAGACATTGAGGCCGCCGCCCGCTCCATCGAGCCCGCCGCCCGCGCCCGCATCCACACCTTCCTCTCCACATCCGACCTGCATCTCGCCGCCAAGCTCAAGATCTCCCGCGCCCAGGCCCTCGACCAGATCGCCTCCATGGTCGCCCTCGCCCGCACCTACTGCGGCGACATCGAGTTCTCCCCCGAGGACGCCACTCGCACCGACCCCGATTTCCTGGTCAAGGTCTGCGAGGTCGCCATTCAGGCCGGCGCCACCACGCTCAACCTCCCCGACACCGTCGGCTACTGCCTCCCGCAGGACTACGCAGAGATGTTCCGAAATATTCAAGCCCGCGTCCCCGGAATCCGCGGAGCCAATGGAGAAAACGCCATCGTCCTCTCCGCGCACTGCCACGACGATCTCGGTCTCGCCGTCGCCAACTCCCTCGCCGCCATTCAGGCCGGAGTCCGCCAGGTCGAGTGCGCCATCAACGGCATCGGCGAGCGCGCCGGCAATGCCTCGCTCGAAGAGCTTGCCGCCATCCTCGCCACCCGCCACGATCAGCTCCCCTTCTGCAACAACATCGTCATGAACCAGCTCTACCCCACCAGCCAGATGCTCGCCACATGCATCAGCTTCGGCGCCGCGCCCAACAAGGCCATCGTCGGGGCCAACGCCTTCGCCCATGCCGCCGGAATCCATCAGCACGGCGTCATCGCCAATCCGCTGACCTACGAGATCATGACGCCGCAATCGGTCGGCGTGCCCCACGACTCGCTCGTCCTCGGAAAGCACTCCGGCCGCCGCGCCCTGGAGCATCGCCTCATCGCGCTCGGCCACAACCTCACCCACGAAGAACTAGACGCCGTCTACCACCGCTTCACCGAACTCGCCGACCGCAAAAAAACCATCTACGACCAGGACCTAATCGGCCTCCTCAAACCCGAACCAAAAGTTTCCGCCTTGGTCTGATTTTTTTGATCGTCATTCTGGCAAAGCCAGAATCTCTGTATTTCGCTTTTGTCTGTTCTAAGTCCGTATTCGTCTTTTCTCTTGCAGTTGTTATTTCAATTAGGAGTGTCATGCGTCTCAAGATAGCCATCCTCGCCGGTGACGGCATCGGTCCCGAAGTCACCAATGAAGCCGTCAACATCCTCAAAGCGGTCGCCGAGTTCGGCGGCCACGACTTCTCTTTCGTCCCTCTGCTCCTCGGCGGAGTAGCCATCACCGCCACCGGCTCGCCTCTGCCCACCGCCACACTCGACGCCTGCCTCGAATCCGACGCCGTCCTGCTCGGCGCGGTCGGCGACAAAAAGTTCGACGCGCTCTCCCCCGACAAGCGTCCCGAGGCCGGCCTCCTCCAGATTCGCCACGCACTCGGCGGCTTCGCCAATCTCCGCCCCTCCATCGCCTACCCCGCGCTCTCGGCCAACTCGCCCCTGCGCCCCGAGGTCACCGAAGGCGCGGACATTCTCTTCGTCCGCGAACTCCTCGGCGGCCTCTACTTCGGTTCCCCCCGCGAGTGGGACAAGTCCGCCGGCGAGGCCTGGAACACCATGCGCTACACCAAGGCCGAAGTCGCCCGCGTCGCCCGCGTCGCCTTCGAACTCGCCAGCAAGCGCCGCAACAAAGTCACCTCCGTCGACAAGGCCAACGTCCTCGAAGTCTCTCAGCTCTGGCGCGCCACCGTCACCGAGGTCGCCAAAGAATATCCAGGTGTGACTTTAGAGCACCAGCTCGTCGACTCCATGGCCATGCACCTCATGAACATTCCGCGCAACTTCGATGTCGTGCTGACAGAAAATCTCTTCGGCGACATCCTCACCGACGAGGCCTCCATCATCACCGGCTCGCTCGGCATGTTGCCCTCGGCCACCATCGGCGGCGCGGTCAACCTCTTCGAGCCCGTTCACGGCTCCGCGCCAGACATCGCCGGAACCGGCAAGGCCAATCCGCTCGGCGCAATCCTCACCGCCGCCATGGTCCTGCGCTACTCCGCAAATCTGGAGCAGGACGCCGCCGCCATCGAAGCCGCCGTCCGCAAGGTCCTCGCCGACGGCAACCGCACCGCCGACATCGCACGCGGCAACACTCCCAGCCAGCACTTAGTTTCGACCACTGAGATGGGCAAACTCGTTCACCAGGCGCTTGCCCAGTCCATCGACCAGCGCCAGTCCATGCACGCCGTCTGAAGAGCTTCGCGCTGCGCTCAGACGCTTGTCATTCTGAGCGCAGCGAAGAATCCCCGCATTTAGCTTTTGCTGTTGCTTTTGCCGTTGCAGTTGCTTTTGCCGTTGCAGTTGCTGTTGCTGTTGCCGTTGCTGTTGCTGTTGCCGTTGCTTCTAGGTACGCCAAGGCTTCAGCCTTGGCTTCTAGTTCAGCCGGATAGACGAGGCTTTAGCCCCTGGGGTATGCCTTCTTCCAATGCGCCGCCTCCTCCAATTCGCCATCGCTCTTCTGCTCATGACCACACTTGCCCCCGCGCAAGCAGTCAAGAAGCCCAAGCCCGCGCCCGAAGACGTGGAGTGGATATGGCAGTACACGCCCGACGACACCAACAAACAGGGCCGCGAGAACGACCTCGTCCAGGACGACCATTTCCGTCCCTTCCTCGACCAGTTCCTCACCGCGCCGCAAACCTTCTGGGGCACGCCCATCAACAGCAAGTATCGTTCGCTCGCCAGCACCGCGCTCGACCATCTCACCGTCCCCGGCAGCGTCCTCGCCGACGACGACCGTTACATCTCCATCTCCGGCTGCGTCGTCCACTTCTGTCCCGCGCGCGGCCTGCTCTGGCTCGATCTCAACGGCTCGCACCACCTGGTCGTCTTCGCCGCCATCGACTGGATCAAGGCCGACAAACCCACCACCGATCCCGCCGCCGAGTACACGCTCTGGCTCTTCCCCAACCAGCCCCTCACCATCGCCTCTGGCCCCGGTTCAAACGGCGCGCAGCATCCGCCCGCCGCGCTCCTCCACGCCCTCGCTCGCTGGTCATCCCAGCCTCTTCCCGGCTCCGCCATCGTGCAAAACATCACCCACGCCATTCTGGTCGATCCCGACGGCACGCCCCACGAACTCGCGCCCTCCGCCCTCGGCATCGCCCCACCCCCCGCTATCTCTGAAACGAAAGTGAAGCCGTAATCCATATGAGTCAACCGATGCCCAACACGCCCCGCACCCTCTTTGAAAAAGTCTGGCAGCAGCATCTTGTCGCCGAACCAGCAGGCGAGCCCGCGCTCCTCTACATCGATCTCCAGCTCGTCCACGAGGTCACCTCGCCCCAGGCCTTCGACGGCCTCCGCCTCGCCGGCCGCAAGGTCCGCTGTCCCGACCGCACCGTCGCCACGGTCGATCACAACGTCCCGACGACCTCCATCGCCGACCGCCTCAACATCGTCGATCAGACCTCCTCGCGCCAGGTCGAAGCCCTTCGCAAGAACTGTGCCGAATTCGGCATCGAGCTATTCGACGTGCAGTCTCCCTCGCAGGGAATCGTCCACATCATCGGCCCCGAACTCGGCTTCACCAAGCCCGGAAGCACCATCGTCTGCGGCGACTCGCACACCAGCACCCACGGTGCCTTCGGCGCGCTCGCCTTCGGCATCGGCACCTCCGAGGTCGAGCACGTCCTGGCCACGCAGACCCTCCCCCAGTCCAAGCCCCAGACCTTCCGCATCAACGTCGAAGGCGAGCTCCCCATCGGCGTCACCGCCAAGGACATTATCCTGCACATCATCGGCCACATCGGCACCGCCGGGGCCACCGGCTGCGTCGTCGAGTACGCCGGCTCGGCCATCTGCTCCCTCTCCATGGAAGGCCGCATGACCCTCTGCAACATGAGCATCGAGGCTGGTGCCCGCGCCGGAATGATCGCCCCCGACCAGAAGACCTTCGCCTACCTCAAGGGCCGCCGCTTCTCCCCTGCTGGCGCAGCGTGGGACAAGGCCGTCGCCGAGTGGTCGCAGCTCGTCACCGACCCCGGCGCAAAGTTCGACCGCGAACTCACCCTCAACGCCGCCGGCATCACACCCACCGTCTCCTGGGGCACATCCCCCGGCATGGTCACCGGCATCGACTCCACCGTCCCGCTCGCCGACCCCAATGCCAGCGAGGCCGATCGCAAGGCCTTCGACCGCGCACTCGACTACATGGGCCTCACCCCCGGCCAGCCCATCCAGCAGATCCCCATCGACTGCGTCTTCATCGGCTCCTGCACCAACGGCCGCATCGAAGACCTGCGCGCCGCAGCCGCCGTCGTTCGTGGCTATCACGTCGCAACAACAGTCCGCACGATGGTCGTTCCCGGCTCTCAAGCCGTCAAAGCCCAAGCCGAATCCGAAGGCCTCGACCGCATCTTTAAAGATGCGGGATTTGCCTGGCGCGAGCCCGGCTGCAGCATGTGTCTCGCCATGAACCCCGACATGCTCCAACCCGGCGAACGTTGCGCCAGCACCAGCAACCGCAACTTCGAAGGCCGCCAGGGCCGCGCCGGCCGCACTCACCTCGTCAGCCCGCAGATGGCCGCCGCCGCCGCCATCGCCGGCCACTTCACCGACATCCGCACCTGGCACTTCAAGGAAAAATCATGACACCCTTTGCTTGTCATTCTGAGCGCAGCGAAGAATCCCCGTATTTCGCATTTGCATTTGCTTTTACTGACCACTTACAACTGACCACTTACCACTCTTTCGAAGGAACCCTATGATCGCCATCAACAAGCTCACCTCCGCCGCCGTCCCGCTGCCGCGCCCCAACGTGGACACCGACCAGATCATCCCCAAGCAGTTTCTCAAGCGCATCGAGCGCACCGGCTACGGCGACTTCCTCTTCTACGACTGGCGCCGCATCCAGGAGGGTCCGAAGGCAGGCCAGCCCGATCCCGCCTTCATCCTCAACGACCTGCGCTACAAGGGCGCGAAGATCCTCATCGCCAGCAAGAACTTCGGCTGCGGCAGCTCCCGCGAGCACGCCGCCTGGGCGCTCACCGACTACGGCTTCCTCGCCGTCATCGCCCCCAGCTTCGCCGACATCTTCTTCTCCAACGCCGGCAAGAATGGCATGGTCCTCGTCCGCCTCCCCGAGTCCGATGTCGAACTCCTCATCGCGCGCAGCACCGCCAACCCCGCGCACCGCATCACCATCAACCTCGAAGCCCAGACCGTCACCGACGATCAAGGCTTCAGCGCGCACTTCGACATCGACCCATTCCGCAAGTATTGCCTGCTCAACGGCCTCGACGACATCGGCCTCACCCTCCGCCACGCCGCCGCCCTCGACGCCTTCGAATCCAAGCACAACAAATCCTTCTGGCTCACCCCGAGGCCCAGCAATGCCTAACACCGGAACGGCACGGCTTTAGCCGTGCCAAAACACGCACCAGAAAGAAGCGGGGCTTTAGCCCCTGAGGAAAGAAAAGTGTCGAGCATCCGAATCAGTCGCTGGATCACAATCGGTGCTTTTATCGGTGCACTCTTCGGCGTGCTCGCGATTACCGACGTGCGCCATTTCCTGCCTTACTCATGGGGAATTTCAGACAGAGTCGATTTCTATCTGTGCCGCTGGATGATCTTGGGCTTCATGCCTTGGCCCTTCCCTATCGCTCTCTTTTATTTGTTAGTGATCGTACTGAACGCTTGCACATATTCTCTTATCTTCTTCGCACTCGGCGTGATCGTGCGCGGAGTAATCAACACTAAGCACGCTGGAACGCCAAAAATTCGAGGTGAACAATGACCACTAAAAACATCCCCACCCTCACCGGAGCCGAAATCGTCTGGGCGACCCTTGCCGGCGAGGGCGTCACCACCGTCTTCGGCTATCCCGGCGGAGCGATCCTTCCCACCTACGATGCGCTGCGCAAGTTTCCCATCCATCACGTCCTCGTCCGCCACGAGCAGGGCGCCGCCCACATGGCCGACGGATACGCGCGCGCATCTGGCCGCACCGGCGTCTGTGTCGCCACCTCCGGCCCCGGCGCCACCAATCTCGTCACCGGCATCGCCACCGCCATGCTGGACTCCGTCCCCATCGTCTGCATCACCGGCCAGGTCTCGTCCAAGCTCCTCGGCACCGACGCCTTCCAGGAGATCGACATCACCGGGATCACACTGCCCATCACCAAGCACAACTTCCTCGTCTCGCGCCCGGAAGACATCGCGCCCACCATCCGCAAGGCCTTCCAGATCGCCGTCGCTGGCCGTCCCGGCCCAGTGCTGGTCGACATCACCAAGGATGCGCAGCAGGCCAGCGCGCCCTTCGACTTCGCCGCCGCCGCGCCCGCCGCGCATCGTCCCCACCCAATGCTCCGCGCCGAATCCAGCGCCATCCAGCAGGCCGCCGAGTTGATCGCCGCGGCCAAGCGCCCCGTCATCCTCGCCGGCCACGGCGTTCTCATCTCCGAAGCCGAATCCCAGCTCCTCGCCTTCGCCGAGCGCCGCCAAGTCCCCGTCGCCAGCACCCTGCTCGGCCTCGGGGCCTTCCCCACCGGCCATCCCCTCGCCCTCGGCATGATGGGCATGCACGGCGAGTCGTGGGTCAACAACGCCATCCAGCAGTCCGACCTTCTGCTCGCCTTCGGCATGAGGTTCGACGACCGCGTCACCGGCGCGCTCGCCACCTACGCGCCCCACGCCAAGAAGATCCACATCGACATCGACCCTGCCGAGATCGACAAGAACGTCTACGCCAATGTCGCCCTCATCGGCGACCTCCGGTCTGTCCTCGAAACTCTTCTCCCGCTCGTCCCCGCCCAGTCCGACGCAAGCTGGATCGCCGAGGTCAACAAGATGAAGGGCGACGCCAGCGTCCGCGACATCATCAACCTGCCGGACAACGGCCACCTCTACGCCGCGCACGTCATCCACGACATCTGGAGCGAAGCCAGGGCCTCGGGCCGTCTCGCCAACACCATCATCGTCACCGACGTAGGCCAGCACCAGATGTGGGAGGCGCAGTACTTCCGCCACGACACGCCCCGCTCGCTCATCACCTCCGGCGGCCTCGGCACCATGGGCTTCGCACTGCCCGCAGCCATCGGAGCCAAGTTCGCCTGCCCCGAAAAGGATGTCTGGGTCATCGCCGGCGACGGCGGCTTCCAGATGACCTCCTCCGAGCTCTCCACCATCCAGCAGGAGCACATCGCCATCAACATCGCCGTCATCAACAACGGCTTCCTCGGCATGGTCCGCCAGTGGCAGGAGATCTTCTACGACAAGAACTACGAATGCACGCCCATCCTCTCGCCCGACTTCGTTCTGCTCGCAGCAGCGCATGGCATCGCAGGCTCCAGCGTCCGCCAGCGCGCCGACGTCATCCCCACCGTCACCCGCGCCCGCACCAGCGGCCATCCCTTCCTCATCGACTTCCAGGTCGAGAAGGAAGACGGCGTCTACCCCATGATCGCCCCCGGCTCCGCCCTCCACGAGATGGTCCGCCGCCCCGCCTTTGACCCCCTAATCGACGTCCCCGAGGCCGAATAGCCGTGCTTATCAACCCACAATCCTCGCGGCGACACGATCCGCCCAATTCAACGGGTAAACAGGATTGTGCACAGCATCGGAAGGACATCGCCGTTTTAGCGCCAACGGCGCGTCCTATACCAGCATGGGGCGCAGCCCCATGTACCGACACCGCCCACGCAGCCCCAGCGCCAACGGCGCGCCCTATACCAGCATGGGGCGTAGCCCCATATACCGCCGTTAACCACGCGGCATTAGCGCCAACGGCGCGCCCTATACCAGCATGGGGCGAAGCCCCATGTGCCGCCGCGCCACAAGCCCGAGGGCTGAAGGCCCGACCTATAGAACCCTCAATCCCACATATACCGCTCGTCGCATTCAACCCCATACTTCTTCAGAAGCGCCCGGAACTCCTCCTGAAAATCACGTTTCCGGTGATGCGTCTCCTGGCTCTCGATGTACGCGATCAAGGCCTGCAAATCCGTCGGCCCAACCGAGAACGCGCCATATCCTCTCTGCCATGCGAACTTCGACAACGCGGGCGATTGTGTCTTGATCCACTTGGACGAGGACGATTTGAGGTTCTCCACCAACTCCGCCACCGCTGTTGTGCGAGACAATCGAATCGCCAGATGAACGTGATCGGAAACGCCCCCCACGCGATAGCACTCGCACTTGGCGTTGCGAACGACAGTGGCAAGATAAGCGTAGAGCGCCGGGCGAACAGACTCGTCGATACGAGGCGTTCGGTCTTTCGTGCTGAAGATCACATGGACGAGCAGAAACGAGAGCGATTGTGGCATCGCAGCGATTATAGATCGGGCCTTCAGCCCTCGGCATATTCTGCCGCCAGCTTCCTAGGGCTTCGCCCTAGGCTGGTATATCCCGCGCCTTCGGCGCTCATACAATCAAACATGCTTTCCGAAAGGCCCCCATGCTCCACACTTTCGTAGCCCTAGTTCAAGACAAGCCCGGCGTCCTCACCCGTGTCGCATCGCTCTTCCGCCGTCTCAGCATCAACATCGTCTCGCTCACGGTCGGCGAGAGCGAGCAGCCAGACACCTCGCGCATGACCATCGTCTGCGAGGCCCCCGAGACCGCCGCCGACCGCATCCGCGCCAGCCTCTACAAGCTCGAAATCACCAACGACGTCGACGAGGTCAGCCGCAGCGAAGCCGTCATCCGCGAGCTCTGCCTCATCAAGGTCGCCGCCGGGCCAACCGCGCCCAGCAGTCTCCAATCCCGCTCCCAGATCTTCGAGTTGGCCAACGTCTTCCGCGCCCGTGTCGTCGATCTCGCGCCCGAATCCATCATGCTGGAGATGACCGGCGGCTCCAGCAAGATCGAGGGCCTCATCCAAGTCCTGCGCGAGTCCGGCTACACCATCCTCGAAATCTCCCGCACTGGCCGCATGGCCATGCGCCGCGGGCTGCACACCAGCCGCGTCCTCAAGGCCCTCGGCCAGTCCAACGGCACCGCCGACAAGCCCGCCCCAACCGCCAAACCGTCTGCCACAGCAGATGACGAATAGAACAAAGCCTTCACTTCAGCTACCATTACATACAAAGGAAAAAGAACAACCATGGCAAAGACGTATCATGACGCAGACGCAGACCTCTCTCTCATTCAGGCGAAAAAAGTCGCCATCATCGGCTACGGCTCTCAGGGCCACGCCCACGCACTCAACCTCAAGGACTCGGGCGTAGATGTCCGCGTCGGCCTGCGCGCCGACTCGCCCAGCGTAGCCCGCGCGCGCGCCGCCGGCCTCACCGTCGGCACCGTCGCCGAGGTCTCCAAGTGGGCCGATGTCATCATGAACCTCACTCCCGACCAGACCGCCGCCAAGGTCTACCACGCCGACATCGCGCCCAACATGAAGCCTAACGTCACCCTCATGTTCGCCCACGGCTTCAACATCCGCTTCCGCACCATCACCCCGCCCGCCACCGTCGATATCTCGATGGTCGCTCCCAAGGCCCCCGGCCATCGCGTCCGCGAGGTCTTCACCGAAGGCGGCGGCACACCGGCGCTCGTAGCCGTGGAGCAGGACGCCAGCGGCACAGCACTCGCCCTCGCCCTCAGCTACGCCAAGGGCATCGGCGCAACCCGCGCCGGAGTCCTCCAAACCACCTTCACCGAGGAGACCGAAACCGACCTCTTCGGCGAGCAGGCCGTTCTCTGCGGCGGCGTCTCGGCCCTCATCAAGGCTGGCTTCGAGACACTCTGCGAGGCTGGTTACCAGCCCGAGCTTGCCTACTTCGAGTGCTGCCACGAGCTCAAACTCATCGTCGACCTCATCTATCGCGGCGGCCTGCAGTACATGCGTCACTCCATCTCCGACACCGCCGAGTGGGGCGACTACGTTGCCGGTCCGCGCGTCATCACCGCCGATACCAAGAAGGCCATGCGCAAGCTCCTCGACGAGATTCAGGACGGCAGCTTCGCCAAGAAGTTCATCAACGAGAACGAGACCGGCCGCAAGGAGTTCGCACGCATCCGCGCCGCCGAAGCCAAGCACCCCCTCGAGACCGTCGGTGCAGGCCTCCGCGCCGGTATGCCCTTCCTCGATCCCGTCAAGGTCGTCAACGGCGTCGTCGTCAAGGCTTAATCACACGCAGATCCATGTGCCCTCATCTTGCCTCGCGGCAGGGTGGGGGCACTTTTTTGCTGCAATACAAATCCAGCCCCCTTGCTTTTGCATCTCATCGGTGTCGTTATAAGAAGGAGCCTCATGACCACCACCGCTTTACGCCTCAATGCATTCGGCCTCGACAACCTCTCGCTCGAACAGATCGAGCTTCCCGCGCCCGGCCCCAACCAAGTCCTCGTCGAGCTGCACGCCGCATCGCTCAACTACCGCGACCTCATGGTTGTCCTTGGCAGCTACAACCCCCGCATGGAGCTGCCGCGCATCCTCGGCTCCGACGCAGCCGGTGTAGTTACCGCCGTCGGCAGCCTGGTCACCCTCTTCAAGGTCGGCGACCGGGTAACAAGCCTCTTCTTTCAGGACTGGCACGACGGCGAGATCCAGCCCGCCACCGGAAAGTCCGCGCTCGGCGCTGCCATCGACGGCGTCTTCTCCACCGCGCATCTCTTCCCCGAAGGCGGCCTCATCCACGCACCCGCTGGCCTCTCGCACGAAGAGGCCGCAACCCTTCCCTGCGCCGCCGTCACCGCCTGGAACGCCCTGGTCGAAAAGGGCCGCCTCAGCGCCGGACAGACCGTCCTCATCCTCGGCACCGGCGGCGTCTCGCTCTTCGCGCTCCAGATCGCCAAAGCTCACGGCGCGCGTGTCATCCTCACCAGCTCGTCCGACGCCAAGCTCGCCCGCGGCCGTCAGCTCGGCGCCGACGAAACCATCAACTACCACACCACGCCCGATTGGGATGTGGAGGTCCACCGCCTCACCGCCAAGCGTGGCGTTGACCACGTCGTCGAGGTCGGCGGCGCCGGCACCCTCCCTCGCTCCCTCAGGTCCGTCACTCCCGGCGGCCACGTCTACCTCATCGGCGTCCTATCCGACCCCGGTGCGGCCGTCGATGTGCGCCCCGTCCTCTCGAAGGCCATCCACCTCGACGGCGTCTCCGTCGGCAGCCGCGGCATGTATACCCGCCTGAAGGCAGCTATCGAAGCCAACCACATCCATCCCGTCATCGACCGCGTCTTTCCGCTCGCACAGGCCCGCGAAACCCTCACCTACCTGCAAAGCGGCAGCCACTTCGGCAAGGTCGTGCTCTCGCTCCGCCCATAGAGCGTTTTTGGAATTGCTATAGACCAAAAGATATTGTCATTCTGAGCGTAGCGAAGAATCCCCGTATTTTTCTCGTAGTGCCACGGTCTATACCATTGGCTAAAATGCTCTAGCACCCAGCCGCCTGGACCGTGTCGCACGTCTTCGCATAACCGCAAAACAAATGGGCCTCTCCACATTGGAGAGGCCCATCCGATTTACCTGTAATCTACGTTCTATTTTGAAGGCAGCATTTTTCCGGTGCTCAGATACCGGCTGTGCCAGCTCAGGCTCTCGGTCAGGATGTGCGGTGTGTGCTTTCCCTTGGACTCTGCCGCCGAGCGGTTGTAGTAGTCGAGCAGCTCTCCGCGATAGTCCGGGTGCGAGCACTTCTCGATCACCAGCTTGGCGCGCTGCGTCGGCGACAGGCCGCGCAGGTCGGCCAGTCCCTGCTCCGTCACCACCACCGACACATCGTGCTCGGTGTGGTCCACGTGCGAGACCATCGGCACGATCGTCGAGATGGTTCCGTTCTTCGCCGTTGATGGAGCCATGAAGATCGACATAAACCCGTTGCGCGCAAAGTCGCCCGAGCCGCCAATGCCGTTCATGATGCTCGACCCCATAATGTGGGTCGAATTGACGTTGCCGTAGATGTCGGCCTCGATCATGCCGTTCATGGCGATCACGCCCAGCCGCCGGATAATTCCCGGATGGTTGGAGATCTCCTGAGCGCGCAGCACGATGCGGTCGTGGTATTCGCCGATCTTGGGAATAAAGTTTGCCACCGCGTCAGGGCTCAGCGAGAAGGCCGTAGCCGACGCACTGGTCATCTTGCCCGACTGGATCAGGTTGACCAGGCCATCCTGAATCACCTCGGTATACGCAGTCAGATTCTCGAACGGCCCTTCTCCGAGCCCGTAAAGCACGGCATTGGCAATATTGCCCACGCCGGACTGCAGCGGCAGCAGCGAAGCCGGAAGACGTCCCTTCTTCACCTCCCAGCCGAGGAAGTCAAGAATGTTTCCCGCAATCTTCTTCGAGTTCTCGTCCGGCGCCTTGAAGGGGCTGGAGCGGTCCGACGCGTTCGTGTTGACGACGGCGATGACCTTGTCCAGAGGGACCTTCAGATAGTTCTCGCCGATTCTCTGGCCTACGCTGGTCAACTCGATGGGCCGCCGGTTGGGCGGCAGTACCAGTCCGTGGTAGATGTCATGCAGGCCTTCCAACCCCATAGGCTGGGCCGAATTGACCTCCAGAATTACCTTGTCCGCGCAGTCGATCCAGGTCTGGTTGTTGCCGACCGAGGTGCTGGGGATCACGCGCCCGTCCTCCAGAATCGCCGTCACTTCAATCAGCGCCAAGTCCAGCTTACCCAGAAACCCGTACTCCACCAGTTGCGCGACCTGGCTCAGGTGGATGTCGATGTACTCAATATCCCCGGAGTTGATGTGCTTGCGCAGGGTCGGGTCGGACTGATACGGCAACCGGAGTCCCATGGCCCCAGCCTCGGCCATAACGCCGTCCAGATCGGGGCCTGTTGAGGCGCCCGTAAAGACGTTTACCTTGAACCTTTCGCCCCGCAGATGAGCAGCGACGGCACGCTTCGCCAAGGCTCCTGGCACGGTCTTTGGGTATCCAGAGCCGGTAAACCCGCTCATCCCGATCTGCGCGCCGGGTTGGATCAGCGCGGCTGCTTCTTCGGCGCTCATCACGCGCTGCGCTAACGCTGCATTCATTACTCTATTGCCTGTTTCGCCTGTCGGACTGGAGGACATTGAAGCTTCTTTCTCTGTATAAAATTGAGTGCAACACAATCGCGCACAACCAGCCTCTCCGAACACACACGACCCCGTATCCAGAGCAAACATTGGCTTAATTCGCAGTATACCCCGCTCCCCAGGCACCCCCTGTGCCGCGCATCACACCTCCGCGCGCATCCTGAATCATGCACGCAGCACCCCTTATAGGCAGGCCGTCATTCTGGCGAAGCCAGAATCTCCGTAGATGATTATCCAGTCTGCTCAGGCAGAACCGCAAAAGCGCCAACGGCGCGCCCTATACCAGCATGGGGCGAACGGGGTCCCCGGCGAGCTTGCTCGCTGGGGCAGGCAGCCCCATGAAGGCCCGGGAGGAGAAAATCGAGGGCTGAAAGCCCGACCCATAGGCCACGCCCGCGCATCCGCTCGATTTTGGGCCTTGCGGCGTGTGCGCCGGAGCTAACTGCATAATCATCTCTCCGTATTGGCCTTTCAGTCCCGCGAGAAGTCCAGCACCCTCACCCCCTATGCCACCCCAATCACCGCGCAAAGCTCCTTCACGGAATCCGCGCTCTTCTGCAACGCCGCCTGCTCCTGGGCCGTCAGCTTGATCTCGACGATCTGCTCCAATCCCCCCGCGCCCAATTTGCACGGAACCCCGACAAACAGCCCATGGATTCCATACTCCCCTTCCAGATAAGCCGCACAAGGCAGTATCTTCTTCTTGTCCTTCAGAATCGCCTCCACCATCTCGGTCGCCGCCGCCGATGGCGCATAGTACGCGCTGCCCGTCTTCAGATATTTCACGATCTCCGCCCCGCCGTCGCGTGTCCGCTGCACCAGCTCCGCCAACCGGTCCGGCGCAATCAACTCCGTCACCGGAATCCCCGCCACGGTCGAGTAGCGAGCCAGCGGCACCATCGTGTCCCCGTGCCCGCCCAGCACAAACGCCGTCACATTCTCCACCGACACCTTCAGCTCCGCGGCAATAAACGAGCGGAAGCGCGCCGAATCCAGCACCCCCGCCATCCCGATCACGCGTTCTCTCGGCAGCCCCGCCTGCTTGTACGCCGTCTGCGCCATTGCATCCAGCGGGTTCGATACCACAATCAGGATCGTCTTCGGCGACGCGGCCACCACCTTCGACACCACATCGCTCATGATCTTGTAGTTCGTATTCAGCAGGTCGTCGCGGCTCATCCCCGGCTTGCGCGCGATCCCCGCCGTAATCACCACCACATCCGAACCCGCCGTGTCCGCATAATCATTGGTCCCCACAATCGACACGTCGCGCTTCTCAATCGGCATCGCCTCCGCCAGGTCCAACCCCTTGCCCTGCGGCACGCCCTCGATCACATCCAGCAGCACCACGTCCGCCAGCTCTTTGGCCGCAATCCAGTGCGCCGCCGTAGCCCCCACATTCCCCGATCCGACAATCGTTACTTTCTTCCGCATCGCGCAAACTCCCTGTCTAACAATGTCGTTGCCTGTTTTATCGATCCAATCGGTGTCAATCGGTGTTAGGCCTTTGCCTTAGCTCTGCATGTTCTCGATCATCCTCGTCGCGAACTCGCTAGTCTTCGCCTTGGTCGCTCCCTGCATCGACCGCTCGAAATCGTACGTCACAAACTTCTGCGCAATCGTCTTCTCTATCGACGACTCGATCAGCCGCGCCGCCTCCGTCCATCCCAGAAAATCGAACAGCATCACTCCCGATAGAATCAACGAGCCGGGATTGATCACGTCCTTGTCCGCGTACTTCGGTGCCGTCCCGTGCGTCGCCTCGAACACCGCGTACCCATCGCCCACGTTCCCGCCCGGCGCAATCCCCAGCCCGCCCACCTGCGCCGCAGCCGCATCCGAGATGTAGTCGCCATTCAAATTCGTCGTCGCCAGAATCGAGTAGTCCTCCGGCCGCAAAATAATCTGCTGAAAGATCGAGTCCGCAATCCGGTCGTTCACCAGCACCTTGCTCTTCCACTTGCCGCCGCCGTGCGATTCGCCGATCGAAGCCAGCACCGCCTTCACCTCGGCCACCACCTTCTCGCCAAACTCCTTCGGCGCAAACTCGATCCCTGGCTCGATCAGCGCCGCATTCTCCTCCGGCGTAATCTTCGGATTCGCCTCCACGTTCCCCAGAATCCAGCTCTCCCGCTCTGTCACCGTCTCGGCGCGAAACTCCTCCACCGCAACCTCGTACCCCCACTCGCGGAAGGCTCCCTCGGTAAACTTCTGGATGTTCCCCTTATGCACCAGCGTCACCGTCTTGCGCCCCTCCTTCAGCGCAAACGCAATCGCCGCCCGCACCAGCCGCTTCGACCCAGTAATCGAGATCGGCTTGATCCCCACGCCCGAGTCCAGCCGCACCCGCTTCTTCGTTCCCTTCAGCATCTCGTCGTTGACGAAAGCAATTAATTTCGCCGCCTCCGGCGTCCCCTCGCGGAACTCGATCCCCGCGTAGATATCCTCCGTATTCTCGCGGAAGATCACCACATTCAGCTTCTCCGGATGCTTCACCGGGCTGGGCACGCCCGCATAATACTTCACTGGCCGGATGCACTGGTACAGGTCCATCAACTGCCGCAGCGCCACATTCAGGCTGCGAATCCCGCCCCCCACCGGGGTCGTCAGCGGCCCCTTGATCGACACGCGAAAGTCCATCGTCGCCTTCACCGTATCGTCGGGCAGCCACTCGCCCGTCTTGCGATAGCTCTTCTCGCCCGCCAGCACCTCGTACCATTCCACCTTGCGCCTGCCGCCGTACGCCTTCTCCACCGCCGCGTCGAAGACGCGCTTCGACGCCCGCCAGATGTCCCGCCCCGTCCCATCGCCCTCGATGAACGGAATGATCGGATGGTCGGGAACGGTATACACGCCGTTCGCATACTCGATGGCCTTGCCGGTGGCGGGGACAGGAATTCCGTTGTAACTCGTCTGCATATGCGCGCTTCACTCCAGGGGTAAGGTTGGAAGAAATGGCCCAAATAGGCCCGTCTTCGCAGGCTACCACCCGCCTCCGCGCATGGCAACGACGCCGCAAGACCGCCGCAACAGAAGAGGCCCGCTCGCGGCGGGCCTCTTCTGTTGCATCATGCAGTTTGGTTTAGACCTTCTTCACCGTGCCGATCGTCTTCAGAATGCGCGATACGATCTGGTACGGATCGGCCGCCGAGTTCGGACGCCGGTCTTCCAGATAGCCCTTGTATCCATCGCGAGTGAAGTTCACCGGCAGCCGGATCGAGGCGCCGCGGTCCGACTGTCCATAGGTGAACTCGTCGATGGCCGCGGTCTCGTGCTTTCCGGTCAACCGCAGGTGGTTGTCCGGGCCGTAGACAGCGATGTGCTCGGCAACGTGCTCGGAGAAGGCCTTCATCAGCGCCTCCAGATACTTCTTGCCGCCGACTTCGCGGATGTGCTTGGTCGAGAAGTTCGTGTGCATCCCGGACCCGTTCCAGTCGCCACGGATCGGCTTGCAATGCAGCTCCAGGTCCACCTCGTACTTCTCAGTGAGCCGCGCCATCAGGTAGCGCGCAACCCAAAGGTCGTCCGCCGCCTTGGCAGACCCTTTGGCGAAGATCTGGAACTCCCACTGCCCCTTCGCAACCTCCGCGTTGATGCCCTCATGGTTGATTCCCGCGGCCAGACAAAGATCCAGGTGCTCATCCACGATCTGCCGCGCCAGGCTGCCCACGTTCTTGTAGCCCACGCCGCAGTAGTACGGGCCCTGAGGGCCGGGGAAGCCGTCCTTCGGGAAGCCCAGAGGACGCCCGTCCTTGTACAGAAAGTACTCCTGCTCGAAGCCAACCCACAGGTCGGGGTCGTTCTTGATCGTCGCCCGTGTGTTGCTGGGATGCGCAGTGCCATCCGGGTACATGACTTCGCTCAGCACCAGGTACGCGTCCTTGCGCGCGGCGTCCGGATACAGCGCCACCGGCTTCAGCACCAGGTCGGAGCTCTTGCCCTCGGCCTGTTCCGTGGAGCTTCCATCAAATCCCCACTTGGGAATGTCGCTTAGCGTAGGCGGCTTCTCAAACGATTTCAGTTGCGTCTTGCCGCGCAGTCCAGGGACGGGCTTTATGCCGTCAAGCCAGATGTATTCGAGTTTATATTTTGTCATAGTATTCAGATACTCCTTGGGTGAATCGCTTGGGATTGACGAATGAATCGCTTGGATTGACGCGGCGTCTGCAACTCACCCTGCCCTGCATCGAAGCAGGTGAGTTCCAATGACCAATGACCAAAGAGAAACAGTGGTGTTTAAAAAATAACAGATTTTGCCCGGGTTGAATCCAATATCGCGCAATCTTGGACATTTTTACATCTTTTTCCTCAGCCAGCCCCACGCAATCCCCTGTTTTTTGCTGTCATCCTTGCGAAGCCGCTCACAGTCTCACCGTGAGCGGCTGAGTCGAAGAGCCTGTCCTGAGCGTAGCCGAAGGAACCCCGACGAAGCTCGTCCTGACCATACCGCCTGTCCCTTTTTATCGGCGGATTCGCGTTGCCAGCATTGCCTCGCCACAACCCTCCGACGCTCGCATTTTCCCCGGCGTCATCCCCCAGTAACCCACGCACCCGCCCCATTGTGATAACTTTGACACGGTCTAAGCAACTGCGGCCGCCAATTCACAACCGGGCACCGCATCGCCGAATCTTCCCCGGAGGGTCTTCCAAATTGGGCATGAACATGGTCCCCACGCGCCTCTTCTTCACCAAGGGCGTCGGCAAGCATAAAGAGCGCCTCACCAGCTTTGAACTCGCCCTGCGCGACGCCGGCATCGCCGCGCAGAACCTCGTCCGCGTCTCCTCCATCTTTCCGCCTCGCTGCAAGCTCATCCCGCGCAAGGAGGGCCTTAAGTGCCTCAACCCCGGCGAGGTCGTCTTCGCCGTCATCGCCGAGAACTCCACCCGAGAGGCCCATCGCCTCGTCGTCAGCAGCATCGGCGTCGCCATCCCAACCGACCGCGCCACCTACGGCTACCTCTCCGAGCACCACAGCTTCGGCGAAACCGAGGACCAGGCCGGAGACTACGCCGAGGAACTCGCCGCCGAGATGCTCGCCACCACCCTCGACGTCGACTTCGACCCCGACAAAAGCTGGGACGAGAAAAAAGAAATCTATCGCATCTCCAACAAAATCGTCCGCACCGCCAACGTCACCCAGTCCGCCGTCGGTGACAAAAACGGCCGCTGGACCACCACCATCGCCGCCGCCATCCTCCTCTTCGACGATAAATAACTGGCCGCAATCGTCTCGCTTAAAGGCCCAGGTTCACCGTCGGATCAGTCGTATCGTCTTGCTTAAACGCACGGCTTCACAGGTTGCGGACAAACTCTCGTTTTTGCCTTTCGGAGGGAGCAGGGGGCTTCAGCCCCCTGAATAAGGCCAATTGAATCGAGGGGCTTTAGCCCCGGGCCTTTTGCTCTCGAGCCAAGCAACCCGTTTTCCGCAGCCTGTTCAGCCGTTCCGAATTCGCTGCATCTGCACTGCGGCTTTAGCCGCTGAGGTCCATATGTCAGACTTCGTCGCAGTCGATCTGGGCGCATCCAGCGGCCGCTTGATGGTGGGCCACTGGGATGGCCGCAGGTTCTCCCTCGACGAACTGCATCGCTTTCCCAACGGCGGCGTCAACCTCCACGGCAGCATCTACTGGGACGCCCTGCGTATCTGGTCGGAGATTCAGAACGGCCTCACCAAGTACCGTTCGCGCTTCGCAAACCCTCCCGCCGGAATCGCCGTAGATGCCTGGGGAGTAGACTTCGCCCTGCTCGACCGCCGCGGCCGCCTGCTCGACAATCCCTCCCACTACCGCGACCCCCGCACCAACGGCATTCCGGCGCGCCTCTTCCAGCGCATCCCCGAAGCCGATCTCTACGCCGCCACCGGCGTGCAGTCGTTCCAGTACAACACCCTCTTCCAGCTCTACTCCATGGTGCTCGCCGCCGACCCCAGGCTCCAATCCGCCGAAACCCTGTTGATGGTTCCCGACCTCTTCAACTTCTTCCTTGGCGGCGAAAAAGCCGTCGAGTTCACCGAAGCCTCCACCGCCGAAATGTTCAACCACGCCGCACGCGACTGGCACCGCGATCTGCTCCGCGCGCTCTCCATCCCGGATCGCATTCTGCCCAGGGTTGTCGCGCCCGCAACCGTCCTCTCCGATGTCGGCCGCGACGTCCTCGACCTCTGCGGCTTCAGCAGGACCTTCCCCGTCATCGCCGTCGCCTCGCACGATACAGCCAGCGCAGTCGCCTCCATTCCCAACCTCGATCCGAACAGCGCATTCATCAGCAGCGGCACCTGGAGCCTCATGGGCATGGAACTCGACGCCCCCATCGCCACCCCGCGCGCCCGCCTGTTGCGCTTCACCAACGAAGGCGGCTGCGGCAACTCCACGCTCCTCCTGCGCAACCTTACTGGCCTCTGGCTCCTGCAGGAGTCGCTTCGCCAATGGCAGCAGCAGGGCCACGCCTACACCTGGGACGATCTCATCGCCGCCGCCGCCGCCGCCCAGCCCTTCCGCTCGCTCATCTATCCCGACGCGCATCAGTTTCTCGCGCCCGCGGACATGCTGCACGCCATTCGCTCTTTCTGCCAATCCACCGCCCAGCCTGTGCCCGAATCCGTCGGCGAGGTCGCGCGCTGCTGCTTCGAGAGTCTCAGCCTCTCCTACTGGTCCACCCTCGACGCCCTGCAGTCCTTGACCTCCCGCCAGATTCGCACCCTCCGCGTGGTCGGCGGCGGATGCCTCAACAAATATCTCTGCCAGATGACAGCCGACGCTTGCGGATGTAACGTGGTCAGCGGGCCCGTGGAGGCCTCCGCGCTGGGCAATGTAATGCTGCAGGCGGTCGCCACCGGAGCGTTGCCGGACATTCGAGCCGGTCGCACCGCCATCGGAGAGTCGCTCGACTGCCTCTCCTACGCCCCGCATCCAAGCTCCAGTTGGACCGGCGCGCAGGCGCGTTACAGAATTCTGGAAGCAACTTCATCATGAAAGCACAAGGTCGAATTTCGGCTGCCCTACATCTCGATTTTGAGATGCGGAGGGAGCGTGGGGCTTCAGCCCCACGAATAAAGTCACTCGATTCACCGGGCTTTAGCCCCGGATCACCTCATACCACAAATTCGGATTTCTGGAGCCCCATATCTCGATTCTGAGATGTGGGCATCGTGCAAAGTACATAAGGAGAAAAAATGTCAGCCTATTCCATTCCCCAGATTGAAGCCCCCATCCCAGCCGTCCCCGGCGAAGTCGTCCTCATCGCAAACGGCGACCTGCGTCAATCGGCCAACCAAGTCTGTTGGCCCGCCCAGGCCGAAGCCGAACGCGCCGTCATCGCGGCCTTCGCCGCCGAAGGCATCAAGGTCCGCCGCGCGCACCCTTACCGCGAAGACCTCAAGCACGGCTTCATCTTCAACCAGCGCATGGGAATGGATGTCTTCGCCGCCATCGATCCCAACTCTCCTCTCGTCATCGTCGAATCCGTCTGGGAGTACAGTCACCACATCCTCGCCGGTCTGCTCAACCATCGCGGCCCTATCCTCACCGTCGCCAATTGGTCCGGCCAGTGGCCCGGCCTGGTCGGAATGCTCAACATCAACGGCTGTCTGCGCAAGGCGGGCGTCAAGTACAGCACCATCTGGAGTAAGGACTTCACCGACCCCTTCTTCGTCAACGGCCTGCGCCAGTGGATTCGCGAGGGCAAGATCGACCACGACCTCTCCCACGTCCACCCGCTCGACGCATCCAAACTTCCCGCCGCCGAACGTCAGCTCGGCATCGCTCTCGCCAAGGTCCTCAAGAGCCGCAAGGCCATCCTCGGCGTCTTCGACGAAGGCTGCATGGGCATGATGAACGCCATCATCGACGACGATCTCCTGAACGCAGCCAGCGTCTTCAAGGAGAGGATGAGCCAGTCCGCTCTGGTCGCCGCCATGCGCACCGTCTCGGATGAGGAAGCAGGCTCGGTCCGCCAGTGGCTGGACCGCAGCGGAATGAAGTTCCTCACCGGCCCCAACGAGGAGACCGACCTCACCGATGCCCAGATCCTCCAACAGTGCAAGATGTACATCGCCGCCATGCGCATCGCCGACGAGTTCGGCTGCGACTCCATCGGCATTCCCTACCAGCAGGGCTTGAAAGACATGGTTCCCGCATCCGACCTGGCGGAGGGCCTGCTGAACAACGTGGAGCGGCCTCCGGTCTTCGATACCGCGGGCAAGGAACTCTACGCCGGCCGTCCCCTGCCCCACTTCAACGAGGCAGACGAGTGCGCCGGCATCGACCTCATTCTCACCAATCGCGTCTGGACCGCCATGCACCTCGACCCCGCCACAACCCTCCACGACGTGCGCTGGGGAGAGCACTACAAGGGCAACGGCATCGACGACTTCATATGGCTCTTCCAGATCTCCGGCGCCGTTCCCGCATCCCACATCGCCGGCGGATACGCTGGTGCCACCAGCGAGCGCCAGCCGCCCATGTACTTCCGCCTCGGCGGAGGAACCCTCAAGGGCGTCTGCAAGCCCGGCCCCGTCGTCTGGAGCCGCGTCTTCAGCGAAGGAGGCAAGCTCCACGCCGACATCGGTCGCGCCACCGCCGTTGAGCTTCCCGCCGAAGAGACCGAACGCCGCCTGCAAGCCGTCACGCCGCAGTGGCCCATCATGAACGTCCTGCTGCACGGCATCACGCGCGACCAGTTCATGGCGCGCCATCCTGCGAACCACATCAACGTCGCATACACCGAGACCGCCGAGCAAGCCGATCGCGCCCTCGCCGCAAAGGCCGCAATGATGGCCGAGCTTGGCATCGAAGTCCATCTCTGCGGAACTATTTAATGAAGCTCTGAAATAGTTTTTGCTTTGAAGGGGACGGGCTTCAGCATTGGTTTTGAAGGGGCGGGACTTCAGTCCCGCCGTAACGGTCGCAATATCAACGGGGCTTTAGCCCCCGAGGGAATAGACAACCATGGAATACCGTCAACTGGGCGAGACATCGCTGCGCGTCTCAATCCTTGGATACGGCGCTTCGCCGCTGGGCAACGCCTTTCGCCAGACCGATCCCGCCGAAGGAAAGGCCGCCGTCCACCTCGCGGTCGAGCGCGGCATCAACTACTTTGATGTCTCCCCCTACTACGGCCTCACCCTCGCTGAGACGCGTCTCGGCGAGGCGCTCGTCGGCCTGCGCCAGCAGGTCGTCCTTGCCACCAAGTGCGGCCGCTACGGCGCGGACGAGTTTGACTTCTCCGCCGCCCGCATCACCGCCGGCCTCGAAGACTCGCTCACCCGCCTGCAAACCGACTACGTCGATCTCCTGCAGGCCCATGACGTCGAGTTCGGCGACGCACGCCAGATTGTAGAAGAGACCGTCCCCGCCATGCGCAAGCTCCAGCAGCAGGGCAAGGCCCGCTTCATCGGCATCACCGGCTACTCGCTCAAGAACCTCATGGCCATCGCCGCCCAGGTCAAGGTGGACAGCATCCTCACCTACTGCCGCTACAACCTCATGATCGACGACATCAACTCCGAGCTCATCCCCTTCGCCAAGCAGAACGGCATCGGGATCATCAACGCATCGCCGTTGCACATGGGCATCATCACCGAGCGCGGCGCTCCCGACTGGCACCCCGCGCCGCAGTCGGTCCGCGACGCCGGCCAGCGTATCGTCGCCCTCTGCCGCGCCCGCGGCGCGGACGCCTCCGAGGTCGCCTTGCGCTTCTGCCTGGACAACCCCAACGTCGCCAGTACCCTGGTTGGCATGTCCTCGCGCAAGCACGTCGAAGGCAACCTCAAGTGCCTCGACCTGCGCAACGATCCCGCCCTGCTCGAAGAGATTCGCGCCGCCGTCGCCCCGGTCGCCAACCTCACCTGGCCCTCCGGCCTCCCCGAAAACTACGGCTGATCGCCCTCACGCCCTTCGTCGATATCGTATAGCAAACTCGTACTCCGCATTCGGCGGAAACAGCCGCGCCACCATCCGCAACCGTTCCGCCAGCGCCTGCGGTGCCAGCAGCGGGTACTCGCGCTCGCGCAGCTCGGAGTAGTCGAAGTCCACCGACAGCGACAGCAGATAGATCGCAACCGCGTCGGAGAATGCCGCCTCGATGAACTCCGTCTTGGCCTTCTCGTCAGTCCTCGGCTTGCCGTCGCGCTCCGCATTCTGGCCTCCGCCGACGGCCTGCGCCCGGCACTCCCACGCGTCCAGGCTGGTCTCTCCGCGCACGTCGGCCACCGCCTGGTTCCACGCCAGTTCGCTGAAGCTCTCTGGAACGCCCGCCTCGTCCACAAACGCGTGCCCCACGTTGATGAACAGTTCAAACGTCAGCGAAAACTTGTCGTTCAGCAGCCGCGTCGAGATGAAGACCCCTTCTTCGCCCGCATCCGCGCCCGCTCCCAGCGCCACGTTGCGATGGCAGATTGCCAGCTCGGCCAACTCCGCCGTGCAGACCGGAGAGATCATCGTCTCCTCGTTGCCGCTGCGGTGTCCGGCACTCTCGCCACTGCGTCCCTCGGCCAGCGCCAGCGGCACAAAGTAGTATGTCTTGCGCCCCAGCGCCGCCGCCACGGCCGTCGGCACCGCCTGCACCATCCGCACCAGGTCCGCGTCGTCCAGTCCCGTCTCCCCGAACACGGCGAAGGCAACGCCATTGGCCGCCCGGCGCACAGCCGCCTCCCGCGCCACCTGCGTCGCCTGCACCAGCCCGCTTTGTATGCTCTCAGCCATCGTCCCCACAACTTTTTCTATAAGACGCTATTCTACCTGCATGACGCATACTTCCCCCACAATCGCGCCCGCAGCCCCGCGCACCTTTGCCGCCGGCTACGTCTTCGGCGTCCCGCTCGGCAACCTCGGTTGGTTCGCCAGCCTGCTGATGGCCGTCGCCTCGGGCTTCGTGGCCTTCTTCGCCGCCACCTTCTGCGCCATCGTCTTCATCCTCATCTACAACAGCGCCACCCGCCGCGCCATCGACCTTGCGCTCAGCTATCGCCGCATCGGCCTGCCCATCGGCCTCGTCGTCATGGCCGTCGCTCTCTGCACCCTCGGCTCGCTCTGGCTCCGTCGTATCCTGCGCCGCAGTTGAAGAAACCCGTATTTCCCCTTCGGAGGGAGCAGTGGGCTTCACAGGCTGCTGAAAAGCAGACGTTTTTGTCTTGCCGGAGGGAGCAGGGGGCTTCAGCCCCCTGAATAAAGCCAATGGATTTACCGGGCTTTAGCCCCGGGCCTTCTGATCCTCGCGACAAAAAATCATCGTCGCCATTTCCTACGCCCCAACGGCCTCACCCTTCTGCTCCGCCCCCATCCAACTCAGCGCCTGCACCAGGTATCCCTTCAAATCCTTGCGTTCCACAATCGCATCCAGAAACCCATGCTCCAGTAGAAACTCCGACCGCTGGAATCCCTCCGGCAGCTTCTGCCGCGTCGTCTGCTCGATCACTCTCGGCCCCGCGAACCCAATCAACGCGCCCGGCTCCGCGATGTTCAGGTCGCCCAGCATGGCAAAGCTCGCCGTAACCCCGCCCGTCGTCGGATCGGTCATCACCGAGATATACGGAATCCCCGCATCGTCCAGCCGCGCCAGCCCCGCCGAGATCTTCGCCATCTGCATCAGCGACACGATCCCCTCCATCATCCGCGCGCCGCCCGACGCCGCCACAATAATCAGCGGGTCACGCGTGGCCAGTGAGCGGTCCACCGCCCGCGCAATCGTCTCCCCCACCACCGCCCCCATGCTTCCGCCGATAAATCCATACTCCATCGCGCTCACCGTCACCGCGTGCGGTCCCAGCATCCCAATCGCGTTCACGATTGCGTCGTTCAGCCCGGTCTTCTTGCGTGCCTCGGCCAGCCGGTGCTCGTAGCGCTTCAGGTCGGTGAAGTCCAGCGGGTTGGTCGAGCGAAGCTCCAGGTCCACCAGTTCGTATCCCGGCTCCAGCAGCATCCCGATCCGCCGCCGCGCCCCGATGCGAAAATGATTTCCGCACTTCGGGTTGGGACACACAAACAGGTTCGCCTCCAGGTCCCGCTTGAAGATCGTCTGCCGGCAGCTTCCGCACTGCGTCCATAGCCCCTCGGTGCGCACCGTCTTGTGCGCATCGTTCACGATCTCGTGGTCTTCCCGCTTGAACCAGCTCATCCGTGCTTCCTCTGCAAAATCCTCGCGCCTTTTGCAACCCGTACCGCTGCCGCTCTATTGTATCGGTAGAGCCCCGCCTTTGGCGCGTCTTCGTCACAGGACAAATATCTTTACTGGTCAAACTTCGCTTTGCAGTAAGTCGCCGTCCGCAACCTCCGCAAAAATAAATCCGAGCGGAACGTCAACTCGCGCGTCTGTGGTGTAGAAGGATTCAATGGACGCGATCGGGGAACAGAGCTTGCAATGGTTCGCGGCAGAGCGGGTGGAGGCTGAACCCGATCTGGCCGCGCTAGTGCACGACTACTCCGGCCTGCTCTATCGCGTGGCGCTCTCGCTGGTGCGCAACCCCTCCGAGGCGGAGGACGTGGTCCAGGACGTCTTCCTGCGCGTGCTCGAGCGCAAACGCGAGCTGGCCGCAATCGTCGACCTGCGCCCCTGGCTGGTGCGCATCGCTTGGAACCTCGCCCTCGACCGCTGCCGCCGCGTCCGGCCGCGGCAGATGGACGATCTCTTTGCCGAGGCTCTCGTCTCCGCCGATCTGCCCGCCGACCAGGCTCTGGCCGAAACCGAACGCATCCGCCAGGTGCTCGGCGCGATCGAGAGATTGCCCGGCAAGGAACGGGAAGCGCTGCTGCTCTCGGCAATGGACGAGCTGAGTTCCGCGGAGATCGCCGCGGTCCTGGGCCGCAGCGAATCCAGCGTTCGTTCGCTGCTCTTTCGCGCACGCGCCCACCTGCGCCAGCGCCTCGATAATTGAGGATAGAGGATAGAGGAGAAGTTATGAAGAACAAACCGTTGAATCACGACGACGCAATCGACAAAACTCTCGCAGCCTTGAAGACTGCCGCGCCGCCTGAGGGAATGGACGCGCGCATCCTGCAGCGCCTGCAACAGCAACCCGCGGCCGCCGCTCCGTTTCGCTGGCGCGATCTACTCACCGGCTCCGCGCTCGCCACAGCTTGGTGGCGCGGCGCACTTAGCGGTGCAGCAACCGCAATGCTGCTCGTCGGTACTCTGCTGCTCGCCCAGCACACCCTGCGAACCAAACAGCCCGTTGTCAGCCAAGTCGCAACCGCACGCAATCTCGCGCTCGCAGTCGTCCCAGTCACGGCTTCAGCACCAAACTCACCTGCGCGCGCCACCCCATGCCCCACTCTGCTGCGTGTAACGCGCGCCGTCCCCGTCTACCGCGCCGACACCCTCCCCTCCGCCAGCTTTGCCCCATCGCATCCCGCGCCCGTTCTGCCTCTCACCGCCGAGGAGCGCGCCCTCGTCCGCCTCGCGCAGACCGCCGATCCCAAACTCTTGGCTGCTCTCGAGCCGGAGACACAGGCAAAACTCGCAGCCCAGGAATCCGAAGACTTCAACAAGTTCTTTGCCCCGCCCCCCACTCCACCTCAACCTTCCGATAACGATTCACCAACCGATACTCAGGAAAACCGCACCGCGCCGCAACAGGGAGAACAAATATGAAGCATGCAAGTGGATTCCTAACTGCCGCCATAGCCGTAATCCTTACCATCCCAGCCGCATTCGCAC
>Ga0255356_1000411_pt1 | contig 29749 bp, 27 predicted proteins | sample HBST100metaG_FD_189944 | JGI IMG/M metagenome (GOLD analysis project Ga0255356, IMG submission 189944) | Peat soil microbial communities from Stordalen Mire, Sweden - H.B.S.T100 | ecosystem: Environmental > Terrestrial > Soil > Wetlands > Peat | place: Sweden: Norrbotten County, Stordalen Mire...
TGGCCTTGGCTCCAGTCGCCCTACGGGCTCCTTCCGCCAAGGCCAACACGGAATGACAAATCACATGCCTTCAGGTGGGGCCAGATCAGACCATCAAAAGGGGCCAAGTCAAGTTGACGAAACCATCGACCCCTCTTGCACATAATTACCCTCCCCTGGCGCACACTGGTAGATGGGAAGAGATGGGTACAAACTCCCCGAATCGGCCAGAAATAGTGTTGACCCCCACCCCCTCCCCTTTTGAATGCAATTTCTGGCCAGCATATGCAGGTAACCATCAAAGAATGAACATCTTAGCAAAAACGTCTATTAACTGATAGGTAAACATTGAAGGCTGTTTTTGCCCGTTTTTGAGCAGTTTTCAGTCAGTTTTGAGTCCAAAAACCCCGTTTTTTGCTTCAAATTTTCAATGAGTCAGCGGTCAGGCCGCTTCAGTCACCCTGTGCGACCGCGGGCTTGATAGCGTTCTTTTTCTCGGCCTCAGCCCTGCGCAGGCTGAGGACTTTCCAAATTCCGAACGCGATGCCGGCCACCAGCATCCCCACAAACACCCAAATCAGCGGAGCAGTCCACTTCTGCAGCGTTCCGGACCAGAGGCGCGCCACGCTGCGTCCGTAGACCACCCCGAGCCAGGCGACCAGCCCGTAACGCACGCTGCGGGCCGCGCCATACACCGCGAGAAAGCGCCTGCGCGGGACGCCCAGCGCGCCTGAGGCGAGCACAAAGGGGGCCAGCGGAATAGGCGGAGGAAGCAGCGCGGGAAGAAAGACCGCGAGGATGGGATGATGCTCGACCCATCCCACGACAGGCCCGAGCAGACGTTTTGGCACGTAGAGGCGTAGCGCCGTTTCGCCGCCTCTGCGGCCGATGTGCCAGGTTGTGTATCCGCCCACAAGGCTGCCGGCGACGGCGAAGGCGGCCAGTTCCAAGGGATCTCCGTTGTGTGACACCAGCCACAGCAGCAGCAGATCGGTGCTGCCGGGCAGGGTGACCGGAACCACGGAGGAGTCAAACACCGCAACGGTGAAAAGTCCCAGCGCTCCCATGTGCATGAGCCAGCGCGGCACAGGTGAATGGGGCGCGGGGATCGCAGAGATTTGAACCGGCGGTGGAGTTGGTGTGCTCACTTGAGACTTGGACGTGCATTCTGAGCAATAAGCCGCCCGGAGAGGCTGATTGATTCCGCACGAGCGTCTGGAAGCCTCTTCACTGCCGGGCCAGCAGCAGCATCAGCCCAAACAGCGCCAAGGGCGCCAGCACGAGGCCGGCATAGAGCAGCAGCTTGCGCCCGCCGGGGAAACCCCGTCCGCGCAAGGCCGGCCGCCGCACGCCTTCTTCGACGCCAACTTGGTCCTGATGCTCCAGATCCCAGGCCATTTCGTTGGCCGTGGCGTAGCGGTGGCGCGGATCGCGTTCCAGCGCGCGATACAGAATCTCCTGCAACTCCGCCGAGATCGCCGGGTTCAGCTTGCGGGCCGGTTTGGGGTCGTTGAGCACCCGCTCGTTCATCACCGCCAGGGGGTTTGGCCCTCTGAAAGGCGTCTGGCCGGTCAGCATCTCATAGAGCATGATGCCCAGCGCATAGATGTCGCTGCGCTGGTCGCCGCGCTGGCCCTTCACCTGCTCGGGAGAGATGTAGTCCGGCGTACCCAGCAGCGGCGAAGGACCGGCAAACGTGAGCCGCCGCGCGTCCTCCTTCATGGCAATGCCAAAGTCGATCAGCTTCACGCGGTCTTCGTCGCCGACCATGATGTTCTCCGGCTTCAGGTCGCGATGGATCACGCCGTGCTTGTGCATGTAATCCAGAGCATCGCAAATGCCAAGGGTGATGTGGACCGCGCGATCAATAGGCAGTTTGCGCTCCGGGCTCACGCCTGCCTCGTTCAGAATCGACCGCAGCAGCCGTCCCTCTACCCACTCGATGACCATGTAGGTGAGGCTGCGCTCTTCGCCGTCATAGGTCTTGACCACGCCGGGGTGGTCCAGCTCCTGGCCGATCTCCTGCTCCCGCCTGAAGCGCTCCACCAGAACCGGGTCAGACTCCATCTCTGCAAGGGGAACCTTGATGGCCACCTGCCGGCCGTTGTTCAGATCGGTAGCCCTATAGAGCACCGACATGCCGCTGCGCGCAACGGTCGCATCCAGGCGGTAGTGGTCCAGCATTTCACCGGTTTCGAGTGTTGTCATGGGCTTGGACTGCCAATCATTTCGATTCTTTCATGCGAATCGTAAGAATATCGAGCCTCTTTTAAAATTCCCAAGCGCCGAGGGCCATTCTGGCGGGAGTGGAATTCTGATCCGGCGGCGTTGCCTGGCGATGCAAAGCCACGCTATTGAGGCGACATGGGGGGAGGCGACAGGCACGAAGATTCCATTTTTCGGGCACGCCGTGACCTTGCCTGGCCGGTATCTGTCTCCGATTTTGATTGAATAAGGACGGACAGCCTACGTGATAAGTCGCAGGATTTGATCGGCGGCCAGCGCGACGATACCGAACATAAGATGGCACATCACCTTGGCGTTGCCCCTCACGCGTACCATCCGCCCTCCAAACTCGTCTTTCAAGCGCGCGTTTACCCGCTCCACTGTTGCGCGTTCCCGATAGCGCACCTGCTCGGCGAAGCTGTAGTTCAGCAGCTTGCGCCGCTTCTCCTCCGCTTGTAACTCCGCTTTCTGCGCTTGATCGCGGCGCGGATGGACATCAATGATCGATATGTGCCCCAAGGTGAACCTTACTATCGCAAGACACTACTGTCCGGTTAACGGCTAACTCACTCCCTGCAACCTTTTGATCTGCGGAGGTTTGCGGGAGTTTTTAGGTGGTGTCGATTTGAAATTGCCGTGATGCTGATTCCAGAGATTGTCTCTGGAGGCGGCGGTGAACGCTGGCAAGTTGCTGTTTGCGCAGTTGATGGATTTCCTTCCCTGGACTTCGTTTGCCCGCAGTGTTGCTCGTTATGATGGCGACCACCAGGTGAGCCCCTATTACCATTCCAGGTAGATGTAGAGCCGTAAAGAGGAAATCCACCCCCTCTTCCGCCACTTGAAACGGAACGACCGACCGCGAGCTGACTGTTCGGATCCCGTTAATCCGCCATTTAGTCATATTTCTCCCGTCCGGGAAGACGCAACCCGCACAAATCACTCATTTTCTAGATTTCTCCGGCATTGATCTTTCAAAGCGGGCTGGAGATTCGCATAGAACAAGAGCATCTTCCCGCCATTCTCCAGCATGCTTTGTTCGACACCACTGAGTCCCTTTCGCATACTGATGTCGTGGCCATTGATTCGCTTGATCAGGGCAACAGCGTCGTCGAACTCCTTTTTCCTTGTCCTGCTTCGATGTCCGCGATAGTTGTGTGCGTCGTGTGTGCCCAGGTTTATTAAAAATAAAAATAGAGATGATCTCATATTTTCATTGACAGACCACCTGACAGTTTGCAAGTGGAATGCCAACTGTTTATCGGCTACGATCCTTCTTTCGAGGGCGATGAAACCCCGTGATCATGAGTAGCCGATTGGCCATCAAAGCGCGAAATCTGGCGAAGCATCCGATAGAACCATTCTTCGTTCCTTGGCCACATCAAGCCAAGCTGCGGCGTTCGTTGGTGAACGCCGCAGCCTTTTGCCAGGGTCTATTCTGCTTCACTTCCGCATGGACGACAAACCAACCGGAACAGGTTTCCACCCGTTATTGGGCCATTCGCATGGCTGTTCTTATTACTTTTTCCCGGCTACGTGTCCGTGTCCATCACGAACTTCATTTCCCTTGAAGTGAGCGACCTTATCGAGACGCCTTGACGGCTCAGCTTTCTCACCACGCTGCGGCTTTGGGCCGCTATAGCCGTGTTCGGGATGAAGACGGTTATTCACGTGGCCCCGGAAGTTTTCAGAGCCATGAAACCACGGGCCAGTGCCAATGAAGACGCCGCCCGTAAACCATTCCGTGCCGTAGTAGCCGTAGGGGGCACAGTCATAAGGTGCGGCGTCATAGTAGCCGTAGGGACAATCGGGCGCAACTCCAACCTCTACCGCAATCTGAGCCGCCGCTTTCGGAGCGGATGCCATCATAAGGCATCCAGCAGCAGCTGCTAATACAACAAGCTTAAAACCGGTCATAAGCTCTCCTCACTCTTGCTTATGGGGCGTCATTGAACACCCCTCAGGCTATTCACCTTAGCGACTTGGATCATCCTCGTCTGAGCAAAATGGACCACACGCGATATGTTCGATATGGGAGCCAACTCAGTTTTTCTAGGGAAGCCCAATGATCTGGTGGGCAAGCAACCGTACGCTGACCGCCACCCCGACCTCAAGGCGCCGCCCGCGCCTATAACGTAGTTTTTGCTTTTCGACCGCAAATGCAGCGTTGGTCTTGCAATACCCATCAGGAGCGGTACAACTTGAGGGAATCGACGCCGATGAACGAGATTCCGTTCTGAACTCCCCCCCTACCCCTGAGCCAACTTGAGCAAAGCGGAACAGATACGCCTGCCGCCCATGTGACATTGTTGCGTCATTGGGTCAAAGCTGTTCTATAGATCGGGGTTCTGTAGATCGGGACATTGATGAGCTCAATCCGTCAGTTTCAGATGTTCGCAATGGGAACTCTGAAACACCTGCCCCGTGCGAGAAACAGGTGATACGAAGATGGAGTCTATCTTGGGCCGAAAGGTGCGGTTGGCATTCTGGTTTGCCGTGTTGACCCTGGTACTGATGGGGTCGCTCTCCTATCGCTGGATGGTCATCTCCGATGGAAGCGACAATTGGGTCCGGCATACCCACGAGGTTTTGGGGAACATCCAGGATTTGGCCCTGGCCATGGAGAGTATCGAATCCGCGAGCCGCGGATTCGTACTGACGGGCAGGGAATCTGACCTGGACGCCTACCGGGCCAACATATCGAGGGTAGCGCTGGATCAGGCAACCATTCGCGCCCTGACAGCGGACAACTCCGTGCAGCAGATTCATTTCCCCGCTCTTGAAGTGCTGGCCGCCGAGAGGATCCAGCACGCGGATATGCTCATCAATTTGCGCCGGAACGAGGGACTGGAGGCAGCGGTGGCTGCCTTTGGAAGCGCGCCGGACGAGCGGGACACTGAGTTCAAGGCGCTGGTTAGCAAGTTGCAGGACGAAGAAGTGCGCTTGCAGGCTCAGCGTGTGGCGGCCACTAAGCAGTACGTGAGCCAGACCAAGATGATTCTGTTCTCTGGAGCCCTGCTGGGGATATTGATCGTCGCCGCTGCAGTTTGGACCGCAATGCGCGAGAGTTCCACGCGTGAAGTTGCAGATGCCAGATACCGTGGCCTGCTGGAGGCCGCTCCGGATGGAATGGTGGTGGTGAACCAGGACGGAGAGATCGTCCTGCTGAATGTTCAGGCGGAGAAACAGTTCGGATATCGCCGCGATGAACTGCTGGGCCAGAAGGTGACGAACATCATTCCGGAGGGCTTCGCGGAGCGGCTGATCGCCGACGGAACCCGAACCGCGGCTGAAGCTCTGGCGCAGCAGATCGGCACCGGGATTGAGCTATACGGGCGGTGCAAGGATGGAAACCAGTTCCCCATCGAAATCATGCTGAGTCCGCTGGAGAGCGACGAAGGCATCCTGGTGACGGCGGCGATCCGCGATATTACCGTGCGCAAGAATGCGGAAGAACATCTGGCGCAGATGGAGGGCAGATACCGGGGACTGCTGGAGGCGGCTCCGGATGGAATGGTGGTGGTGAACCAGGACAGAGAGATCGTCCTGCTGAATGTTCAGGCAGAGAAGCAGTTCGGATATCGCCGCGATGAACTGCTGGGCCAGAAGGTGACGAACATCATTCCGGAGGGCTTCGCGGAGCGGCTGATTGCCGACGCCCTTCGCACCACGGCAGAAGCGCTGGCACAGCAGATCGGAACGGGGATTGAGCTACACGGACGGCGCAGGGATGGAACCGTGTTTCCCATCGAGATCATGCTCAGCCCGCTGGAAAGCTCCGAGGGCATCCTGGTGACGGCGGCGATTCGCAACATCAGCGAGAGGAAGAAACTGGAAGGGCAGTTGCACCAAAGCCAGAAGATGGAGGCGATCGGCCAATTGACGGGTGGAATCGCTCATGATTTCAATAACCTGCTCGGTGTCATTATTGGGAATCTGGATCTGCTTGACCGTATGGTCGCCGGCAACGAAGCGGCTGTTCAACGAGTGCACATTGCGCAAAAGGCAGCCATGCGTGGCGCGGACATCACGCGGCGTCTGCTCATATTCTCCAGCAGTGAGGAGTTGAAGCCGTCGGTTGTCTTACTGGGTGATTCGATTCAGAACATGATCGAACTGGCCAGTCGTGCGATTGGTGCGGAGATCAAAATCACGACCCACGTCGATGAGTCCGTGCCGCCGCTGTTTGTCGACCCCGCGGGGTTGGAAAGCGCACTGCTCAATCTGGTGGTCAATGCCCGGGATGCGATGCCCAAGGGCGGCTCGATCATCATCGCCTCCGAGATGCTGATCCTGGACGAAAGTCATCCCGTGGTGCAAGCGGGCGACTTGAAAGCAGGCCGATACGTTCATGTGTCGGTGTCGGATACCGGGCAGGGCATGTCGCGAGAAACCCTGGAGAGAGCGTTTGAGCCATTCTTTACCACCAAGCCGCGCAACAAGGGAACAGGCTTGGGCCTTGCCATGGTTTATGGCTTCGCGAAGCGGTCGGGCGGCGTCGTCCGCGCCTACAGTGAACTTGGTCAAGGGACGACGGTGTCGCTTTATCTGCCCATTGCAACCGATCTTTCGCAACCGGTTCCGACCGGTACGCCGACGCCTCTCAACGCGAAGTTGGGCGGTACGGTACTGGTGGTGGATGACGAAGTGGACCTGCTTGAGATAGCCCTTTCTTATCTTGCTGATATGGGTCTTACGGCCTATAAGGCGATCGATGGGGCCAGCGCGCTTGAGGTGATCGCACAGCGCAGTGAGATTGACCTGATGGTGACGGATATCGTCATGCCAGGTGGGATGAACGGAGTGGAACTTGCGCAAAAGGCCCTTGCTCTGCGCCCCGGCCTCAAGATCATTTACTCTTCCGGGTTTCCTGCAGAGGCGCTCGCAGAGAAAAGCTTGCCGCTGGTTGACGGTCCCTTGCTGCACAAGCCTTATCAACGCGCCGAATTCGCTGCAATCATTCACCGTGTCATGGAAGACAACTATGCCACACCGGCAAAATGATAACTCTTTCCATCCGGCCGTTGTTGATACGCGGATCGGGCGGCAGCTAACGGAGAAACGATGACAGCCAAGCAGAAAATCCTGGTCATCGACGATGAAGACGACGTTGGCGAATTCGTCTCCGCCGCGGCACAGGCAATGGGGTTCGATTGCACCGCAACGACAGATGCAACCACATTTCTGAAGACACTCACGCCCGACACAACTCTGATCCTGCTCGATCTTAAGATGCCGGAAATGGATGGCATAGAACTGTTGAGGTTGCTCAGTGAGAGAAAGTGCAAGGCCGGCATCATCCTGATGAGCGGCGTTGACAAACGCGTTCTGGAGACTGCGGGACAATTAGCGCAGGCTCTTGGGCTTTCAATCGTGGGTCATCTCCAAAAGCCATTTCGGCTGGCAGAGTTGGAGGAAATACTGGCACGACCTGCAAAACCTGCAACATTGCCGATTGCCCAACAGGGCCCCCAGTTCATCACCCTTTATGAGGAGTTGAGGAGTGCGATCGAGCGCAATGAGTTCATACTTCACTATCAGCCGCAGATCGATATTGCCACGGGCCGCATCCTTGGTCTGGAAGCCCTGGTCCGCTGGCAGCATCCTGAACGAGGGTTGATCTTCCCAGACAACTTTATTGGTCGCGCGGAGGAACTCGGACTGATCGACGAACTTGGTTGGCTGATTATGGATCGCGGCTTGAGCGAAGTAGGACAGTTTGCAAACAGCGACGGAAAGGCTCCGATGCTGTCGTTAAATGCGTCGGTGTATTCTCTTCACGATCTGAAGTTTCCGGACACGCTTGTATCTCTCGCCGAGAGGCATGGCGTATCGCCCGGGAATGTCACCATTGAGATTACAGAGAGTGGCTTGATCGAAGAACTATCGAGAACATTGGACATACTAACCAGGCTGCGGATGAAACAGGTAAAACTGTCGATTGACGATTTTGGCACCGGGTATGCCATGTTGCAGCAACTGCAAAACATACCGGCGACAGAACTGAAGATCGACAAATCACTTGTCCAGGATATACACGGCAAGGATACAGACCGCATCATGGTTCAGAAGACGATTGAAATGGCCCATGAACTTGGCATGCAAGTGATCGGAGAAGGGGTAGAAACTCAGGAACAACTGGATTTTTTGCGCATGAAAGATTGTGACGGCGCGCAAGGATATCTTTTCAGCCGGCCACTTCCTCCGGAAGAATTGATGAGTTGGCTGGGAACGTACCGCTCCGGGATGGTGCATTGAGCCTCCCGGCGCAGCGCGCTGAAGACCGACTCGGAAGCGCTTTCCATTCTATCGGGAACCATTCGTAACTCCGCCACGATGCTGGAGGTGCTGGTTGCGCTGACTATGGGGCCGGCCCCATAGTTGGGTTCGGTAAGTAACTGATTGGCCAATTGCTCAAGGAAAGGCTTCTGTTGATGAAGAAGAAGAGCCGAGTACAAGCAGCCGGTTGAATGCCGCGGGCAGTCAAGGAACAGGTGCAGGGTTCGTTGCATTGGATGGATGTTCGCTTTTGACCGTTTTGAAAGTGGGCATATGTGTAGGATAGGTTCCACGTTGGCAACAAGAGAGTCGCGCAATACGCGACGTTGCGACCCTCGATCAAAAGCATCGATTGGGATCCACCACCGAACAGAGGAGGACTTCACCATGAAACAGAGCACAGACGATAAGACAACAGGCAAGCTCCACGAAGTCAAAGGCGCAATCAAGCAGAAGGCCGGCGAGCTTACCAAGAACCCCGACCTGGAAGCTGATGGCAGAGCTGAGAAAATCGCTGGCAAGGTTCAAAACTTTGTCGGCAAAGTTGAAAAGGTTATCGAAGAATAAGCGAATCAACATCAAACTCGGAGACGAGAGAGGTCAAGGGATCATGACACATTCAATGTTCGAACAAACGGGCGAGCAAATTGCCGATACGGCGCACAAGGCTTCTCGGGCGGCATCTGCTGTTGCGGATGCACTTGAAGATGGCGTGGGAGCAGCGCGGCGCGCCGCAAAACAAGGCTGCTATGCCGCCGCAGAGATTTTTGATGACACAAAAAGGCGAGTCCAGCGGCATCCGGTTGAAACCGTTTTGGCGACCTTTGCGGCAGGCATTGCGGCCGGGACAGCGATCAGTTGGATGGTGAGGCGAAGGCAGCTATGCTGCAAGGCAGATGCGCGCGAAAATGTCCAGTCACCTTGTCCCTCCTCGCTGAATGTCTCTGGATCTTAGATTGCGACATCATCCAGGCGCTTAACGCAAGCCAGTAAACAATGTGTGCAATTGTGAACCGCGCGCACATATCCGGGTTGTTTAAGATTCAGCGGTGATCAGTCCGGTTGTTGAAATCGAATCTCTTACCCGCCGCTTCGGTGCGTTCACTGCGGTCGACTCTTTGACCTTGGTGGCCAATGCCGGCGAGGTGTTCGGCTTACTTGGTTCCAACGGGGCCGGCAAGAGCACCACCATCAAGGTGCTCACCACGCTCTTGCCGCCATCCTCGGGCGAGGCGCGCGTGGGGGGCTTCTCCATCACCACTCAGCCGGTGGAGGTTCGCCGCGCCATCGGCTATGTGCCGCAAGCGGTTTCTGTGGATGGTTCGCTCACCGGCTACGAGAACCTGCTCATCTTCGCCAAGCTCTACGACATTCCGCATAGAGAACAAGAGGAGCGTATCCGCGAGCAACTGGAGTTCGTGGGTCTGACCGCTGACGCTGGCCGCCTCGTAGGCCAATACTCCGGCGGCATGGTTCGCCGTCTGGAGATCGCCCAGGCCACGCTGCATCGGCCGCGTGTGCTCTTTCTCGACGAGCCGACCGTCGGGCTGGATCCGATCGCGCGCGACGCGGTCTGGAAACATCTCGTCGATCTGCGGACCAACTACGGCACTACTCTGTTCCTAACCACACACTATCTGGAAGATGCCGAGAGCCATTGCGATCGCATCGCGATCATGCACATGGGGAAACTGGCTGCGCTTGGCACTTTGAAGGAACTGAAGGCCTCTCTGGGCGCCGGCAGCCACACGCTGGATGAGGTATTTGTGCATTATGCCGGCACCACCCTCGATTCTGGTGGCTCCTTCCGCGACGTATCAGCCGAACGGACTACGGAACAGCGGCTTGGTTAGCCCCGATCTATGAGCAGTATATTCATCCACACGTTGACCAGCTTCGTCTTCAAGACGTTCGTAATCACCGAGTTTGAGTTGCGCAAGCTGCGCCACGACTTCACGGAACTCATCACGCGCGCCCTCCAGCCCGCACTCTGGCTGCTCATCTTCGGGCAGGTGTTCGCACGCAGCGGCATGATGCACACGGGCAACATCCCTTATCTGGACTTCATTGCTCCGGGCATTCTGGCGCAAAGCGTTCTCTTCGTGGCCATTTTTTACGGAATCAACGTCATCTGGGAGCGCGACCTCGGCATCGTACAGAAGTTCCTCGTCAGTCCTACTCCGCGCTCCGCTCTTGTGCTCGGCAAAGGCTTCTCAGCCGGTATCCGCACACTCTCGCAGCTTGTCGTCGTTTACGGTCTCTCGATGCTGCTCGGAGTCAAGCTGAATTGGAGTCCGCTGGCGCTGGTCAACGTGCTGGCTATCGTTATTCTGGCGGCCACGCTGTTCTCGACATTTTCGCTGGTCATCGCCTGCATCGTGAAGACGCGCGAGCGCTTCATGGGCGTCGGCCAGGTGCTCACTATGCCGCTGTTCTTTGCCAGCAACGCGATTTATCCCACCACCATCATGCCAGCCTGGCTCAAGGTCATTTCCCATCTGAATCCGTTAACCTACGTCGTCGATGCCCTGCGCACCTCAATGCTGGCCGGCAGCGCAAGCAGCTTCGGTCTGGGTCTCGACTATGCGGTCATCCTGGTCACCACGGTCATTCTGGTTTTGATCGGCGCGCGCCTGTATCCACAACTGGGAGTGTAAAGCCTGGTCCGAAAAGGTATCGAAGCGATGACAACGCCTGATCCGAATCACGCGGTGGAGAAAGCCTCAGTAGAGGCGAACTCCGAAACCACCAGCGCAGCAGAGACTCTTCCGCCTGCCGAAGCATCTCCGATTCAAGCGAAAGCAAAGGAACATAACATCCGCGTTTCGCCCGCTGTCCTCGACGCAGCAGGTAAAGAAGGCGATGACCTGCTTACGTCGTTGCGCACGACTTCCGGCGGCCTGACGCAAGCCGAGGCAGAAGAGCGGGCGCGCACATCAGGCCCCAATGAGGTGGCTCAGGAACGGCGGCGGGGCTGGTTTATCCGTCTCTTGATCATCCTGCGTAACCCGCTGGTCATTCTGCTGGCAATTCTCTCTTCGATTTCCTTTGCCACCGGCGATGCGCGCGCCGGAATCGTCATGGCAGCCATGGTGGTGCTCAGTGTAGCGCTTCGATTCTTTCAGGAAGCGCGTGCGGATTCAGCGGCGGCGAAGCTCAAGGCCATGATCCACGTAACCGCTACGGTGGTTCGGGATGGCAAGGCTCGCGAGCTTCCACTGCGCGACCTGGTTCCGGGAGACATTATCAATCTCTCCGCCGGCGACATGATTCCGGGCGACGTGCGAGTGATCGCAGCGAAAGATCTATTCGTCAGTCAGGGAACGCTCACCGGGGAGTCGCTTCCCGTGGAGAAGTTTCACGATTCCGATCCCAAGCCTGCGAACTCGCCGACTGAACTCAAAAACATATGCTTCATGGGCACGAGCGTTCAAAGCGGCACGGCAACCGCAGTCGTGGTCGTGACGGGAGTCCACACCTATCTCGGCACAATGGCTAGTTCCATCACGCAAGAGGGAACGCCGACAAGTTTCGACCAAGGCCTTAGCCGTTTCACGTGGCTCATGATTCAGCTCATGGCCGTCATGGTGCCCTTGGTCTTCTTCATCAACGGGTTCACCAAGCACGATTGGAAAGGCGCCTTTTTCTTCGCGATGGCCGTGGCCGTGGGACTTACCCCGGAGATGCTGCCCATGATTGTTTCGGTTTGCCTCTCCAAGGGTGCGCTTGCCATGAGCCGCAAGAAAGTAATCGTCAAGCGTCTCAACGCCATCCAGAACTTCGGTGGCATGGACGTGCTCTGCGCCGATAAGACCGGTACGCTGACTGAAGACCGGGTTGTTATTCAGCGGCATTGCAATGTCGCCGGACGCGAAACGGATGAAGTGCTTCTGGATGGCTACCTCATCAGTCACTTCCAGACCGGTCTCAAGAACCTGCTTGACACAGCGATTCTCAATAGCTCGGATTTTCACGAGCAGGCTCTGGTCGAGAAGTTCAAGAAGCTGGACGAGATTCCCTTCGACTTCACGCGGCGCATGATGTCCGTTCTCGTCGAGACTCCAGAGGGCAAGGCCATCCTCCTGACCAAGGGTGCCCCGGAAGAGATTTTCCATCAATGCTCTCAGTTCGAGTTGGATGGAAAGCTGTCGCCCATGGACCCCGCGCTGATGAAGGGGTTGAAGGACGAGTATGCAAGCCTCAGCAACGATGGATTCCGGGTCTTGGCGGTAGCCATCAAAGAACTATCGGGGAAACAGTCCTGCTCTAAGGACGATGAACGCGATCTGGTTCTGAAAGGGTACGTCGCATTTCTCGACCCGCCAAAGCGCACCGCCGCAACAGCAATTGAAGCGCTACACAAACATGGTGTGGCAGTGAAGATTCTCACCGGCGACAACGACCTGATCAGCCGCAAGGTGTGCAGGGACGTGGGACTCGTCGCCGACCCGATGCTGCTGGGCGATGACGTGGAGAAAATGTCCGACACCGAACTGGCCGAGGCGGCTGAAAAGACAACTCTCTTCGCCCGCCTCTCACCTGCCCACAAGCAGCGAATTGTTGGCGCCCTGCGCGGCAAGGGACACGTTGTCGGATTCATGGGAGACGGAATCAACGACTCTCCCGCGTTGCGCGCCGCGGACATCGGCATCTCCGTCGACACTGCGGCCGACATTGCAAAGGAGTCGGCCGACCTGATTCTGCTGGAGAAGGATCTCATGGTGCTGGAAGGGGGCGTCATCGAGGGGCGAAAGGTCTTCGCCAACATTCTCAAATACATCCGAATGGGAGCCAGTTCCAACTTTGGGAACATGTTCAGCGTGTTGGGAGCGAGTGCCTTTCTCCCATTCCTTCCCATGGCGCCTATTCAGATTTTGACAAACAACATGCTCTACGACTTCTCGCAGGTGCCAATTCCCAACGACGCAGTGGACGATGAACAAGTGGCACGGCCGCGGCCCTGGAACATCGGCGAGATACGGCGGTTCATTCTCTGCGTCGGACCCATCAGCTCAATCTTCGACTACACGACCTTCTTTGTCATGCTCTATCTGTTCAAGTGCTGGGATCCATCCCGCGCTTCAGTATTTCAGACCGGCTGGTTCATCGAGTCGCTTATGACGCAGACACTCATCATTCACGTCATTCGCACAAATAAGATTCCTTTCCTGCAGAGTCGGGCGAGCTGGCCGCTGACGATCACAACCATTTCCATCATGGCTTTTGGAGCGTGGCTGCCGTATTCGCCCTTGGCATCTTCGCTGGGCCTGACACACCTGCCGGGGATGTACTGGCCGATTCTGATGGCAACCATTCTTGCCTATGCGGGGCTTACGCAAGCGGTTAAAGTCTGGTTGCTGCGGATGAAATGGATATAAGTGAATGTAAGTCGTCGCCAGCGCTTTCTGAATCGAGGAGGTCTCACCATGCATTTCGGGAAGAAGGAGCTACATCACACTGAACGGTTTGGCTGGCTTCGCGCTGCGGTCCTGGGCGCGAACGACGGCATCCTGTCAACATCAAGTCTTGTGCTGGGCGTTGCAGCGGCACATGGAACCCACCACAACATCTTGGTCGCAGGAATTGCCGGTCTGGTGGCCGGAGCCATGTCGATGGCTGCCGGTGAATATGTTTCTGTCCATTCCCAGGCAGACACTGAAGAGGCTGAACTGGACCTTGAGCGTACGGAACTCCGAACAGACAACAAGGGAGAGCACAAGGAACTCGCGGCAATCTACCAAGCTCGTGGACTTGATCCCACGCTCGCCAAACAGGTGGCCCAGCAACTGATGGCTCATGATGAATTGGGTGCCCATGCGCTCGACGAACTCGGTATCTCAGATACATCCCGCGCGCGACCCATTCAGGCTGCGCTGGCTTCAGCCGCCAGTTTCTCTGTCGGAGCATTGATGCCCCTCATGGTCACAGCGATAGCGCCAGTGGCGGGATTGATTCCACTCGTTTCTGCGTCTTCGCTGGTGCTGCTCGCACTTCTGGGCGCACTAGCTGCACGCGCAGGTGGGGCAGGAGTGATGGTAGGCGCACTGCGCGTAACGTTCTGGGGTGGCTTGGCCATGGCGGTAACCGCCGGTATCGGTTGGCTGGTTGGAGCAGTTACCTAAAGTGCGCGGGTACGGCGAAACATTTGAGGCCTCAATCACCAAATGTGCAGGTTCTTGCACCGAGGGTCTTCCATCTCCATCGCTACGCCCCTGAACATGCTCTTGCACCGAGGATCATTCATCTCAATCGCTACACGATAGTGCAGGCTCTTGCACCGGGGGTCTTCCATTTCAATCACCACGCCGTTGCACAGGCCTTTGCACCGGAGGTCTTCAATCTCAATAGCCGCGATTCTGCACCGGGGGTCTTCCATCTCGATCACCTCATGGGCATGCTTTAAAACGTGATCGCTTCTTCAGCGGACTGAGAACAGGTATACGCGTTCCGCGGGATGCGGGCTGCTCCATTTTGCACACTGCGCCGTGGCTCCAATTCAGATCCGGCAACCCTCATCTCATACAAGTTTTACTTCAAAGATAGAGTATTGATGAGACCGAGCTTTGTTTATTCCAGTAGAAAACTGAACGAATGCTCTACGTATGACGACAATTTTGTATCACCAAGTATTTCCGTTCGCTCTACGCGGCTCGCGGCCACCAATGGATCTCGAACTCCAGGTTGGCGACAACTTCGCATCAAGATCGCTCACCGTCCAACAGACCCTGAGCAGAATTGCACAGCATTCATAGCGACGCAATCGCACTATACTTGCAGGTGCCCACACCAAAAGCGGCGACAGCGATGCCAGATCATACGGCTGCATCCCCCCCCAACAAGGCAGCAGCCCTTCTACGCTTCCGCCCCTTCCTTTCATAGGCGCTTGGTTTGAACTCTCACTCACTGAGCAGGAATGAACATTCATCCCATCCAGGCTGGAGTAGAGTCGGGCAATGACGAATCGCTTTGCATGCCGCATTCTTAAGGCGGGTCCGCCTATATGTAACCTGTGCGCGGCCGCCGTCGGGTGCTTCGTATTCATGCGTGGCTTCCGCCTGGTCGCATCGAAAAAAGAAGAATCGGCCGTGGAATCATCCATTCGCGTCGATGGCACGCTCGGTAAGCCATTGGCTGGTACCGGTGCCGCACTTTTCCTTCTGACCTTTGTCACGAGTGAAGCACTGGTGATGATTCGGGCGCTTTGCCGCTAATTTCATTTTCCCGAGCCTATTAGTGCTCAGTTGTTTGCCTGCAGGAGCCTTCTATGTCCGCACCGAATATGCTCGTGAATTCGCAACCGAACCCCATGATGCGGCGCGAGTCGCGGCCTGCGGTGTTCGGAATTGAATCGGCCTTGCAACAGAAGCCAAGCCGGTCACTTCCGCTCCGCGTAGCCGTTATCGGGAACCATCTTCCGCGACAGTGTGGGATTGCAACCTTCACGACCGATTTGTGCGATGCCATCACCGCCGAGTACGGACCCGCTGGATTGTCGGTAGTCGCTGTCAATGACCCCCAATCCGCGTACGTCTACCCCTCGCGCGTGCGATTCGAGATTGCCGAAGGCAACCGATTCTCCTATCGAGCAGCTGCCAATTTTCTCAATTCCAGCAATGTCGATTTAGTCAGCCTGCAGCACGAGTATGGGATTTTTGGAGGAGATGCCGGTAGCTATATTCTTCAGTTGCTGCGGCAGCTCACAAAGCCAGTGGTAACAACGCTCCATACCGTCCTTCGTCAGCCGGATCTCGACCAGCGAATCGTCATGCAACAGATTGCCGCTTGCTCCGAGCGTCTCATTGTTATGAGCGAGTACTCTTCTCGCATTCTGCAGGATGTATTTGGAGTTCCAAGCGAAAAGATCGACCGGATTCCTCATGGCATCCCCGATTTGCCCTTTGTGGATCCGGATGTTTACAAGGATTCACTCGCACTCGGGGGAAAGGCTGTGTTGCTAACGTTTGGCTTATTGTCGCCCAACAAGGGATTTGAGAGCGTAATTCGAGCGCTGCCGCGCATCTTGTCCCGGCACAGAGATGTTGTCTACGTGATCGCAGGGGCCACGCACCCGCACGTCAGGGCCCGCGAGGGCGATCGGTACCGGGATCAGTTGCAGGCCTTGGCCAAGGAACTCGGAGTTGAGAAGGAAGTGGTCTTTCACAACAGGTTCGTCAGCCCTCGGGAAATGGCGGCTCTGGTTGGTGCTGCCGACATTTACATCACACCTTATTGCCACGAGGCACAGGCTGTATCGGGGACTCTGGCGTATGCCATGGGCGCTGGGAAGGCGATCATTTCCACTCCGTACTGGCACTCCGCTGAACTTTTGGACGATGGACGCGGAGCCTTGGTCCCCTTTGAAGATCCAACTGCAGTTGCAGCCGCAGCAATTGAACTTCTGGAAAACAATGCGGCACGTCAAGCCATGCGCAAGCGCGCTTACTCCTATGGGCGCCAGATGGTATGGAACCGGGTGGCGCAGTCTTATATGCGCTCCTTCGTGCGCGCCAGCATTCGTCAGACACAACCCGCTGATTTGGGGTTCCCCGTCCAGCCTTTCGAGAGGAATTCTGCAAACCGGCTCTTGAGTGCCTGAGCACTCGCCGTGGCTGATTGCGTATTCAATAGCGCAATCAAGTATGCGGCACAACCCGTGGATTGTAACCCTCAGTAAAGGAGATCTGAAATGCTCATCATCGTTCTGGTTATTGTTCTGGTGCTGATGTTCGGCGGTGGCGGAGGCTACTACGGCTACAACCGGTGGGGCGCCGGCGGAGGTGCAGGCATAGGGCTTGGCACAGTGCTGCTGATCCTGCTGGTGTGCTATCTGTTGGGAGTCTTCCGGTAGAACGATTTGCGGCAGGTCCAACTCACCATCCAGCTTCTTGACGCGAAGATGTTCTCCTTGAATGCTTCAGGCCGCACGGGCACAACCCGATGCGAAGAGATTTCAACTATGCTTGTGGCGGAAGCCCGCGAATCACTGACGGGGAGGAACTCACGCAACGGCCGCAATTCGTGGCCTCTCGGAGTTGTGTTCGGACAATTGGTCGAGCAGGACCACATTGAGCAGTGACTTATGCACCTGAATGCGGCCGTTGTAACCAATGAAACCGAGCTTGCGAAAGCGACTCATGAAGAAGCTGGCACGAGACCGTGCGAGTAATGCCAGAGCCCGCTCGGAGGTTGACCTGCGCGCCCACCGATCAAGAATCTCCCGCTGTTCAGAAGCGATCACAAGGGCGGACGGCTTGGGTCGTTTCGGCATGGCAGTTCTCGTGCCATGTTAGATGCCTCACGCTAAAACAACTATGTGAATAATTAACGACTCAGAGCATTTTCGATTCACATGTAGACCTTTGAAGATCGTGCTGAGTGGCTCTTTCTTAAGAAAAAGGCCACTCAGCTTCCAGGTTTCTGTAAAGACCAGAATCGAAAATGCTGTAAGCCCACAGGCCGCTCAAGCCCGGCCCGCGAACTCCCGCGTCTCCGTATACACTCTGACTTTTTCTCCCTCTTGAATGTAGAGGGGCACCTTGATCTCCAGTCCGGTTTCGAGCCGTCCCAGTTTGGTCACATTGCCGCTGGTGTCGCCGCGCGCGCCGGGTTCCGTATAGGTAACTTCCAACTCGACCTGGACGGGCAACTGCAATCCGATGGGATTGCCGTTGAACTTGTGCAGTTGGATGATGGCGCCCTCTACCAGGAAGTCCAGGGCGTTGCCGATCATCTCGCCGGTGAGGGTGAGGGTATCGAAGCTCTCCTGGTCGAGAAAGTAGGAACCCTGGCCGTCGCTGTAGAGGTAGGATGCCTCGGCCATCTCCAGGTCCGGCTCCTTGAACTTGTCGCTGGCCTTGAAGGTCTTGTCGAAGACGGCGCGGGTGAGCAGGTTGCGCATCTTGAGGCGAACCAGGGTTTGGCCGCCCCGCGCGGTGGGGGTGGAAACCTCCGCTTCAAGGCAGTAGTACGGGGTGTTTTCAAACTCGAAATACATCTTGCGCTTGACGTTAATGGCATCGATCAGTGCGGCCATGGATTCCTCAGAGACAGGCGTTAGGAGCGGAAAACCACTTGAAAATTCTCCTGCTCCCCATTAATTATAGGGTGATGCGCCCATTACGTATTTCACCGGCCGCAAGGGGCGTTCCGGGCGGGATTTCCTCTGTGTTTTTGCCGCGGCCGCGTTTTCTCGCATAGTGAGATGGGCGTCTGTCTGCGACCTATAATCGTCGCAGGCCGACAACCGGCCTTATTTTGTACTGAAATAAGTGAGAACTGCCTTGACGCGTGAGCTTTACACGGCACGTCTTGAACGGAAGGAATGCATTTCCGAGCCGTCCCAGTGCTACCACTTCGAGTTCGTTATCGACGAGCTGGAGAGCTTTCCCTTTTCCGCTGGCCAGTTCATCTCCGCCGTGGCCGTGGACGCGCACGGCAAGCAGCAGACCCGAGCCTACTCGCTGGCTTCCGCGGCCAACGGCAACCGCTTTGACCTGTGCGTCAACCGGGTGCAGGGCGGCTTCTTCTCCAACCACCTGGCCGATCTGCCGGATGTATCCCTGCCTGTCGGAGGCAAGATTCACGTCCACGGGCCGCATGGGCATTTCGTGCTGCGCGAGCCCGTCACCGACTCGATCCTGGTGGCTACCGGCACCGGTGTGGCGCCCATGCGCGGCTTTGTGCAATCGCTGTTCCCCCCCGAGAACGGGCCACAGGCCGGCCCCGATCGCAGCCAAGGCAAGGACATCTGGCTGGTCTACGGCACTCGCCACGAGAGCGAGCTCTATTATCGCGATTATTTCGAGGCGCTGGCCGCGCGCAAGCCGAACTTCCACTACCTGGCGACTCTGAGCCGCGCTCCTGAGAGCTGGAGCGGCCTGCGCGGCTATGTGCAAGACCATGTGGCTCGCATCGTGGAAGAGCGCGCCGCGCGGCTGGGGCTGCCGCTCGTTCAGCCTGAGGCCGACCCGGCCGTGCCGGCCGCCGATCTGCGCTTCGACACCTATGCCTACATCTGCGGACTGAACAACATGGTCGCCAGCGTGCGCGAACGGCTGGCCGGCTACGGCTGGCATCGCAAGCAGATTGTCTTTGAGAGATACGACTGAGGGCCGGTCGCGACAGGGAAGTTCGCTATAGGTTGAACAGTTCCCTGAGTCGCTTGGTCTGCGCGCGGCTAACGGGGATTTCGGTCTGTCGCTTGTCGTCCATGCGCAACTGATAGCTGGACTTGAACCACGGCACTACCTCGCGGATGTGGTTGATGTTGACCACAAAGCCGCGATGGGCGCGCCAAAAGTGCGCCGGGTCAAGCAATTCCAGCAACTCTTCGAGTGTGCGGCATTTTGAGTGGCCCTCGAAGTGCGGCGTGACCACGCGAATCACGCCCTCATCGATTGCCGCGTAGCAGATCTCCGCCTGATCAACCAGCAGCAGCCGGCTCTGCGCCTGCACGATCAGCTTGGCCGGCTGGGGTGTGCGCGAGGCGCCCTGCGGACGATTGAGCAGCCGCAGCAAAGCATCCAACTGAGACTCGATTGGAGACTCGGCGTGGGAATCCGGCAGCGCATCTTTTCCGCCGGCTGTTATGCGGTTTCTGACGCGCTCCACGGCCTGCTGGACGCGGGTGAGGTCAAACGGCTTCAGCAGGTAATCGACGGCGTTCACGTCAAAGGCGCGCACCGCGTACTGGTCATAGGCCGTAGCAAAGACAATCTGGGGCAGCGGATCGGCATCCTTGTCCGGTTCTATGCCGGGTGTTGCTCCGTTGCGCTCCATCAGTTGCCTGATTACGCCAAAACCGTCCAGCCCCGGCATCTGCACATCCAGGAAGACAAGGTCGGGACGGTGCTCCTCGATCAGATCCACGGCCTCGATGCCGTTGGTCCCCTGCGCCACCACCTCGACGCCGCCCACCTGGTCGAGCAGGTACTTGAGTTCGTCGCGGGCCAGTTGTTCGTCGTCGATGATGAGTGCTGAGATAGTCATGCGAACCGGAAGTTCGATTGTAGGAAGCCCACCCGTCCAGGTCAATTCCGCCGATTGCCCAGGTGCATCGACATCGAGTGACGCTGTCGTGCCAGTAGATGCCGATAGGCCCTAGTCTCCCAGCATCCGCAACCGCGCCGGCATCTGGTCCGCGGCCAGTTCGTGGCCGCACCGGGTGCAAAACTGGTCAGTGGCGCGCACGGTGCGGAAGCAGTTGCCGCAATTGGCCGTGAGCCGGAAATCGCACTGCGGGCAGAAGTGGAAGTCGCTCTGCACATGCGTCGAGCAGGCCGGGCAACGCGAAACCTCCGGCTGACGCAGCAGGAAGTAAAGCACGGCGCCGATGCCGCCCGGCATCACTAAACAGATCAGCATCCAGAAGCGTGAGCTCATGGCGCGCCGCGGCGCGTCTTTGCTGACGTAACCGACCATCAGAAAGTAGATCGCGGCCAGCAGTCCCCAGGAAAAGTTGAAGTAGATGCGGAAGCCGAGCGGCGGCCCATGGTGCTGCAGGCCCGGCAAAACCAGCCAGACATAGTACTCGACAAGCATAAAAGCCGCGATGGCGACGACGATCGACCACACAGGAATCATGCGTTCGTCTTCGTTCACGGTAATGGATTGTGGATCGCGCATAAGGCAATCCCTCCCTCGGGGGGCCTTCCTGAAAATTAAGCCCAGCTTAACGCTATTCATACTGACGGGAAAGCGAGCACGGAAGTTGCGTGTTTGTCGCAGGTTGATTTTACCGGGGAGTTCTGAGTCAGGACTTGCGGCGGAGCCAGCCTGCGAGCAGCGCCGAGGCCAGCACGGCCGCGCTCAGGAAGAAGATCCAGAGGCTCAATTGGCCCGTAAGCCCGGTCAGGCGCTCTTCTTCGATCAAGGTATCGCCGGCCCACCAGACCAAGGGGCCCAGCAAAAGGAGAATCACCACGGTAGCCGCCAGCGCCACGGAGCGAGCCCGCTTCCGCCCGGCTTTCTGCTCCTGCATCACGCCCAGCGACGTACTCACCACGCGGCGAGTACGATGGGCTACATCGCGTTCCCGGTTGGCCTGGTTCCCTGCGAGAGCCGAAATCAGATCGTGGTCCGATTTCGCGTTTGAGACTGGGACCGCCTTCGTGGCTGGCCCTGGAATTGTCACACCGCCTCCGGGGGGCGCGATTGGCTGCGCTCCAGCTTGGGCTTGATTACGGCCATGCCTCTGTAGAGTCTTGATTTCACGGTGGAAAGCGGCGCCCGTGTTACCTTGGCGATCTCTTCCAGCGACAACTCCTCGTGGAAGCGGAGCACCAGCACCTCGCGATGAAGCGTATCCAACTCGAGCAGAGCCGCCGCAATTCGTTCGCGGTCTTCAAGATTTGAAAAGCTGTCGAACGGGGTTGGGTCGCCATCGGCAACCTCAAAGCTCATGGGCCTGTCATCGTCGCTTTTGCCCTCGAACAACTCGTCGAGGCTGGACATTGTCCGCTTGCGCTGCTGGTCGATTACCAGGTTGCGGGCGATGGTGAAGAGCCAGGTGTCAAACCGCGCCTGTCCGTTGAACTGCGCGCCGCGGACCAGTACCCGCATCCAGACTTCCTGGAAAAGATCTTCGGCCATCTCGCGGTTGCCGGTCAAATAGAGCAGGTAGCGCAACAGACGGTGTTGGTAGCGAACTATCAACTCGTCCAGCAGGCCGGCTTCCTGGCGCTTGAGCCCGGCGGATACGGCAAGGCTCTCCTGCCGCACCTGCTCATCAACTGCGGTGGCTGAACCCTGGCCGAAAAATGGGCGAACAGACGCGGCTACACTCATCTCACTCAATTGGACGTCAACTGAGTTCAATTAGACGACAACAGACCCCTCCAAGTCGCCAAAAAAACGAAAATCCTCAAAAAATCGTTTACTGTGCCGCAGTGCCGCCTTTTTTGGCCGCACACTCGCGAGCCCCGGCGCACCAGCCATGCCTTGGCAACGTCGAATGGGATGCGGGCAATCACCCAGCGCAGCCGCGTCCGGTCCGTTTCAGCTTGGCGGTAAACGATTTCACGGCGGAGGGACTCATAGGGTCAAGGCAGCCCCAGTATGCAGCCCGATCCAGCGCCCGAACAAGAGGAAAGATCGGCGCAGACTCGTCGATCTTCTACACTATCCCTCATGGAAGTTTTGTATGGGGTTCATCCGGTTGAGGAGGCGCTCAAGGCCGGAAGGCGGCGGTTTGACCACGTTCTGGTTGCCCAGGAACGCAACGATGTGCGGCTGGAGCAGCTGGTGGCGCTCTGCCGCCAAGCTGGCGTTCGTGTGCGCCAGGAGTCGCGGGAGCAGTTGACGCAGATGGCCCAGACCGCGGCTCACCAGGGCGTGGTGGCCTTGGTGCGCGGGCAGGAGTTTTTTACCATCGAGGATCTCTACTCTGCTCCTGGGGTTGCTGCCTCCGGCGCGCCTCCGGCCCGGCTGGTGTTGGCTCTGGACGGCGTTGAAGACCCGCAAAACCTGGGCGCCCTGCTGCGCGTGGCCGACGGCGCAGGCGTGGATGGCGTGGTGCTGACGGAGCGGCGATCGGCGCCTTTGAGCCCGGTAGCCGTAAAGGCCAGCGCCGGCGCCTCGGAGCACCTGCGCATTGCGCGCGTGGTGAACCTGGTGCGGGCGCTGGAGGAACTCAAGAAACAGAATATGTGGATCATCGGTCTGGATGAGCGGGGCACTGCCGACTACGATCAGTTCGACCTGACCGGCGACTGCGTGCTGGTGCTGGGACGCGAAGGCGCGGGATTGCACGACCTGGTGCGGCGCACCTGCGATTATCTGCTGCGGATTCCCATGGCTGGGGGCGTCACTTCGCTCAACGTCTCGACGGCCGGAGCCGTGGTGCTGTATGAGGCATTCCGCCAGCGCCGGAACGCCGCGCGTCATGCGTCGAGCGATGGCGTTGGCGCTCTCTCCAAAGCTGCGACCGCGTCCAAACCAAGGAAGCAGAAAGGCTTGGGCTCATGAAGCTCCGCTTTGCCGGACTTGTGACAGTGGTTGCGATCTGCATTGCCGTTCTTCCCTGCGCGGCGCAGACCACAACCTTCACACCGCCCACAGATCCGCCACAGGTGGTTCGGCCAACTCCGCAGGCTGCGCAGCCCACCGGCCAGGTAATTATTTCGCGTTCGACGGACGAGAACGGCCAAACCACCACCCACACGGGCTCTGCCGCCGCCTCGCCTGCAATTCAGATGGCCGCTGCGCCCTCCGCCGAAGACGCCGAACGGCAGGCAGTCACCTATACCGATTTCGATATGGACGTGCGGCTGCGCACCGCGGAGCAGCATATTGCGGTTCGAGCGCTGGTTACGGTGCGCAACGACGGCAAGACTCCGCTGGGTCGCATCCCGCTCCAGCTCTCGTCCTCGCTCAATTGGGAGCGGATTCGCGTGAACGGCAACGACACCGCGTTCCAGGTGGCAACGCTCAACTCCGACGCCGACCACACCGGCCAGTTGCACGAAGCGGCCATTCCGCTTGGTCAGCCGCTGGCGCCGGGAGCCAGCCTCCAGCTTGACGTAACTTACTCTGGCGCCATTGCTCCCTCTGCCCAGCGCCTGCTGGCCATTGGAACCCCAGACGATGTGGCGCTGCATTCGGACTGGGACCGGATCGGTGTCTCCTTTACCGGCTTGCGCGGCTTTGGCAATGTGGTCTGGTACCCGGTATCGAGCGTACCTGTGATTCTGGGCGACGGGGCGCGGCTCTTCGATGAGATGGGCGAGCACAAGCTGCGGCTGGCCGGAGCCCGCTTCCGGCTGCGGCTCACGGTCGAGTTCCCGCATGGGCAGACGCCGACGGTGGCTCTCATCAATGGCCATCCGGCTCCGCTGGCCGTTACAGATGCCAGCGACCTGGGCCAGGAAGTTGCAGGCGTGGCCACGGCCGACTCGGGCTCGGCAACCCTGGGATTTGAAGCTCCCAGCCTGTTTGTGGCCATTCGTACCCCCCACCCCGCCACAAACATGACGGTCTGGGCCCTTCCGGAAGACGAAACGGCCGTCGAGGCCTGGAGCACGGCGGCTACCGCCGTTACGCCCTTTCTGCAGGGCTGGCTGGGGCAGCGGCCCCGCGCCCAACTCGCCTTGCTGGACCTGCCCGACGCGCGGGACGCTCCCTTTGAAGCCGGCGCGATGCTGGCGACAGACATCCGCCAGGCCAATCCGGAGCAGTTGGAAAGCATTCTGGCCCACGCACTCACGCACGCATGGATGCAATCGCCGCGCGCCTGGCTCGACGAGGGCGTGGCGCACTTCATGGGTACGCTTTGGGTGGAAAAGCAGCGCGGCCGCGACCAGGCCCTGGGCGCTTTGGAGGCTTCGCGCGCCGCATTGGCCCTGGCCGAGCCAGAAAGCCCCGGCCAGAGCGCGGGGCAGCCGCTCACCGCGGCCATTTCGCCCATCTATTACCGCACCAAAGCCGCATACGTTCTGTGGATGCTGCGAGACGTGGTTGGCGACTCCACCTTGTCCGCCGCTCTGCGCGGCTACGATCCAGCGGCTGATCTGGGCAAGGACACCGGCCGCGGTTCCTTCGAGAGGCTCCTCGAACAGGCTGGAACCCGCCGCGATCTTTCCTGGTTTTTTGCCGACTGGGTGGATGCGGACAAGGGCCTGCCCGACCTGAGCATCGACGGCGCCTTTCCCAGCGCCGCCACGGTGGGCAACTGGCTGGTTGCCGTCAACGTGACCAACAACGGATATGCCTCTGCTGAAGTCCCGGTCACGGTGCGGTCAGGCACAAACTCGGTGACCCGGCGGATTCTGATTTCAGCGCGCGGCAAAGCCGTTCAGCGCATTCTTATCCAGGGCAAGCCAACCGAGGTGCAGGTAAACAACGGCACAATTCCCGAAACCCAGGCCAGCGTCCACGTAACCACGCTGGAAGATACGGCGGCAAATCCGCCCTCATCCAGCCAGTCAAACCCGCCACAGTGATGAAATGCCGCTAACCCGCAAAAATGGCGAAGGCCCACTATCTCCGTGGGCCTTCGCCATTTTGCACATGAAAAGAACCTATGCTTTGCCGATGACGCGCGCCAGCGTTGCCCCGATTTCGGCGGGCGAGACGACGACGTGGATGCCTGCCGCGGTCATGGCTTTCATCTTGTCGGCGGCGGTTCCCTGGCCGCCGCTGATGATGGCTCCGGCGTGGCCCATGCGGCGGCCAGGAGGCGCGGTTTGTCCAGCGATGAAGCCGACCACCGGCTTCTTGACGTAGAGCTTGACGAACTCGGCCGCGGCCTCTTCGGCCGAGCCGCCGATTTCGCCGATCATGACGATGGCTTCGGTTTCCGGGTCGTCGTTGAGCAGGCGCAGCGCGTCGATGTGCGTGGTGCCGATGATCGGGTCGCCGCCAATCCCAATTGCCGTGGATTGGCCGATGCCGCGCTGCGTAAGCTGATGCACAGCCTCATACGTCAGCGTGCCGGAGCGGGAGACGATGCCGACGGAACCCTCCTTGTGAATGTTGCCGGGCATGATGCCCACCTTGGCCTTGCCGGGGGAGATGACGCCGGGGCAGTTAGGCCCGATGAGACGCGACTTCGAGTTCTTGAGCTTGGCCCACACCTTGATCATGTCCAGCGTGGGAATGCCCTCGGTGATGGCCACAATCAGCGGAATGCCCGCGTCCTCGGCTTCCAGAATGGCGTCGGCGGCAAACGGCGGCGGAACAAAGATCACGGTCGCGTTGGCTCCGGTCTTTTCCACGGCGTCTTGAACCGTATTGAAGACGGGCCAGCCTTCGTGCGTCGTCCCACCCTTGCCGGGAGTTACCCCGCCAACGACATTGGTGCCGTATTCCGCGCAACTCATCGCGTGAAAGGTGCCTTCTTTGCCGGTAATGCCTTGAACGATGAGACGAGTTTCCCTGTTAACCAGAACAGCCATTGAATACAGCTCCTAGCTTCTCACTCCTAACAGTCTGTGGTGACAGTCAAGATTTGAAAGGGCACGACTTTAGTCGTGCCGCAAATGGTTGATATGGAATGACGGGCTTTAGCCCCTGAGGGATGGTTTAGGTGTTCTCAACTTTCACCACAGGTTGCTAGATGCCTCTGAACAAATCCGTGGCTCTTGGAAAATCACCCCTCAGGGGCTAAAGCCCAGTTCATTTTGGGCCGCTTTCGGCACGACTAAAGTCGTGCCCTTTCAAAACATAAACGACCATTTGAATGACAGAAACTACTAGTATGTGCCTGGTCCATCTGGGCTAGATTCATCATCATAAGCGTCCTCGACCGGATGTGAACCGTATGGCCCATGTTCTCGAACTGGATACCCAATGTACTTGCTTGCATCCATTCCAGGAGAGTGGTACCCGGAACCGATTCCGATAGACCTTAATCTTTGTTGGGCCACTAGGAAATTATTCTCCAATGTTTTCCTAGTTTCCTCATCAATATCGTCATTGATTTTAACTTCAAACTTATAGGCTTTGTTCCCGTGAGGACATATGTCATTCGGCCAGTGCTTAGCAATTAGTTCAACTTGTTCAAAAAAGAATTCCTGTCCAAATACGTCGATAGAATCTTTCCAGTCTTCTAATAGCAATCTCCGGCATTCCGGGCAATTATTTAGTACTTCGTCCAACGCTGCCTTTACAACTAGCTCAGCCGCCTCTTTCATCGTTTCGCCAACCATGAAATTAAAACCTGATTCTTTGAGAATCTTTCGTCCCTCTTCAACATTTGTTCCTTCGAGCCGCAGAACAATAGGAACTTTCACATTCAAATTCCTTGCCGCGGCAACAACGCCCGTGGCCAGCCTGTCCACGCGCAGGATGCCGCCGAAGATATTGATGAAGATGGCCTTCACATGCGAGTCGGAGAGCAGGATCTCAAAGGCATGCTCGATCTGCTCCTGGGTTGCGCCGCCGCCCACATCGAGAAAATTGGCAGGGCTGCCGCCGGCATACTGGATGATATCCATGGTCGCCATGGCCAGGCCCGCGCCGTTGACCATGCAGGCGATGGTGCCGTCGAGCTTGATGTAGTTGAGCGCGTACTTGCTGGCCTCGACCTCAAGCGGGTCTTCTTCGGCGGTGTCGCGCAGCGCCTTGATCTCTGGATGGCGAAAGAGCGCGTTGTCGTCAAAGGTGATCTTGGCGTCAAGGGCGAAGAGCTTGTCGTCCTTGGTGGTGATGAAGGGATTGATTTCGACCAGCGAGGCGTCAGTCTCGATGAACGCTTTGTAGAGGCTTTGCAGAAAGGCGACGGCCGCGTTGATCTGCTTAGGCTTGAGTCCCAGCGCAAAGGCTAGCTTGCGCGCCTGCCATGCGCCAAAACCGATGGCCGGATCGATGGTCTCCTTGAAGATGGCCCCCGGGGTCTTGGCGGCCACATCTTCAATTTCCATGCCGCCGGCCTGCGAGGCCATAAAGACCAGCTTGCCGGTCACGCGGTCGAGCACAATGCCCAAATACAGCTCGCGATCGATGGCTGCGGTCTCCTCAATCAGCAGGCGCTGGACTTTTTGTCCGAGAGGGCCGGTCTGGTGGGTCACCAGCGTCATGCCGAGGATGTTTTTAGCCTGGAGTTCCGCATCCTCGCGGGTGCGGGCCACCTTCACGCCGCCGCCCTTGCCGCGGCCTCCGGCGTGAATCTGCGCCTTGACGACAACGCCACCGGCGCCCTCGGCAAACAGCTTGCGGGCCACCGTCGAGGCTTCTTCCAGCGTGTTGGCCACTTCGCCCCTGGGCACGGCAACGCCGTATCTTGCCAGGATTTCCTTTGCCTGATATTCATGTATCTTCATATCGTCAGACGCCGCCCAAGTCCGCTGCTGTTGGGCATTCGTGACCCGCCGAGTGAATTCCGGGCCGGCGAAACCGTGCCAGCGGTATGCAAATACTATCTTGCCGCCCGAAGGAGGGGCAAACCGGCCTCGCGGAGCGCCGTGCGCCGTTACCATAAAGATATGGCCTCTTTGAAGCAATACTTGAAACCGCTGGCCGAGGACGGCACGGCGCTCACCCGCGAACAGGCGGCCCACGCATTGGAAGAGATTTTGACCGGCGAAGTGCCGGAAGTCGAGACTGCGGCGCTGCTGACCGTCCTGGCCACCCGCGGCGAACAGGCGCCGGAACTGGCCGGCTTTGTCCAGGTCATGCGCGAGCGCGTCACGCCGCTTCCACTCACAGACGTTGAGCGGAACGAACTGGTGGACATTGTAGGCACTGGCGGCGGCGGACCGTTGACCTTCAACATCTCCTCTGGCGCGGCGCTGGTGGCGGCGGCGGCCGGCGCCAAGGTGGCCAAGCACGGCAATCGCGCGGTGACTTCGCTTTGCGGGGCGGCAGATGTGCTGGAGGCGCTGGGCGTGCCCATCACACTGGGGCCGGAACAGGCCGTCGAATGCCTGCGCGAGACCGGCTTCATGTTCCTGTTTGCGCCGCTCTATCATCCGGCCATGAAGGCGGTGGGTTCGCTACGCCGGGCGCTGGGGTTCAGAACCATCTTTAACCTCTGCGGGCCGCTGACCAATCCGGCCGGAGCGCGGGCGCAGGTGATCGGCGTGCTGGCGCCCAGCCGCGTACTGCTGGTGGGGCGGACGCTTGTGACCCTGGGAGCGAAGCGGGCCTTCGTGGTGCATGGCACAGACGGCATCGACGAACTGACCACCACCGGCGAGTCCATTGTGGCCCGCATCGAGGAATCTGAGACCGGAGAGTCTACTTTGAAGGCCGCCCGCGTGACGCCGGAGATGGCCGGAGTGCCGCGCGCGACGCTGGACCAGTTCGTCGGCGGCGATGTGAAAACCAATACCGCTCTGCTCTATGACGTGCTGACCGGCATTCCCGGCGCACGGCGGCAGATTGTGCTGCTGAACGCCGCGGCGGCGCTGGTAGCCGCAGGGCTGGCCGTCGACTTGAAGGAGGGTGTTCTCAAGGGCGCCGAGGCTATCGACTCTGGCCAGGCGGCGGTGACACTGGAGAAACTGCGGCGGTTTGGGGCCAGGCAGACGGCGCAATAGGCGGGCGGAATCGGCGATTTGCCGAGCCGCCAATTGGGCGGGATGGCGATAAGTTTTTTATATAGTGATGTTTGACGGATTGAAACGCGTGTTTTGGTGCAGGCGATTCTGTTCATCGGTTCACGGTTCGATTGCTTGACGATCAGACTGTGAAAGGATGGAGAATTCGGCCCTGTTTTGGCATCAAAAGGGCCAAAAAGGGGCAAAAACGCCCGAATATGGACCAAAATTCGTGGTTCATGTTTACTGATATGTCAACATGCTTAAATTCTATCTTGTTTATTTAGTGTGAC
>Ga0255356_1000416_pt1 | contig 29573 bp, 27 predicted proteins | sample HBST100metaG_FD_189944 | JGI IMG/M metagenome (GOLD analysis project Ga0255356, IMG submission 189944) | Peat soil microbial communities from Stordalen Mire, Sweden - H.B.S.T100 | ecosystem: Environmental > Terrestrial > Soil > Wetlands > Peat | place: Sweden: Norrbotten County, Stordalen Mire...
GCGACAACATTTCGTTGACGATCGAGCTGATCACACCGGTGGCCCTGGAAAAGGGACTGCGGTTTGCAATCCGCGAGGGCGGCCGCACCGTAGGCGCGGGCACCGTTTCGGAGATCATCAAGTAACAGGGAAGCAAGAGTGAACAGTTGTCAGTGGTCAGTTGTCAGTTCGAGATGCATGGCGTTTGAAAACTGACAACTGAAGACTGAAAACTGACAGCTGAAAGGATTTGGGAATGCGGGAAATTGTTACATTGCAGTGCACTGAGTGCAAGGAGCGGAATTACTCGACGACGAAGAACAAGAAGACGACCACTGGCCGTCTGGAGTTCAAGAAGTTCTGTAACCGCTGCCGCAAGCACCAGGCGCACAAGGAATCGAAGTAAAGCAGCCGCTAGCTGCTAGCTTCTAGCTGCTAGCTTTTTCATGGGAAGGGCGTTGTGCTTGCGCCCCTGTGAAGGAGCTAGAAGCTAGATGCTAGAAGCTGAAAGCTGTTTTTAGGGGCGTAAGCTCAACGGCTAAACTGTCGGTCTCCAAAACCGAACTTGGGGGTTCGAATCCCTCCGCCCCTGCCAGATTGAGTAGGAAAGCGCCGGGCAGAACGTCCGGCGCGAAGGAACTGGAAGCATGGCAACCAAGGCAACAATCGTGAACGGCGAAGAACGGCCGACGCCGGTCAAGCGGCAGGGGGCAAGTTCCGTGTCAAAGTTCGGCGATAGCGTGCGTGGCACGTGGAGCGAGTTTTCTCGCTTTTTGATCGATGTGCGTGCTGAGATGCGCAAGGTGGTAACTCCCTCGCGCAAGGAAGTGCAGGCGACGACCACGGTCGTGATCGTGGCGGTTTTCATCTTTGGAGTGTATTTCTTCCTGGTGGACGGGATCTTCTCCTTCGCGATGAACCGCTTGCTGCAGAGGCTGGGCGGAATTCAGCAGTAAGTGGATCCGCGAATCGAGAGCATGATGGCAGAAGAATTAGAACAACCCGAACCAGCCGAACAGGCGGAACAAGCTGCAGAGCCGGCCGCGCCAGAGCGCAACCCGCTCTTCAAGTGGTACATTCTGCACGCATACTCAGGCTTTGAGCGCAAGGTGCGCGAGTCGATCCAGAGCCGGGTGGAAGCCTTCGGGCTTCAGAACATGGTCGGCCGGGTGATGATTCCCACCGAGCCGGTGACGGAGATTGTCAACGGCAAGAAGCGCACGGTGGAACGGGTGTTTCTGCCCGGCTATGTGCTGGTGGAGATGGAACTGAACGACAACATGTGGCATGTTCTGAAGGACACGCCCAAAGTCACCGGGTTCCTGGGCACGGGCGACAAGCCGGTGGCGCTCTCGGAAGAGGAAGTGGGAACGCTTCTTTACCGCTCCGAGTCCAGCAAGGACAAGCCGCGGCTGAAGATCAAGTTTGAGAAGAACGAGCAGGTCCGGATCACGGATGGACCGTTTGCCAACTTCAACGGCGTAGTGGACGAGATCAACGAAGATCGCGAGACGCTGAAGGTCATGGTGACGATCTTTGGACGCTCGACGCCGGTCGAACTGGAGTTCGGCAAGGTAGAAAAGATTGAGTAGTTGGTTCAGCTTCTAGCTACTAGCTTCTAGCTTCTAGCCAGATTGTCCACCTAGCGGACGCTGGTTAAAGCAAACGCTAAAGCGCCAACACCAAAATTTGCAGAAGGAATGACCGGCTGGTAGCTAGAAGCTAGGAGCTAGCAGCTGGTTTCAAAGGAATACACATGGCAGCTCCGAAGAAAATTACGGGTTACGTGAAACTCCAGATTATTGCCGGCAAGGCAACGCCGGCTCCCCCGGTTGGACCGGCGCTCGGTCAGGCGCAGGTCAACATCATGGAGTTCTGCAAGCAGTTCAACGCGCGCACGCAGAACAAGGAGATGGAAGGGCTGGTCATTCCGGTCGTCATCTCTGTACATGCAGACCGCAGCTTCAGCTTCATCACCAAGACGCCTCCGGCGGCTGTGTTGCTGAAGAAGGCGGCGGGGATCGAAAAGGGATCGGGCACGCCCAACAAGGAAAAGAAGGGCAAAGTGACCGAAAAGCAGGTGCGCGAGATCGCCACGCAGAAGATGCCCGACCTGAACGCCTCCTCGGTGGAGACGGCCATCAAGAGCATCAAGGGCACCGCCCGCTCGATGGGCATTGAAGTGGTCGCGTAAGCTTCTTTCAGCTTCAAAACGCAAGAAAGGCCTTCCCTGACGGGAGGGCCTTTTTGCGTGTAGGGACAGCTCTCTTGGACGGATTTCTGCAAGTTTCAACGGAGAAGTTTCGTGGTTTCCCACATCTCCAAGCCAAAAGCTGCCTGGAGATATGGGGCACCCGGCATCTTGGGGTTGGAAGGGCTCAGAGAAGCCTCAGAACCAGCGGCCGAGGGTGACGAAGACTTTGCGGTGGCCAGCGCCGCCGGGACTCTACGCGGCGCGGCAAAAGGGCTCGATCTTGGGTTGCTTGTTTCGGGACGCATGCCACATATCGTAGTCGGTTTGCAGTTCATACCAGATTTCCGCATGGGTGCCAAACGCGGCGGAAAAGAAGGTTGTAGTTCATCTGCTCCATCAACTGCCGCTCGCTGCGAATGGAGAAAAGAATCATCAAGAGCGTTGCCCGCAACAGCCGCTCCGGAGCAATCGACGGACGGCCCGTGTTCGAATACAATTGCTCCAACTTGGCATCCATCCGCTCCAGCGCCCGGTCCATCAGCGCGCGAATCTGACGCGCCGGATGATCGGCCGGAATCCGCTGCGCCAAGGTTAAATAGATGAACATCGTCGCCTGCTTCTGACCGTCTCCACGCATAATGATGGGAAAGATCAAATGAAAGAAAAATGCTGGGATCACCAGCAGACAAAGAGTTTTTCCGCAGCCTGTGAAGCCCCGCTGATTTTGTGGCTTTTGCGGCACGGCTGAAGTCGTGCCCTGACACAATGTGCCAGCCATGAGAGTTTTTTTGGCAGCCTGTTTAGCCCTGGAGCGGGCGCCCGTCGGCCGTCATCTCCCGCTTCATGTGCTTGGCCACGTACATGGCGGTGTCGGCGGTGCTGAGCAGGCTGTCCTTGGTGGCGCTGTCATCCGGATAGATGGCGAAACCCACACTGGCCGCGCCATGCAGGATGTAGCCTTCCACGGCAAAGGGATCGTCGAAACTGCGCTCCAGGCGCAGGGCGATCTCCTCGACATCGGCGCGGCTGCGCACGGAGGAAACCAGGGCTGCGAATTCGTCGCCTCCCAGGCGAGCCAGCATGTCGCCAGTGCGCAGTTGCCGCTTCATGCGCAGAGAAACCTCCTGCAGGTACAGGTCGCCGATATGATGGCCGTACACGTCGTTCACCTGCTTGAATTCATCCAGGTCCACGTAGATGAGGCCGAAGATGGACGCTGTCTCCCGCGCGCTGGCGATGCGCTCCTCCAGATGGCGGTCCAGCGAGAAGCGATTGTGAAGGTCGGTGAGCAGGTCAAACTCCGAACGGTGCACGAGATCGGTGTAGAGACGCCGGGTCTCGATGGCCAGGGCGGCGAGGCGGGCGCCCATCCAGAGGGCCTCGGACTCCTCTCCACCTGTCTCTGGCTCGGGTCCGAGGGCGGCAAAGACCATGCCCAGGGGCGCTCCGGTGCGAGCCGGAATCTCCCGGACCGCAATGCGCAGACTCTCTGTCGCGGCTGGCTTGTTTCCCAGTTGCGCTCCCCCGGCGACCTCGCACCAGCAGGGAGCGCCTCCCAGGGTGAACGAGACCAGTCCGGCGATCTGCTCGATGACCTCAGCCAGGGGACGTGAGCCGTTGATGTCTTCCAGAATGCGGCTGCGGCGAAGTTCGAGCTGGGCGTTGTGCCGCTCCGTAGCAGCTTCCGCCTCGATGCGCGCGGTCAGCGCCGCGGTTTGACGCCGGACCTTGAGCCCCATCGTCCAGCCCCAGATAGTGACCGCAAGCACAACCAGGAGCAGCACGCTGACCAGCCGGATCAGGTTCTCGACACTGAGCCACGAGGGCTCGGCGACCACCGTGATGTCGGAGTAAGTGCGCATCAGAATATTGAACGGCACTTGGGTGTCGAAGGGATTGGAGTTTTCCAGGATGCAAATTCCGGTGACATGCACCATCGATCCCAGGGGAATCTGCTTCATCGGTGGCAGTGGTTCTGGATGGACGCTCGAAATCGGTAAATGCCTGTAGATTGCTGAGAAAAGCTGGCCGTTGGAGGTCAGGACATACTCGTCCTGCGCGGCCCCCCGCACTTCCGCTACGACCTTTCCGTCCATCGACACCAGGTCGAAGACGTTTTTGCTGGATGTGAGCTGTTTCCATGTCGTGGGCTGGGGCTCGACCGGCGCCTGGACAAGGTTGTCCTGGACCTCGCTTCCTGTCAGGGTCAGGAAGCCATCGTGCACATCGGGAAATCCGGTTGCGTCCGCTTCATCCCCAATGCGCAGGGGGGTGGTCGAATGGGTCATGACCCACAGGCTCTTGGCGCCGTTCTGCAGCACCACGGCCATGCCCGGCTGATAGTAGGTGATGGTTCCATGGACGCGGATTCGCGGGGTTTGATTGCTGGTGCGGTATCCGTTCAGAATCTCGTTCATGGGCGTAATCGGGAGAGACCATGGGCTGGCAGCCGCGTGCTTGAGGATCTTCACGTCTGCCAGGGAGCTGACGTGGAGCAGAATTCCGGTCTGCTGCATCTTGCCGTCGAATCTGCCTGAATCCGCGCCGGTAACCTCCACCTCCGCATCCAGCAGGTCCAGAAGGGCGCTGGGGCTGTCGCTGTCGATCCCTACGTCGACTTCGCCGCCCTCGGTACGCATCTGCAGGAATATATATCGGAAATCGGAACTCATCGCGAAGTCGGCGTTGCGGACCACGCCGCGCACGGTCACCAACATGCAGTCGTCCTGGGCGCGGATCATCTCTTCAAAGGTGGCCGGCATCGGCTTCGGCAGGGCGCCATCGGACAACACCGCGATACTGTCTCCCACCACGAACGGCCGGAAGCTCTCGTGCGTGGTTCCCTTGATCAGGACGCGGTCGCCGGGGACCAGACGAACATCGACATTCGAATGCACATAGATCGCGATTCCCCCGTCCTGAACGAAGAGCGTGCGCTCGCTCCAGCGGTAGTAAGTGACCGTCGCCTGGAAGGCTACGGGGAGCGCCTGGCTGGCCTGGGCATTGGTGAGGACGTGGATGGCCTGCAGTGAGGTGAGGGGCGCAGGGGCCTGCGAGCTGGCGATTGAGGCCAAACCGAAAATAACGAGGATTGCGGAAAGCAGCGTTTTCATCGAAGACCTTCCGGCCGAACCGGCTCATCTTGCTGGCGCCTACAGGGGCATATCGGCAGCAGAGGCCGCAGAAATGAATCCTAGCCGGAAAATTGGGCGGATTCCGCACAGCCACTATCAGGAACGGAAATGTTTGCGTCCTGATTTTACGCCCGTGGGAATCTGTTTTAATAAGCCTTTTGGTGGAGGGTCGTCCACTTTGCCAGCAGAAGTAACGGGTAGGCTCCAGCCCGGCCGTTTTGCAGCGGCTCTTTGGCCTCGGCAAGCTATCCGGTGCTGGCCGTCTTCCCCGCAGGAGCTGATCACATGTCGAATTTCACTGAATTTTCCACCACCAATCCCGCGCCGGTTTTGCCCAGCGGCAATCAGGCGCAGCCTACCCGCCGCATCCGGGTGATGGGGGTTCCACTGGACCTGGGCGCCAGCCGCCGCGGAGTGGACATGGGTCCCTCGGCGATGCGCGTGGCGGGCCTGGAGCAGCGCCTGGAGGCGTTGGGCCACCAGGTCACCGATGCGGGCAACATCCGCGTGGAGATTGCCGAGACCCAGGGCTTCGGCCAGGAAAACGCGCGCTATCTGAAGGAGATTGCGGAAACCTGCATCCGCACCGCCGAAGCGGTGGTGAAAACCCTGGAGGAGGGCATGATTCCGCTGGTGCTGGGCGGCGACCACTCGCTGGCGGTTGGCTCGGTCTCCGGGGTGGCGGAGTTCTACCGCCGCAAGGGCGAGAAGATCGGGGTGGTGTGGATCGACGCCCACTCCGACATCAACACGCCGGAGACCTCGCCTTCCGGCAACGTGCACGGCATGCCGCTGGCCGCCCTGCTGGGGCTGGGACCGGAGCCGCTGAGCAATATCTTCGGCTATGCGCCCAAGATTCCGGCGGAAAACACGGTGCTGGTGGGAGTGCGCGACATTGACGCCGCCGAGCGCGAGAACATTCGCCGCGCCGGAGTGGCCAAGGTCTACACCATGCGCGACATCGACGAGCGCGGCATGAGGGCCGTCATGGAAGAGGCGCTCGAAGTGGCCGGTAAGGGCGCCGCAGGCTACCATGTGTCGCTGGACATGGATTGGATCGACCCCGAGGACGCGCCCGGTGTGGGTACTCCGGTGCGCGGTGGCGCCACATACCGCGAGGCGCACCTGGCCATGGAAATCCTGGCCGACCACGGGCGGCTTTTGAGCTTCGAGATGGTCGAAGTCAACCCGGTGATCGACGAGCACAACCGTACCGCGGAGCTGGCTGTCGAACTGGCCTGCTCGGCATTTGGGAAAAAGATTCTGTAAGAGTTCTAAACTAAGAATGAGAGTGCTGATTTTCCGCACCCGGAGCGGTGACAAAAGAACGAAATGCAAAAAAAACTACGAGTTGGAGTTTTGTTTGGCGGGCGCAGCGGGGAGCATGAAGTTTCCCTGCTGTCGGCCGCTTCGATTTTGAAGTCCATCGACCGCCGAAAGTTCGAGGTGACGCCCATCGGCATCACTAAGGATGGCCGCTGGCTGGCGGCTGCCGATGCGCACAACCTGCTGAAAGGTGACCAGAGCGCGGTGGGGCGGCGGTTGCGGGCAGGCGATCCGGAGGCGACTCCGGGCGCGAAGCTGCTGCACGAGGGCATTCCCACGCTGATGGCGCCGGAGCCGGCCGTAGCTGCCAAAGCGGGCTTGGCTGAGCCGGGAGCCGGGCAAACGCCAATTACGGTGGACGCGATCCACCCCACGGCCTCCATGCTGGACGTGGTCTTTCCGGTGCTGCACGGAACCTTCGGGGAGGACGGGACCATCCAGGGACTCTTCGAGCTGGCGGGCATCGCCTACGTCGGTTCCGGCGTGCTGGGCTCGTCGGCGGGCATGGACAAGGACGTGATGAAGCGTCTGTTCCGCGAGGCCAAACTGCCCATCGTGAAGCACGTGACCCTGCTCCGCGCCGACTGGGAGAAGTCGCCCCGCAAGGCCATTGCGCAGGTGGAAGCGGCGCTCAAGTACCCGGTCTTTGTGAAGCCGGCCAACCTGGGCTCCTCGGTGGGCATCAGCAAGGTCCACGACCGCAAGGAACTCACGCCCGCGCTGAAGCTGGCGGCCAAGTACGACCGCAAGCTGGTTGTGGAGCAGGGTGTGGGCGGCAAGACGGCCAAGGCCCGCGAGCTGGAGGTTGCGGTTCTGGGCAACGACGATCCCAAGGCCAGCGTGGTGGGCGAGATCGTTCCCGGCAAGGAATTTTACGACTACGAGGCCAAATACCTCTCGGAAGGTTCGGTGCCGGTGATTCCGGCCAAACTGACCAAGGACGAGACCAAGCAGATCCGCGAGATGGCCGTGGCCGCCTTCCGCGCCTGCGACCTTTCCGGGCTCTCCCGCGTGGACTTCCTGATGGAACCGGACGGCAAGCGCCGCATCTTCCTGAACGAAGTGAACACCATGCCCGGCTTTACCCGCATCAGCATGTATCCCAAGCTGTGGGAGGCCACCGGGATCAAATACAAGGACCTCATCACCCGGCTGATCGAACTGGCCCTGGAACGCCATGCGGAGAAGAGCCGCAACACGTACAGCAGGGAAGAGTAGAAACGCAGCCTTCAGCCTTCAGCTGACAGCTATCAGCCGGCAGTTTCACGCCGTAGTGGAGGGGGCTTGCAATTTGGCCAGGGAACGGTTAACCCTCCTTCGGTGTCTAAAGAGAAGGAGTGCTATGCTCCTGTACTGGTACAACCGCTGAAAGCTGATAGCTGATCGCTGCTTTACGAGGAAACCAAACGATGACCTTGCTCGACGCTCCCAAGTATGACGAAGTTCGCGAACGGCACCACAAGGTGATTCTGTTGAGCGCCGTGGGGCTGGTTCTGGTGCTGTTTGTGGGCTGGTGGATGGTGGCGGGCCGCCCGGTGGACTGGCCCTGGAACTGGAACAACCACCTGCGCGCAAGAATGGAAGCGAACCAGTTCCTCACCGCGGTCGAGAAAAACGACATGGCCACGGCCTACGGAGTCTGGCTTCACGACAAAAACTGGCAGCAGCATCCGGCCACGACGGGCTCGTACCCGTTCAGCCGCTTCCAGAAGGACTGGAGTCCGACCAGCTCGGAAAACGAGTACGGCGTGATTCAGAGCCACAAGATTGTGGCGGCGCGCATGTACGGCAATGTGCTGCTGATGGCCATCCTGATCAACGACCGCAAGAGCAAGGCGCTGAACATCGACTACGATCCCAAGACGCACGCCCTGAATTTTTCGCCGCCGGACGTGGAGATCTATCTGGGCTCGAAGTTCTGACGGCCGACAGGCGCGGCGAGCGGAGTTAGCGGTGTTAGCGCTGTTCATCGTGCAAATGAAACGAAGGGCTTCATCTTCTCGCGAAAGCAAAGAAGATGGAGCCCTTCCGCTTTGTGACTGATCGCTGACAGCTGTTAGCTGTTAGCTGTTTAAGTCCTTCAGCGCCGCCAGGGTTTTCTCCAGACTGGCAGCGTCCTCGACATGCAAAGTCTTTTGCGCCGGGTCGATCTGGCGCAAAAGGTTGCTCAGCACTTTGCCTGGGCCGACTTCAATGAACAGTTCCACGCCCGCGCCTGCCAGCGCATGCACACAATCCACCCAGCGCACCGCGCCGGTGACCTGGCGGATGAGGGCGTCGCGCGCGGCGGCGGCGGTGGTCACCAGCCCGCCCGTGACGTTGGCGGCCACGGGAATCCGCGGATCGGACAACTGGATCGCTGCGAGGATCCGCGCCACTTCTTCCTGGGCCGGCTGCATCAGGGCGCAGTGGAACGGCGCGCTGACGGGAAGCATCACGGCGCGGCGGGCGCCTTTGGCCTTGGCCAGTGCCGAGGCCTTCTCGACGGCTGCCAGTGCGCCGGAGATGACCGTCTGCCCTGGCGAGTTCAGGTTGGCGGCGGCGACCGTCAGACCGGTCTCCTGGGCGGCTTCGCGGCAAGCTTCAGCCACCTGGGCGGCGTCCAGCGACAGGATGGCGGCCATTCCGCCCTGGCCAGCAGGGACCGCCAGCTGCATGGCCCGGCCGCGAGCCTTGACGGCGCGCAGGGCGTCGGCAAAACCGATGGTTCCCGCGGCTACGTGGGCCGACCACTCCCCAAGGGAGTGACCGGCGGCCAGAGCCGGTTCGACGCCCTGCAACGCCAGAACACGGGCGGCGGCCACGCTCACCGCCAGAATGGCCGGCTGGGTGTTTTCCGTCAGCTTGAGGTCTGCGTCCGGTCCCTCGAAACAGAGACGGGAGAGCGGGAAGCCGAGAGCTTCGTCGGCCTCGGCGAAGGTTTCACGGGCAACGGGAAATCGTTCGGCAAGCTCGCGGCCCATGCCTACGGACTGCGAACCCTGCCCTGGAAAGAGGAAAGCTATTTTAGGTGACATGCCAGAGAGGATTGTAAACTGCCGACCCGCGGACCAGGGCTCAAATCCGGGACGCAAACCGGAGAACAGGGCCTAGTTCCAGCGCTTTTTGTCGTCGTGGTCCTTGTCCATGGGGCGGCCGTTGCCGTCGAAGCGGACGGTGCGGCCCTGGGAGCGCATGTAGACCTCGAACTTGCGGGCCGCGCGGCGGCGCTTCCAGCGATAGTAGCGGTTGCGCAGCGCGAACCAGTGCTCGCTGAACAGAAAGGTGATTCCCCGCGGTGGAGCGATCCGTACCCAAAGCAGGCCGGCGAGCGCCCCTCCCAACTGGGCAAAGGCGTACATCTTCTGCTGGCCGAAGAGCATGGCGACGGTAATCAGCGCGTAGATGGCCACCAGGTAGCGGGCCTTGATGCCAATGACGAAGAAGAGCAGGAATTCGGTGTCGCCGTAGAGCAGGCCGATGGCCACCAGCAGGCCGAAGATGCCGCCGACGCAGCCGGAGAGGGGAATCTGTGCAATGGGCAAGCCCAGAGCGCCGCTGCACACGTAGATGGCGGCCGCGGCCACTGCCGTTCCCAGAACGGAGACGGTGAACAGGCCGGTAATCCAACTGGAGCTGTGGCCGGCCTCCAGGAATCCGGCCAGGAACCACAGCGAGAGGAGCTCGAAGAGCGTGCCGTAGAGGTTGGGGTGCACCAGGCTGTAGGTGAAGGGCTGCCAGAACCAGCCGTGGAGAAATGCGCCGGGAGTGAACGCGAACGCGCTTGCCAGCGTATACGCGGTGGCGGGAACAGCCATCTGCGCCAGGGCCAGGAGAAAATAGGCGATAAGGTTCGCCAGCACCAGGCGGCGGGTGACGCCGCGGAAGTCGGGGAAGGCAAACGGAGTGGCGCCGAACCTGGGCATGGTGGTCAGTCTCAGATTAAATTGTTGCACGGGCGGGTGTCCTGGTGCCGGAGGATGTGGATGCGCAACCTTTTCCCACCGATGTCCGTCGAACAGTTTGAATTCCCGCCCGATTCTGTTCTGGGAGTGGTAGCGACTGGCGACATAGAGATGCCTGGCGTTTTTGAGGTATTCTCCCTTTTGGGAAATTCGACCGCGGTTGGGGCTTCTCCCCTTGACCTGGGACCGGTTTCTCCCCAAGAATAGCGGAGTCGTACCGTTACAGCGGGTTCGATTCTGCCCTTTACAGAATCCTCCGGGCCAAGTGGCATTTTTCTCAAGAAAATGCCACCTCGCACGCTCTTCAGATGGCAACATTTGAATCGAAACCGCTCTAAGTGCCGTCATCTTACAACACGAACTGCCTTTGAAAGAGAGGAGGCTGCCATGACCAGCTGCCCTGAATGCGAGAATGAACTTGACATCGAATTGGACGAAGTCGAAGAAGGCGATGTAGTCGTCTGTGACGAATGTGGAACCGAGTACGAGGTGGTCGGCGTCGAGCCGCTGGAGTTGTCGCGGGTAGGCGAAGGCCTGGACGAAGACGACGAAGATCCGTTCGACGAGGAAGAGGAGGAAGAGTGAAGTTTTGCCGCACAAGTTGGATGGCTGGAGTGGTGTTAGCCGCTCTCGGGACGGGTTTGGCGCCGATGGCGCCGCGGGGCGGGCTGCTGGAGCCGCAGGTGGCGCAGGCGCAGAACCTGGGCCAGCGAGTCGTGAAAGGTGTGGTATTGGACCCGGACTCGAACCCCGTGGTCGGTGCTACGGTCTTCATCAAGCAACAGAAGACCAAGGACGTGCGCAGCTATACCTCCACTGCGCGCGGCCGCTTCCAGTTTACCCAGGTCAACATGGCCGAGGATTACGACCTGTGGGCGGAAAAGGACGGCAAGAAGAGCGCCGTCAAGACCGTCAGTTCTTGGGACACGCGCAAGGAATTCGAGGTCGAGTTGAAACTGAAGTAGGCGCGCGCTCCAGCATGGTCGCGCGCCTGCGTAGCGCGATGAGAGGCTTCATCGCGCTGCGGGTTTACCCTTCCAGCTTTTTGGTCACCAGTTCATTGAGCAGAGCCGGGTTGGCCTGTCCCTTCGAGGCCCGCATCACCTGACCGACAAAGTAACCGGCCACGGTCTTCTTGCCGCCGCGATACTGCTCCACTTGTTTGGGGCTGGCGGCGATCACCTGATCGATCAGGGCTTCCAGCGCCGAGGCATCGGTGATCTGCTGCGGCTTCTCCCGCTCGTAAACGGCGGGGAAGTCCTCGTTCTTCTCAAAGCACACATCGAAGAGCTGCTTGAGCTGCTTGGAACTGATCTTGTCTTCGTCGAGCAGATCGGCGGCCAGGACAATGCCGGCCATGGAGACAGGTGACTGTTCCTGTTCCAGGCCGAGCGCCTTCAGACGCCCGCCCACCTCGTTCACCAGCACGTTGGCCACGCGGCGCGGATTGCGTGCGATTTTGGCCGCGGCTTCAAAGCGGTCGGCGAACTCGCGGGTTGCGGTCAGCGTGAAGGCTTCCTGCGTGGCCAACTCGTAGTCGGCGATCATGCGGGCGCGCCGCGCCTCGGGCAGCTCGGGGAGCTTGGCTCGCGTCTCTTCCAAGAATTCGGCGGAGACGATCAGCGGCGGCAGGTCCGGCTCGGGGAAGTAGCGGTAATCGTGGGCCTGCTCCTTCGACCTCATGGAGTAGCTGCGGCCCTCGGCCGCGTTCCACAGGCGGCTCTCCTGGATCACGCGTCCGCCGGACTCGATGACCTCGATCTGGCGCTCGATTTCATACTGGAGGGCGGCGCGGACGAAGCGGAAGCTGTTCACGTTTTTCACTTCGGCCTTGGTGCCAAACTGGGGCGCGCCTTTAAGACGGACACTTATGTTGGCGTCGCAGCGAAGCGAGCCTTCTTCCATGTTGCAGTCGGAGACGCCGCAGTAGAGCAGGATCTCTTTGAGCCGCGTGAGGTACTCGAAGGCCTCGTCCGGGGTGCGCATGTCCGGCTCGGAGACGATTTCCGCCAGGGGCGTGCCGCACCGGTTCAAGTCAAGAGACGTGTGGTTGGCGGAGTCGGCGAGCCCGTCGTGAATGCTTTTGCCGGCGTCCTCTTCCATGTGCAGGCGGGTGATGCCGATGCGCTTGGTCGAGCCGTCGGCCGTGGGCACGTCGATCCATCCGTTCTCGGCCAGGGGCTTGTCGAACTGCGAAATCTGGTAGCCCTTGGGCAGATCGGGATAGAAGTAGTTCTTGCGGGCGAAGATGGAGCGCGCGCGTACTTCGCAGTTGATGGCCAGCGAGGCCAGCGTGCCGAACTCGACGGCTTTGGCGTTGAGCACCGGCAAGGCTCCGGGCAGCCCCAGGCACACCGGGCAGATGTTGGTGTTGGGCTCGGAACCGAACTGATTGGCGCAACCGCAGAAGGCCTTGGTGGCGGTGAGCAGTTGCACGTGGACCTCGAGTCCGATGACGGGCTCGTACTTGGCCAGGATTTCAGGCGAAAGCGCAGCGGCAGGCATATGTGATTACGATTTTAGCGCGAAGCGAAAGAGTGCCTTTGTCACGGCGTGCGCAATGGGGGCGTCCGATCTCGTGATTTGGCACTCCTTCGCCTGGGTTCTTCGCGGGTTTTTGTGTCACTCCGCCGGATCGTCGGCTGTGAATGGCGAGCAGCAGGGCTTCTCCGTGGCGCGGAAATTCATCAGTTCCAGGCGGATGCCGTCGGGGTCGTACATATTGAACTGGCCCTTGCCGTCCTTGCCCATCTGGGTGTGGCCGTCGTTCACCACGCCCTCCAGGCGGTTCCCGTCCTTGAGCGTCTTGTAGGCCGAATCGACCGAGAGTTCGCCGACGGAGAGATGGTCCAGCACGCCCAGTTGGTGTTGCGACATAGTGGCCGGAATGCCGGTGCCCGAGGGGCCGCTGGTGAGCATATATTCCAGCCAGTCGTGGCTGTCGGGAGTCTGCTGGCTGACCCAGTCGATCTTGCCCTCTTGCATGCCGCCGAACCAGTACGGGCGGAAGCCGAGCAGGTCGCGGTAGAAGACGTCTTCGGCGGACCGGCTATGGACCAACATGCCGACGTGGATGATGTGATGGCCGATGACGTGGGGGGCAGCGATGTCCTTGGGCAGGCGCGGCGGCTCCACGAACTCCACCTTGTTGCCCTCCGGATCGAGAACCGTAAACCAGCGGCTGCCGTCCGAGCCCTTAGTCACCGCCGAGGGCGTCTTCCAGCTTTTGGAGGCCAAGTACTTGCGCAGGCCTTCGGCGCTCTCGGTGTTAAAGGCGATGTGGTCCATGCGGTTGATGCCGGCGCCCGTGGGCAGCGGCAGCACTTCAACAAACTGCGTCGGGCTGAAGGCGTAGCGCACGCCCAGCGGGTTTTCCGGGTCCGCCAGCTTGGCCGCGCCAACCACCTCGCGGTAGTAGTGGTCGGTGGCCGCGGGGTTCGACGTGTAGACCGCCAGGTGCGAAATGCCGGTAATTTTGGGCCGCGCCGGGGTGGTTTGGGCTTGGGCGGCGACGGTGAAGGCAAGGAGACAAGCGGCGGCAAGGAACCTGGACTGCATGTTGCACCTCGAAAGTTGTTGCGGGTCAACGATAAATCGCTTATCTCAAGCATGCAACCCGGTGCCAGGCCTGCTTATGCGGTTGTCTCTGCCTTTTGCTCGCTCACAGCGATTTGCGCAGGAGTGCGTGAACAAACCATCAGCCGATTCCACGCATTGATTTCGGCCACGGCAAATGACAGATCGGCGATTTCCTTGGTGGAAAACCAGTCGCACACCTGGGCGTACACATCGTCCGGCACGTTGCCATCGGTCAGATGGGTCATGCTTTCCGTCCATGCCAAAGCTGCCCGTTCCCGCTCGTTGAAGACCGGCGCTTCCCGCCACGCCACCAACAGGTCCAGCTGGCTTTCGCTCACTCCGTTCCTGCGCGCAATTGGAATGTGCATCGCCAGGCAAAAGGCACAGCCATTCATCTGCGAGGCACGGATCTTTACCAGTTCCAGCAGACCGTGATCCAGTCCGCTGTTTTGTACATAGGCGTGAACGCCAAGCAGGGCCTTGTAGCCAGCGCTGGCAATGACAGATAAATCGAAGCGTTGTTGCATTTGTTACTCCTTTGGTTGAATGATAACTAGGTTCTAGGCGATACCCCGCCGGACTCAATCGCTTGAGATCGAGTAGGGATTTCCAAGGTCATGCCGGCGTTAATTTTTTGCTCAGCCCGTTGTTGTGTGCGGCGCTGGATTTGCAATTGCGGCTCGCCGTGCGGACTTCAAACCAGGTCGAGACCTGGGTGCCGAACTCCACGGGCGCTTTTGCGGCAACTCGCGAACAAATCTCCGCGAGGGAATGGCTTGCCAGCTCATCCCGCATCCGTTTCTCGGCGGTCAGCATCACCTCGTGGACCGAACACACCCCTGCCGTCGCCCACTCCGGCGCTTCCCGGCCAAAGACGGCACAGCGCGTCCGAATTTCACGGCATTCAAACAGCGGCTTTTCTCCGTCGATCGCTTCCACGACATCCAGGAAGCTGATTTTGTCCGCCGCCCTTGCAAGAGCAAAGCCGCCTCGCGGGCCTTCGGTGGCAACCACCAATCCTGCCTTGGTGAGCTTGGTAAAGAGCTTGGCCAGATACTCGAACGGAACCCCCTGCATTGCGGCCAGATCGCGAACCGTAGCCTCCGGCCTGCCATCCGAAGGGGTTGTCAAAAAGAGCAGGCAGTGCAATCCATACTCGACACCGGTGCTGATGAAGGACATTTTTAACTCCGACACAATGAGTCGCAGTTATGAATCTACTCTGCTCGCGGCATCTGGTCAACAGGCCGCCCATGAATTGCCGGGGCGTGCTGCTCGTACAATCTCTCCATGTTCCGAAACGTCGTACGCTTCGCTGCTCTCGTCTTCACTGCCTGCGTGGGGCTGTCTGTGCTTGCGCAGAACCCGCTGCCCACCGCTTCAGCAGAAGACCGCGCTCTGGCCCGCGAAATCTTCAAGCAGCTCATCGAGATCAATACCACCGACACGCCGAAGGGCAGCGTGACGGCCGGAAGCGCGGCCATGCAGAAGCGCTTTCTGGATGCGGGTTTTCCGCCTGAAGACGTACACCTGCTCGGCCCCGATGCGCGCAAGCAGAATCTCGTGGTGCGCCTGCGCGCCGCAGGTCCCACGACCCAGAAGCCGGTGCTCTTTCTCTGCCATATGGACGTGGTGGAGGCGCTGCCCTCGGACTGGCACACTGACCCCTTCCAGTTTGTGGAGAAGGACGGCTACTACTACGGCCGCGGCACGCAGGACATGAAGAACTCCGACGCCGCGCTGGTGGCCACGTTTCTGCGCCTGCACAAGGAAGGCTACAAGCCGCGCCGCGACCTGATCCTGGCGCTTACCGCCGACGAGGAGGGCGGAAAATTTAACGGCGCGCAATGGCTGGTCCAGCAGCACCGCGAGCTGGTGGATGCGGCCTGGGTCATCAATCCCGACGCGGGCGGCGTGGAGCTGGACCACGGCCGCACGGTGGTGGCGGATGTGGAGGCCACGGAGAAGGTCTACTCCGACTTTCAGATCACGGCGACCAACCCCGGCGGCCACAGCTCGCGCCCCCGGCCAGACAACGCCATCTATGAGCTGACCGCCGCGCTCAACAAGCTGGCCGCCCACATCTTTCCCTTCGAGATGAACGAGGTGACGCGGACCTATTTCACCAACCTCGCCGCGCAGGAGAAGGGTCCGACAGCGGCCGACATGCGCGCCATCCTGGCCACGCCGCCGGACAAGGACGCCGCCGCGCGGCTCAGCGTCGAACCCAGCTTCAACTCCAACTTTCGCACCACCTGCGTGGCCACACGCCTCGCGGCCGGCCACGCCAACAACGCCCTGGCGCAGACTGCCCAGGCCAACGTGAACTGCCGCATCTTTCCCGGCCACTCGCCGGAAGAGATTCGCCAGCAGTTGATCGCCCTCTTCGCCGATCCCAAGCTCACGGTGAAGTACGTCTCCGACTCCTACGCGGTCTCTGACACAGCCCCCGAACGCAAGGCCATGGTGCCGCCCGCGCCGATCAAGGAAGTCTTCGAGCCGCTGACGCGCATCACACAGGCTATCTGGCCCGGCGTGCCCGTAACGCCGGTGATGGAGAACGGCGCCAGCGACTCCATCTACTTTGCGATGGCGGGGATTCCCTGCTATGGTTACTCGGCCATTGCCCTGGAACGCGACGACGACCGCGCCCACGGCCAGGACGAACGCCTGCCGGTGGACTCCTACTGGAAGTCCCTGGATTTCTTTTACTCGTTTCTAAAGGACGCGGGCGGGCAGTAAGTTATTCAATAACCGGTTTGGAGAGCGCATGAAGACCTTGCAGAAGATCGTGGTTCCGACATTGCTTACGCTGGCCATCGGCGGCGGCTACCTTTACTCCGTGTGGAAGCACCGGCAGAACCCCGGAGTCATCCGCAATGCCGATGCCGGCCAGACGCTGAGCAAGGACGATCTGGCGGTGGTGCGCGCCTTCTTCCCCGCGCACTTTGAGGACACACAACGCCTCGAAGGCACTCCGGTGTGGATGAAGAACGGCTACACGATGAGCTATTTCCCTTATGTCGGCGGGCATGTGGTCTTTGGCAAGCGGGTGGGGGTGATTCCCTCGGCCGAGCGGCTGGATGTGAAGAAGATTGTGAAAGCCCAAGTGCCGGCCGGGGTCGAGGACGGCATCGAGCACGGCAATCGCCAGGCCTTTGCGGTGTTCTCGCTCAAAGGCGGAACCGGCCTCTTTGCCACGCCCATCGGAACCATGCAAGGCAACGACGAATCCTATTACTGCGACATACTCTTCTATTACGACGACCCGCACACCATTTACAGCCATTGGCCCGCGGACGTGTGGGCTGCGGTCTACGCGCACCAGGTCAAGCAGGGAATGAGCGAACTGGAGACGCGGATGGCGATCGGCCAGAAGTCGCATCCCGACGGCGAAACCGAGGGCGATCGCACGGTCACTTACGACCAGGACGGAAAACAATGGACCATCACGTATGTAAAGAACCGCGCCACGACAATTCAGACGACGGCAGGGAATAAGTAGAGAGTTCGTTATCTTATCGGGGGGGCGGCTGAATCCTCCCCCAAAAAAGGAATCGGGTGGCTGCCCTCATCCAAGGCAGCCACCCGAGAATTAAACTTTGCGAGACCAGTGAACCAAGCGTCTTCAGGAGACATTCACAGGCTACCGGTATGAAGCTGGCCTGTCTTGAACCATTGGAGTGAGGCGGAAGTCCATCGATAGGTGGGGTGGGAGGCCGTTGGCTCTGGACCGCGTTGATCGCCCCAAAAAGGAGTCGGGCGGCTGCCCTCATCCAGGGCAGCCACCCGATCATTTTCGTTCAGAAGGCCAGGTCAGGAGACCAGTTCAGGAGACATTCACAGGCTACCGGTATGAAGCTGGCCTGTCTTGAACCATTGGAGTGAGGCGGAAGTCCATCGATGGGTGGGGTTGGAGGGCGCTGGTGTGATCGCGGCGCCATTTTTGTCACCAAACATGATTCGGGCGGCTACCCTTCAGGAAGGTAGCCGCCCGAGAATCAAAACTTGCTAGGCCAGTGATGCCAGGAACATTTCAGGAGACATCCACAGACTATCGGCGGGCCGGCGGCTTGTCTTGGACCATTGGAGTGAGGCGGAGGTCAACCAATAGGTTGAGGCGTCCCAGTTTGGTGCAGGAATGCAAGCGATCTGCTGTGCATTCACGCATCTGGCGCATTACTGTGGAAGTGCGCGGTTTTTCCTGGCGGCCCGGAGCGCTGCCGGAGAGCCCGTGCGTGCTCGGCTAGGTTCAGAATGTCTCGTACCTCGAAAGAAAGATCGCACCAAACGGAGCGGCGCTTGCGCCGGATGGGCCTTTTGGCCGCTGTGCTGCTGCTGGGTACGCTGGCCGTGCGGGCGCTTGAGCCCTCGACGCCGCTGGCCAGCTATGGGCGGCAGGCGTGGGTGATGGAGAACGGGCTGCCGCAGAATACGGTGCAGGCGCTGGTCCAGGGCAAGCAGGGTTTCGTGTGGCTGGGAACCGAGGTGGGGCTGGTGCGCTTCGACGGCAACGGCTTCCAGGTTTTCGACCGGAACTCGAGTCCTGCACTGCCGGGCAACGACGTGCGCTGCCTATTGTCGAGCCGCGACGGGGCATTGTGGATAGGAACCAGCGAGGGGCTGGCGCGCTGGAAAGATGGGGTTGTGACGGCCTTCACGACGGCGAACGGGCTGCCCGGAAATGGGATTCGCGCGCTGGCGGAGGACGGAGACGGCGGGCTTTGGGCCTGGACGGAACTCGGTTTGGCGCGGTTGGATCGAGACAAGTTTGTTGCCGCCGGGGCGGGCGACGGGCTGCCCGCGAGCGGAATCGTTTCGCTGGTCGGCTTGGCGGGAGGCGGCGTGTGGGTGGCCACCACGCAAGGCATTTTCTACCGCGCGCACGGCCGCTTCAACAGCCTTCCGCTTCCCGCGTCCATTTCCAGCGAAGGGATCGAATTCATTGCGTCCCTGCAACCCGGTAGCCGGGCGCTGGCGACCAAGAGCGCCGTTTTTGTGGAGCGCGGGAACAGCGTTGCAGAGAGCCTGGCGGCGGGCAAGGAGCTGCCCGGCAGCAGGATTCAGGCGTTGTTTGCGGATCGTCAGGGAAGCCTGTGGATCGGAACCAACGGCGGCCTGGCGCGCTGGGCTGAAGGCAAGCTACAGCGATTGCCGGTCACCGATCCCCTAGCCTCGGCGTCGGTTCTGACGCTGATGGAGGACCGCGAGGGCAACCTGTGGGCCGGCACCGAGACCGATGGGCTGCACATTCTGCGCGATCAGCGCTTCCGGACCCTGGGGGCGCGAGAAGGACTCACCTCCGACGCAACCACCACGGTGGTCGAGGACGGAGCCGGGACGCTGTGGGTGGGAACGGCCGGCGGCGGGCTGAATGCGGTCAAGCGAAATGCGACCGCGGAAACCCACGCTGGCGGCAACCGCAAAGACACCGCGGGACGGCCGGGCTTGTCCTATCTCTCGGGAGCCGAATCGATCCGCAACTACTCGGTGCGCAACGGCTTGCTGAGCGACGTGATCCTGTCTCTGGCGGCGGCGAAGAACGGCGACCTGTGGGTGGGAACGCCGGACGGTCTCAACCGGATTCGCGGCGGCAAGATCGATGCCTTCACCTCGGCCGACGGGTTGCCGGACGACTTTATCCGCTCTTTGCTGGCTGACGCCGACGGGTCGCTGTGGATTGGAACCCGGCGCGGACTGGCTCACTGGGCAACCCAGTCCGCGAGCCTTCCCGGCGCGCACATGGAGACCTTTACGCAGGCCAACGGCCTGGGCAGCGACCTGGTAGGCGCCATGGCCCGCGATGCGAGCGGCGACCTGTGGGTGGCCACGTTTGCCGGCCTTTCCCGGCTGCACGGCGGCAGGATACAGAACTATACGACGGCCAACGGCCTCTCCAGCAATGTGGTCACGGCCCTCTTGCCGCGCGCCAACGGGACGGTGCTGGTGGGGACGCAGGACCACGGATGGAACATGTGGGACGGCCAGAAATTCTCCGCGGTGACGCACGACGGTCTGAACCAGACCACCATCCACGCCATTCTGGAGGACGGCAGCAATCACCTCTGGTTCGCCACCGGCAACGGGATCGCGCGCTGCGACTGCGACATGAGGGGCGGCTGCTCGCACTGGATCGAGTTTGGCGCTGCGGACGGCCTGCGCAGCCGGGAGACGGCCACCAACAGCCATCCCTCGGCCTGGCGCTCGCGCGACGGACGCCTGTGGTTTGCCACGCCCAAGGGATTGGTCGAGGTGGACCCGGCGCATTTTCCGGTAAACTCAACGCCGCCGCCGGTCGCTTTGGAGCGTTTCTCCGTGGACGACGTCGACCAGGCATTGCATGCCGCAGGCTCCTGGTTGAGAGTGTCTTCAGGGCATGTACACTTCCAGTTCGACTACGCGGGGCTGAGCTTCACCGCGCCGCAGAAGGTCCGCTACCGGTACATGCTGGAGGGCTTTGACCACGGCTGGACCGAGGCCGGGACCCGTCGCACCGCGTACTACACGAATATTCCGCCGGGGAAGTACACCTTCCGCGTGCAGGCGGCCAACAACGACGGGGTGTGGAACACCGAAGGCGCGGCGCTCGAGTTCGAACTGCGGCCGCATTTCTACCAGACCATCTGGTTCTATCTCTTCCTGGCTCTGCTCGCGGCGGGGTTGGTGGTGCTGCTGCTGCGTCTGCGGCTCAAGCGCGCTGAGAGCGAGTTCAAGGCGGTGCTGGGAGAGCGTGGCCGCATTGCGCGCGAGATTCACGACACCCTGGCACAGGGCTACGTGGGAATCTCGGTGCAACTGGAAGTGCTGGCGGAGTTGCTGCGGATGAAGAAAGTCGACGCCGCCTCCAAGCACCTGGATACCACCCGCGGCTACGTCCGCGAAGGCCTGGCCGATGCGCGGCAATCGATCTGGGCGCTGCGCTCGCAGGATTCGCGCGAGACGACCCTGCCGGTCCAGTTGCGGCGGGTGGTCGAGGCGGCCGGAGGTCACGGTTTCGAGGCGCACTTCAACACCTTCGGCGCTTATCGGCCGCTTCCGCCGGGCACCGAGCGGGAAATCCTCCGCGTGGCTCAGGAAGCCATCCATAATGTACACAAGCACGCCGGGGCGAAGAACCTTTTTGTGCAGTTGGAGTATGGGCCGGAGACGATTGCCCTGGAGGTGCGCGACGATGGGCGCGGATTTGAGGCCGGTGCAGAAGTGGCTCCGGCCGCGGGGCACTTCGGACTCACGGGCATGCGGGAGCGGGCGGCTTCCATCGGCGGCACGCTTGAAGTAACCAGCGAAACGGGCGGCGGAACAGTGGTGCGCCTTGGGGCGCGGGCGCCGCGAGAAGGCAAAGAGAAAGCGGAGGAATAAGCGTGGCAGAAACGGGAACCAGGGATGCGATTCGCGTGCTGGTGGTCGAGGATCACCACGTGGTGCGCCAGGGACTTGTGGCGCTGCTCAACGTGGTGGATGGTATTGAGGTGGTGGGCGAGGCCGCGGATGGCGTGGAAGCCATCACGCAATTTCGCAAGCTGCAGCCCGACATTACACTGATGGACCTGCGCCTGCCGCGTATGGGCGGAGTGGACGTGATCCAGCGCCTGCGCATGGAGACGCCGCACGCCCGGTTCATTGTGCTCACAACCTACGACGGCGACGAGGACATCTATCGCGCCTTGCAGGCCGGGGCGCGGGCCTATCTGCTGAAGGGCATGACCACCGAGGAATTGATTGCGACCATCCACGCCGTTCATGCCGGCAAGCAGCACATTCCGCCGGTGATTGCGCAGCGGCTCGCCGAGCGCATGGGCACCGAGGAACTGACGCCGCGCGAGTTCGACGTGCTGGAGCAGATCGTGCATGGCAAGAGCAACAAGGAAATCGCCACGGAGCTGGAAATCTCTGAAGCCACGGTGAAGACCCACATCAACAGCCTGCTGGGCAAGCTGGGCGTCACCGACCGGACGCAGGCCGCGACCGCCGCGATTCAGCGCGGCATCGTTCCCCTGGAATCCCTGAGAAAGCCAAGACAATGAAGAAGAGATTGACTGAAAGTTTGCTGATTTGCGGAGTTTTTCTGCTGGTTTTGACGCCGTTCGCTTTGGCGCAGAAGGGGGCCTGGCGTCAAGCCAGCGATGCGGAACTGGCGTCGCTGCTGCCGGCCCGTGCGCCGGTCGAGCGGGAGCACATTGAAACCGAGATGCGCACCGCTTCCGGGATTGTCAATGGACGGGGCCGGTTCATCGCCGGAGTAGTGCTGCTCACGGCGGGCTACTCGGCCGACGGAAAGTACTCGCACTACCTGATTGCGCAGGCGCCGGTGCGGATTGGCGGCATTGCCCTGCGGCCCGGCCAGTATGTCTTTGGCTGGACGCGGACCAGCGGCGGCGACGCGCTCAGCGTGCATTTCCACGAGGCAGCGACCGGCGCTCTGGTGGGAACCACGGACGCGCATCGCATTGCCGGCCACAGCCCTGTGGAGAGCCTCCACATCTGGCCGCCCAACGATAAAGCGCTGATTCAAATCGGGCGCTTTGGCATTCCGTACGAGATTGGCGAGGAATAGTAGCGGCTGGTTGATCGAAACCTGAGAAACCCCATTCTTCCGCATTTTTTTGGAAAGAATGGGGCTTCTTACTCTGGCGCCAGGGCAATCGCATGAATGCCCTGGCGCCCTTCAAATCGGTTCTGTCCACTGCCAAACCAGAGAATCAACCGTGAGCAAAGGTCAACCGTTGACCACTGTCCACTTTTCACTGTTCACTGTTCACGAGCAGAGGAACAACCGCGATCTTCCCGTAGGGAAGAGGTGAAAATAGCCCAGGGTGGAGCGCAGCGCAACCCTGGGACAGTATCCCGATCGCGTTTTTTGCGCTCCGTAGGGCCGCGCTGAGTCATTTCTTCGGCACTGAACCACCTTCATGCGATTGCCCTGACTCTGGTGCTGACTCCGGGGGTGGGCCAGCCGGCTCAGAATTCGCTGTGCTCAACAGATCCTTCATTATCTCAAGCGCCTGGCCTTCGCAGTTTTGAGCTACCTGAATCCTGCCCACGGGATTGATGATCGGGCTGAATCCGTAACCGGTCAGCGCCTCGTCGGTTTCCGCGAATTCAATCCCGGCGTCTTCAAGCGCAGCCTTTGCAATGCTCAGCGCTACAGGATCTGCGCTCTCGAAGACAACAGCCAATTTCAGAGTCGGGTCTGGACCTGCCATTTTGTCCTTCTCTCTTCCTAGCCCCGCCAGCTTATCACTTCCTTGCGTCAGCCCTCAGCACGCCCTTCTGCCCGGCGGCCGCCGGCGGGTTCACTTGCGCATTCAGGAAGTCGGTCAGGTCGTCCACATCCTGCTTCGTCCCCACCATCGGCGGCATGAAGCGCCGATAGGGCGAGTCGGATTTGTAGTCGTGCAGCATGGTGATGAAGCTGCCGATGTTGGCGCGGTCGCGGCCGGCCAGCAACGTCTTCAGCGGACGATAGCCGCCCAGCGTGTGGCAGGAGCCGCACTCGCCGCGGAAGATGGCTTCGCCGCGGGAGTAGCTGGACGCCGACTCATTCCAGACCCAGTTCGAGTGGGCCAGATAGCCTTCCTGATTGATGCGGTCCACAGACTTGACGCGCACGCCGTTCGAGTACATCCAGCGGCCGATGACGTAGGGCTTGCGCAGCATCTCGCGCGAGTATTCTCCCGCGCCGGTGGCGATCAGGGCCAGCAGCAGCACGCTCATTGCATGGGAAAGCTTGAAGTCCACCGGATTGCGGTAAGCCAGAAAATAGGCGACGCCGATGATGGTGGCCGAGGTGACGATGATGACCAGCGCCATGCGGGTGACGGCGGAGAAGGTGCCGGCATTGATGGTGTCGATGCCCAGCGTCAATAGCGCCTGCTGCGATGCCGGAACCATCATGTAGTACCAGGTCATGAGGAAGGGCATGGCGACGAACGAGGGCACCAGCCACTTCACGCTCCACTTGACCAGGGAGGATTTGAGCGCCGGCTGCTTGTCGCCGTCGATGCGGCTGGCGGTAATGAGCGCCCAGACGCCGGCCAGCGAGGCGCAAACGCAGGTGCGCAGAAACAGGCTGGGCCAGTAGGTCGGGTTGAAAAAGGCGTTCCAGAACTTGCTGGCTTCCATGCCGGTTCCGGCCACGCTCAGCCAGGTGTCGCCCGGCGTCAGCATGAAGGCCAGAATGCCGTTGATGATGATCAGCGTTGCCGCGGAAGCCCCGGCATAGACCCATCCCACGGTCAGGTGGAGCTTTTCGTCGATGCGGTCCCAAGTGTAGTAGTAGACCGCCGCGGTGGCCAGTTCGACCAGGAAGAAGACCCACTCCATCGCCCAGCCAAAGACGAAGTTGTGGATCAGCGTGCTGGTGCCTTCAGGATGCGTGAGGCCGATGGCGAACCAGATGCCCACGCCGCTCACCGTTCCGAAGACGCCGGTGAGGATGAGGAAGAATTTGGAATGGCTGATGAGTTGTTTGTGCCATGCCGCGCGCAGGCCGGGGTCGGTCATGCGCTGCGCCTTGCGCTCGGCCATGGGCAGATAGAGTCCGCCGCCCACGGCGAACTGCGAGATCATGACGTGGAAGATGGCGATGATGCCGATCACCCAACCCGAGCCGAGAATTGGAATGTCCCAAAAGGGGTAATTCATTTTTAGCTCCTAGCTTCCAGCTTCTAGCTCCTAGCTTTCAACTCATTTGCGCCAAGGCTGAGCAGCCTGATTTGGCGCAACGAGCTAGAAGCTAGAGGCTAGAAGCTAGCAGCTGTTCTTACCGAATGGTCCAATAGCCGATAACCGTGGTGGCCAGCAGGGCGATCACCGCCAGCAGGCCAAAGTAATGAGCGGCGCGGCTGCGTCGGCCGGACTCCCTGGAAGTGTCGTAGAAGGGAATCAGGACCCAGAGCGCAATGCCGACGGTAAAGAGCAGAATTCCGGCAATCTCTCCCACCTCGCCGGGAAGAACCGCGCCCAGCATCTTGAGCATCTCGAAGGGGCTCATGAAATACCACTCGGGATGGATGCCCAACGGCGCCGGCGCCAGCGGGTCGAACGGCTTGCCCAGCGACCAGGGAAAGACCGAGGCCAGCAGGGCAAGAATGTTCAGCGAGATCAGCCACATGGCCAGATCCTTGCGCAGGAAGTTGGGCAGGAATGGCTCACTCTTGCGCTGGGAAGGCGGCAAGGCCTCGACGCTGGGAGGCGCGGCGTTGCCGTGGCGCTGCACCAGCCACAGATGAAATCCGAGCAGGGGCAGGAAGAGGGCTGGCAGCACCACCACGTGCAGCGCAAAGAAACGCTGGACCGTGAACTCGCTCACGTCCGGGCCGCCGCGCAGCATGTTGGCAATCGCCGAGCCGATCCAGGGAATGGCCGCCGGAATCTCCAGGCCGACCTTGGTGGCGAAGTAACTCAGCTCGTCCATGGGCAGCAGATAACCGGAGAAGCCGAAGACCGAAGCCACGCCCAATAGGGCCATGCCGCTCAGCCAGCCGAATTCTCTCGGCTTGCGGTAGGCCTTCATGAAGAAGACCGAGAACATGTGCACCAGGATGGCGAAGATCATCAGGTTGGCGGACCATGCGTGCGCCGAGCGGATGAGCCAACCGAAGTGCATCACGAAGGTGATCTGGCGGACCGATTCGTAGGCCTCGGCGCCGGGGCGGTAGTACACCAGCAGCAGCACGCCGGTGAAGCACTGCACCATGAAGAGGAACAGCGAGATGCCGCCCCAGTAGTACCAGAAGGATTGCGAGTGGACGGGGACAGTCTTGTGGCGCGCAAAGGCGGCCAGTTCAGAGAGGCCGAGGCGCTCATCGATCCAGTCGTAAGTGGTCTTTGAAGTCATCCTTTTGTCCTTTTCACGTTGTTACGCACGCGAGACTTCCACACCGGCCTCGTTGACAGCCACCTTGAAGAGCTTGAGTGGCTTGGGGGGCGGTCCGCTGACATTGGCGCCGGTGTAGGGGTTATAGACGCCGCCGTGGCAGGCGCAGTGGATGCGGTCGGCTTGCGGCTCATACTGCACGGTGCAGCCCAGATGGGTGCAGACGGCGGTCATCGCCACCCAGCGGTCGTCCGCGTGGTGGATCAGCATGGCCGGCGAAGCGCCAAACTTGAACATCAGCACCGATCCCATGGGCAGCTTTTGCGCGTCCTTCAGAGTGACTTCGGTGACGGCTGTGGCGCTCATGGCCATCTCTTCCGGCGAGGCCAGATAGCGGTAGATGGGATAGGCCAGCGCGGCGGTATAGGCCAGCCCCGCGGCCCCGGCGGCGGCCAGAAACGCACGGCGTGTGGTGGCTTCTCCGGGCTCCTCGACAAGAGGTTGCAGCTTGATCTCTTCGTTCATGGCTTTCTTTTCGCGGGTAGTTAGGCCGCGGCCTCCATATCTTTCCTGGCGCGGGCCACCACGGAGATGAGCCAGCCGATCACTCCCAGGCCCGCGACAAACAGAACCAGGAAGAGGCCGACGATCCACCAGTTGGTTTCAACGGCGCGATCCCAGACGTTGTAGCCCTTCGACAGCAAGGTCAGGTCGCGGACCCCGTCGCGATAGACGACGAGCATGATCTCAATGAGCACGGCCAGCAGCACGCCCACCCAACCCAGCCAGGCGGCGGAGATTTTTCCAAACCCTGCCACCGCGGCGGCCACAACGGCCACCGCCACCAGCGCCAGCCAGCCGTACCCGGCAAAGCCCGCGAACTTGTAGAGGGAGTCGGTGTGCAGGCCGGCCTTGACGATCTCCGGCTGCACGCCCGCCGCCCACAATCCAGCGGCTAGATACACCACGCCGAACAGGGCTGCGATCTTTCCGCCGGCGCCGGCCACAAAGCTCTTCTCCTCGGCGGTAAAGGTCGAGCGGCCGGCCAGATACATCATCCACAACCCGCCGATGAACAGGCCCCCGGCCATCATCAGCAGCCAGCGCGGCGTCAGCGTTGGATCGCCGGTGGGCAGGTAAGCGCCCATCGCCGAGTTCGAGTACATCTCGCGCCACACCTCGGGCCGCAGCATCAGAGTCATGTTGGTGGAGAGCAGGCGGGCGATGAAACCGGCCAGCACCCATGCGCTCAAGCCCACCCACCAGGCCGGTTTGCCCGCCTCCAGCCGCGCCGTGAAGCGGTAGAGCAGCCAGTAGGTCAGCGTGAGAAGGCCGATGATCGAAATCCAGTAGATGCCGATCAGCACGCTCGAGGTGTAGAGTGCGCGGCCATAGAGCACCTGGGAAAACAGGAGCGGCGGCACGGCCAGGTTGATCACGAAGGTCATCACCACCGTGAGCCGGCGCGCCAGGGCGCGGGCCGCGACCATCGAGGCCGGTGAGCCGCGGAAGAGGCTGAACAGGATCGCGAGCAGCAGCCCGCCCAGCAGCATTTCCACGGCAACAAAGTGCAGTGCCAGCGTAACGATATGCAACAGCTTCAACAGCCATATCGGGGCTGGCAAGGGAATTGGATCGACTGCGGGAAAAGATTGCATACGCCCTTTGATACCCCCTGAGGTCGCTTTTTAGACTAGCAGTGTCCAAAATGCCGTAAGTGACGGAAATCACAGGTGCCTGTGAGTACGCGAAATAATTGCCTCTGTGCCGCTCGGGAGCAATCTTATACCTGAAATTCGCGCGGCGAAGTGAAGCGTATCCTGAATAGCCCTCAAGCAGCCGCTTCCACCGCGATGGACGCCGAGTCTCCATCCTTCGACCGATACTTGGGTCCACCCGGCCCCGTATACTGACTGCCATGTTCGAGGTACTGCGCACCACTACTTTTCTGGGGCTGTTGGCGGCGGGAATTCCCGCTCTTCTTTCCGCGCAGGCCGCGGCTCCCGGCGCTCTTCCCCCAGGGCAAACCGCCGAAAAAACTTCCCCTGCGGCAAAGCCAGCGGCCGCCAGTGGCCAGGAAACCAGCTCGCCCCACGCGCTGCAGCTTGACGAGAAGCGTCGTCCAATCACGGCGGGCGGATTCGTGAAAACCGGGCCCATCGTCTTCATAGACGACTCTGAAAAAGCGGGCTTGACCCACTGGACCCACAAGATGGGCACGCCAGAGAAGAACTACATCATTGAGACCAAGGGCTCGGGCGTCGGCCTCATCGACTACGACAACGACGGCTGGCTCGACATCTATCTGGTCAATGGCTCGACTGTGGACGCTCTCACCGGCAAGGCCACCCCGCCCCACGCCGCCCTCTTTCATAACAACCACGACGGCACCTTTACCGACGTGGCGGAAAAGGCCGGCGTGACCAACGACCGCTGGGGCACCGGTGTGGCCATTGCCGACTACGACAACGACGGCTGGCCGGATATTTTCGTATCCAACGTGGGCAAGAACCGCCTCTACCACAACAATCACGACGGCACCTTTACCGACGTTGCGGAAAAGGTCGGGGTCACGCTCGGCAACTGGTCCGCCGGAGCCACCTGGGGCGACTACGACGGCGACGGGCGTCTCGATCTGTTCGTGGCCGGCTACCTGCACTGGGACTGGAACGATCTTCCCAAAAGCGGCGAGGGCGGCGCCACCAATGCGTTCTGCACCTTCCGCGGCGAGGCGGTGGCCTGCGGGCCGCGCGGCCTGAAGGGCGAGCCCGACCATCTCTTCCACAACAACGGCGACGGCACCTTTACCGACGTCAGCGAAAAGGCCGGCGTGGCCGACAAGCCCGCCTACTACGGCCTGGGAGCCTTGTTCGTGGACATCAACAACGACGGCAAGCCGGACCTTCTGGTGGGCAACGACTCCACGCCCAACTACCTCTACCTGAACAAGGGCGACGGCACCTTCGAGGATGTAAGTTACGCCTCGGGCTACGCGCTCAACGAGGCGGGCCGCGAAACGGCCTCCATGGGCATTGCCGTGGGCGACTACCAGAACAACGGCATGTTGGCCATCTTCAACACCACCTTTTCCGACGACTACAAGCCCTTCTATCGCAACGAGGGCGACGCCAACCTGACCGACATCAGCTACCAGATCGGCCTGGGCGAAATCTCCGTGCCCTTCCTCAGTTGGGGCGACGCCTTCCTCGACTACGACAACGACGGCTGGCGCGATCTGCTCATGTCCGACGGCCACGTCTACCCGCAGGCCGACAAATACGCTTGGGGCACAAGCTGGGCCGAGCGCCCGATGCTCTTCCATAACTTGGCAGGCAAGAACTTCGAGCCGGTTCCGGCAGTCGAGGGCTCAGGCCTGGCGGTGGTCATCGCCGGCCGCGGCATGGCGGTGGGGGATCTCTTCAACGACGGCAAGCTCGACGCCGTAATCAATGTAATGGACGGCCACCCGGTCCTGCTGCGCAACGTGAGCCCGGACAAAAATCACTGGCTTGAACTCAAGCTTGTGGGCGGCCCCAAGAGTCCGCGGGACGCCGTGGGAGCCACCGTCTACGTTACCGCCAACGGCATGAAGCAGCGCG
>Ga0255356_1000417_pt1 | contig 29465 bp, 26 predicted proteins | sample HBST100metaG_FD_189944 | JGI IMG/M metagenome (GOLD analysis project Ga0255356, IMG submission 189944) | Peat soil microbial communities from Stordalen Mire, Sweden - H.B.S.T100 | ecosystem: Environmental > Terrestrial > Soil > Wetlands > Peat | place: Sweden: Norrbotten County, Stordalen Mire...
TTACCAAGGACATCGACTTGCATATTCATGTGCCAGCCGGAGCCATTCCCAAAGACGGTCCTTCGGCCGGAGTGACCATGGCGGCCGTTCTGGCGTCCCTGCTAACCGACGTGCCGGTGCGCCCACTGACGGCCATGACCGGTGAGATTACCCTCAGCGGTAACGTGCTGCCCGTTGGGGGCATCAAGGAGAAATTCCTGGCTGCGCGCCGGGCGGGAATCGAAACCATCATCCTGCCTGCCGACAACCGCCAGGACGTGGAGGAGGACCTGACGCCTGAACTGACCGAGGGCGTCACAATCCACTACGCCAGCCGCATCGAAGACGTGCTGGCCGTGGCCCTGCCACTCCTGAAAGCCCGACCGGATACGATCCCGGTGGCGGAGGCCGAACTTTCGGTTGGCAGCTTGGCCTGAGAGGCTGCGATCCATCGCGTCGGGGCCGGCGAAGCTGCCGACCTTCACGCATCGACTGATTGCCGCCTGCCGCGTCTAACGGGCAGGCGGTATTCTTTTCTTCAATGATGCAAGTGCGCGTTCTCCCCTTTGGCGTGTTGAAAGATTGGCTGGGCGCTGCCGCGGCAACGGTCGAGTTGCCGGATGGAGCGACGGTGGCGGATCTATTGGAGCGCATGAGTACGGGCCGCCCTACGCAATGGCTGCGCGGCATCGCGGTCAGCGTCAATGCCGAGTTCGCCACATCGACTCAGGTGCTTCACGAGGGCGACGAGGTGGGGCTGCTGCCGCCTGTCTCCGGTGGTGCTTTGCCCATGCCGGATCCTTTGAATGAGAGTTCAGCAGAGCCGGATGTTGTGACCGCCCTGACCCGCGAACCCATTGACGCGGAGAAGCGGGTCGCCGCAGCCAAGAGTGGCGAGGATGGCGCGGTGGTCGTCTTCGACGGCATTGTGCGCAACAACACACGCAGCCGCCAGACACTGTACCTCGACTACGAAGCCTATGAAGAGATGGCCGCAAGGCAGATGAACGAACTAGCCAGCGAGGCTCGCAGCCGCTTCGGCGTCCGACAAGTGACCGTGGTGCATCGGCTGGGCCGCCTTCAGATTGGAGAAACCAGCGTCCTGATAGTCGTTGCGTCGGCACATCGCGCCCAGGCCTTCGAGGCCTGCCGCTGGCTGATCGATGCGCTCAAGAAGACCGTGCCCATCTGGAAGAAAGAAACCTTCGCTGATGGCGTCGTCTGGGCCTCGGGCGAACCGTTTCCCGCTGGGATAGCTGTAGACGCCTCGGAGGCTTCGCATGAGGCGTAGATTTTTTGGATTATTTTTCGCTGTGAAGGAGCCTTGCTGGGTCTCCCAGTTTTTGTCCCTGAAAAAAGGGGTCAAGAATCGTCTTTTGCCGGTGATGGCCACCATTTTTGGCTTGGTGATAGCGGCACTTCTGGCTCCGCTACTGCCTGGGCAAGACCTTACGTTGCATATGGACGTAAAGCTGGTCAACGTCTTTGTAAATGTGACCGACTCGAACGGCGCCATTGTCGGCGGTTTGTCCCGCGATGACTTCGCGCTCACCGAGGATGGTCGTCCGCAGCAGATTGCGCTTTTCGAGCGCCAGTCGGAACTGCCCCTCAACCTGACGCTGGCCATCGACACCAGCGGCAGTGTGCAGAAGGACAAGGTCGAGGAGGCCGACGCCGCCAAGCGCTTTGCCCACGCACTGCTCCGTTCTCAAGATCTGATGAGCCTCCTCCAGTTCGCCACTGATGTGCGCGAGCTTTCGCCCTTCACCAACAAACTGAGCCAGATCGATCACGGTCTCAGCCAATTGCGCGGCGACTGGGCCACCGCACTCTACGATGCGATCTATCTGGCTTCCGAACGCCTGGGCGGCCTCGGCAACGTGAGCGGAAAGAACGCGCGCAGGGTGCTGGTCGTGATCTCCGACGGTGATGATACGGCAAGCAATGCCACCTATGCCAAGGCCCTGGAGCAGGCACTGCGCAACGAGGTGATGATTTACAGCATCATCGACGTGCCCATCAAAGCAAGTGCGGGGCGCGACCTCGGCGGCGAACATGCGCTGATCACCCTAGCCGAGCAGACCGGCGGCAAGAGCTTTTACGTCAGCGACGGCGGACTGGATACGGCCTTTGCGCGGGTCAGCGGCGACCTGCGTACGCAGTATTTGCTAGGGTATTATCCAAAAAACCAGGAGCCTGGAAGGACTTTCCACCGATTGCAGGTGACCATCCCCAGAGCTGCGGTGGAGGCCTTCAATATTCGTCATCGCACTGGCTATTACGCCGACTCGCAGGCCAAAAACAAATAATCATTTGAATCTGCGCTGCCTCTTCATAATATGCATGCGCCCGATTCACACCGCGTTGCATCTAAAATAAGAAGATGACCCCTGCCTTGTCTACGCGCCGCCGTCCCAAGACCCCTCCGCCCGGCGAGACCGGCCAGGAGGCACTCTACCTGCGTTCTCTCAGCGATCGCCAAGTGAATGTCCAGATCAAGCTGCGCGACGGCGAGACCGTGCGCGGTTGGATCGAGTACTTCGACGATGGAATGTTGCGTCTTACCCGCGAGGGCAAGCCCAATCTCTTCATTTACAAGCATCAGATCCGCACCATCACGGAAGTGAGCAAGCGGGCTCCGCGCCGCTCTCCCGCCGTGAACACGGAAGCAAATGGTTCCGCTGTGGAAGAGGCTTCCTCATGAGCGATCCTCAAACGACGCCGGTGCCAGATTGGGTATGGGTTCCGGCCGCTTCAACCATTGCTCGCGAGGCAGGCGCACGGTTGCGAGAATATTTCTCTCAGGGCGTGGCTACCGAGTACAAGGGCGATGTGGACCTGGTCACAGTGGCCGACAGGACCTCTGAGAAGCTGATTCGCGAGCGCCTGAGCGCGGCCTTCCCAGAGCATGGTGTTTTTGGCGAAGAGGGCACGCGCGACAGGCTTGATGCCGAGTTTCGCTGGTACGTTGACCCGCTCGACGGAACCACCAACTTCGCCCACGGTTTTCCGCAGTTCTGCGTTTCGTTGGGACTTGTCCAGCGGCCGGCGGGTCTCCGCCCGGACGAAGATGGAACCATGGTTGCCGCAGTTATCTATGACCCCATGCGAGATGAGCTCTTCGCCGCCGAGCGGGGCCGTGGCGCGTGGCTCAATGGCAAACCGATGCGGGTCTCCACTACGCCGGAGTTGGGTGTGGCGCTGGTGGCAACCGGCTTTCCCAGCCGCAAGCGCCACGACAACCCGAATATCTACTTCTATCAGGAATTCACATTGCGCTCACACGGGGTGCGTCGGGCCGGTTCGGCTGCGCTTGATCTGGCCTACGTTGCCGCGGGACGCCTGGATGCCTTCTGGGAGTTCAACTTGAACCCATGGGACACCGCGGCGGGCTACTTGCTCGTCGAGGAGGCCGGCGGGCGCGTCACCGGCTTCGCTGGCGGCCATTTCCGCCTCGACAGCAAAGAGGTTCTGAGCTCGAACGGCCTGATCCACGCCGAGTTGATGGGCCTATTTGACGATATGTTTGCGGGACGCAATTTGGAGCCCATTCTTACGCCGCAGGAATTTGCGGCTCATCGTGCTGCGCAGGCCGCTACCTAAACCGCCAACCGGGGCTTTTGCAGCTTCCCAATTCGGGGCGTGCCGAGGGGAGAATGCATCTGATTCCCGCATCGCAAAACACTGGCTCGGGGCATTGAGTTATCTCAGGGGTCCTGTGCTACTATCACGTCGAGGATTCACTTCCCCGGAGAAAATCAGAGATGGCATACGTCATTGCAGAACCCTGTATCGGCACCAAGGACACCGCCTGTGTGGACGCCTGTCCTGTCGATTGCATCCACCCCAAGAAGGACGAAGACGGCTTCGGCAACGCCGACCAGTTGTTTATTGATCCGGTCGAGTGCATCGACTGCGGCGCGTGCGTTCCGGCCTGCCCGGTTTCGGCTATTTTTGCCGCGGACGATCTGCCTGAGAAGTGGGCTGCCTTCACTCAGAAGAACGCCTCCCACTTCGGGCGTTAAGCGGTCGTAAGCTCTTCCACTTTAGGGCTCTTCATAAGCGCGCATCCTGCCTAGGCGGGATGCGCGTTCGTTTCTGAGCGCGGTTGCACCGCCAAAATGAGCGCCGATTGTGAACGGGCGGTTTTATGCCGCCGACTTAGATGGACTGATTCGCTTCTTCGAGCTCTGATGCGGGGTCCACCTCAGGATTGTGACGCTTCGGGGCTGCTGCTAGTCCGCGCCTGTGCGAAATCGCGAATTGCCCCTTTTCGACCTCGACAAATTCGACATTGTCGCCGGTCTTGAGTCCAAGGTTTTTGCGAACTTGCGGTGGGAGGGTGATGCGGCCATTGAAGGTGACCATTGCGGTGGGCATTTGGAACCTCTGCCCCTATTGTAACCATGGGACAGGCCCATCCTGCAATGCGAAAATAGGAGTCGCATGGGCGTACTCACCTCCGAAGCCGTGGTTTTGCGCACCTGGCCAGTCCATGAGGCGGACCTGATTGTGAGCTTCTTCACGCGCGACTACGGTCGGGTGCGTGGCGTGGCCAAGTCCGCACTGAAGAGCCGTAAGCGCTTTGGCGGGGCCCTGGAGCCGATGACGCTGGCCCGAGCCTGGTTTGCCGAGCGGCCCAGGCAGGAACTGGTCCGCCTCGATCAGCTCGAAATTCTTCGTTCGCCCCTTTCAGCACCCGTGGACCACACGCGGATGGCGGTGCTCAGCTTTTTTGCCGAGGTGCTGGACGAGGCGCTCCCGGACCACGATCCCCAGGAGACGGTCTTCCGCTTGCTGGTGGCCGTGCTTGACCAGACCACGGTCGAACAGCCCTGGATGCCGTTGACCTACTTCCAGCTCTGGATGACGCGCCTAATGGGCCTCTTGCCGGATATCGCTCATTGCACGGCTTGCGGTGAGGCGCTCGGAGCCGGAGAAGCCAGCTTCGACACCTTCGGGGATGGCCTTTTCTGCCCGGTGCATCGCAACGGCAACGCCAGCGGACTCTCAGCCGATTCCTGGCAACTGGCGCAACGCATGCTGCGTGCGCCTGCCTCGGCTTTCGCCGCCGAGCCATGGCCTAGACGTCGCGCACAGGACCTGCGCCGCTTCACCCTCCAAGCCCTGGAGCGCCACCTGGAGCGTAAACTGCACTCCGCCGAGGCCTTGGCTCGGCTGGGATCCTGAACAATCTGCCAGGGCTGCTAAAATCTACGAAGTCCCGTCATGAGAGAAATGCCCGTGCCATCATCCCAAGTTTTATCCCCAACGAAGACCACCCCGCTCACCTTTCAGGAGCTTTTATTTCGCTTGCAGGGTTTTTGGGCGGAACGCGGCTGTGTGCTCCAGCAGCCCTTTGACGTTGAAGTCGGCGCGGGTACTATGGCCCCGGAGACGTTTCTGCGCGTCCAAGGTCCCAAGCCTTACAAGGTGGGCTATGCGCAGCCTTCACGGCGTCCGGCTGACGGCCGCTACGGCGAGAATCCCAATCGGCTCTTCCGCCACACGCAATTTCAGCTCATTCTCAAGCCTCCGCCGGTCAACGTGCAGGAGCTCTATCTCAAGTCACTTGAAGCAATTGGCATTGATCTTTCCAAGCATGACTTGAAGTTTGAGGAAGACAACTGGGAAGGCCCGACGGTCGGAGCTTGGGGTGTTGGTTGGCAGGTGATGATGGACGGGATGGAGATCACCCAGTTCACTTATTTCCAGCAGTGCGGTGGCTTGGATCTGGACCCCATCTGCGCCGAACTGACTTATGGACTAGAACGCCTCGCGGCCTTTATGCAAGATGTGGACTCCGTCTACGACGTGGTCTGGGCGCGCGATCCAGAGACGGGCGCGGTGGTGACCTACGGCGACGTCCGGCTGACCGAGGAGCTACAGTACTCGGTTTACAACTTCGAGGATGCGGATGTAGACCGGCTTTGGGCGCACTTCAATAGCTATGAAGCTGAAGCGCAGTCGCTTCTGGCGCGGGCGAGTGTTTTGCTGGCAGATGAAAAGGCAAGCGCAGTGGACAAGCGGCGCTTTCCCGTCATCTCCACCTACGAGTTGGCACTGAAGTGCTCGAACCTTTTTAACCTTCTGGATGCGCGAGGGGCAATCAGCGTTACCGAGCGGGTAGGCATGATCGGGCGCATTCGCAATCTCTCCGTAGGTGTGGCCAAAGCCTACGCTGCGCAGCAGGCAAGTTAGCGAGAATCTGTTTTGAAAGGGTGCGGTGTTAGTCGCGCCGTAAAGCGGCATAACTGACCGGGATTTAGCTCCCGAGGGAATGTCGGTATCGCGGAAAGACTTATTCAAATGTCTTTACCGAGTTAGCGAGAAAGCAATACGACTATGGCTGACTTTTTGTTGGAGATTGGGCTGGACGAGGTTCCCGCCCGCATGATTGCCGGAGCCGAGGCCGAGTTAGGCCGCCGCGTCAACGATCTGCTCACGCGGGAGCGCTTGCTTGCCTCGGGAGCAAAACTGACGACTTATTCCACCCCCCGCCGTTTGGCCGTGCTGGTTGAGGGAGTGCAGGCGAGCCAGGCCGACACCGAAGAACAGCTGACCGGCCCCTCTTGGAAGGTTGCCTTCAAGGACGGCGCGCCGACCAAGGCCGCCGAAGCCTTCGCCAAAAAAGCCGGTGTTGCTCTCGAGGCTCTCGAAAAGGTCTCCAACGCCAAGGGCGAGTATGTCGGAGTTACTGTCAAGCGTTTGGGCCGCACAGCCTCCGAGTTGCTCGCAGCGGAACTGCCCAAGGAAGTGCTTGGCCTTTACTGGGCCAAAAATATGTATTGGCGCGAGGGCAAGCCAGAGCGTTTTGTCCGGCCCATCCGTTGGGTTGTCGCACTGCTCGACTCCGCCATCGTTCCTCTCGAGATCGCCGGCATAGCGGCCAGCAATACCAGTCGCGGCCATCGCATTCTGCACGGCGAGAACTCCGTGCTTTTACCTTCACCTAAGGACTACGCCGAAGTGCTGCGCAAAGCATTTGTCGTCGTCGATGTAGCCGAGCGCAGGCAGTCCATTCGCAAGGCTCTCGACGCAGCCACACGCACAGTCCCCGGTGCGCGCTGGCGTGAAGACGAGCCACTGATTGAGACCGTAGTCCACCTCACCGAGTGGCCTTCCGTCGTGCTAGGCGACTTCGAACCTGAGTATCTTGCGCTCCCCGAAGAAGTGCTGGTTACGGTGATGCGCGACCACCAGAAGTACTTTGCCGTCGAGAGCGCGGATGGCAAGCTGGCTCCGCATTTCCTCGCCGTGCTCAACACCCAGGTAGACGCCGAGGGCGCGGAGATCATCCGCCACGGCAATGCGCGCGTCCTGCGTGCGCGCTTCAAGGATGCCCGTTTCTTCTGGGAAGTTGATCAGAAAACACCGCTCGCGGAGCGCGTCGAGAGCCTCAAGAACGTAACCTTCCAGAAAGAGTTAGGCAGTTATCACCAGAAGACCGAGGCCAATCTTGCGGTAGCGCGTGCGCTGGCCGAGAGGGTAAAAGTCGCTGACATTGACCTCGACGAAGCTGCGCTTCTCAGGGCCGTCGAGTTAGCCAAAACCGATCTGACTACCGAGTTAGTTAAGGAATTCACCGAGTTGCAAGGAGTTATTGGCGGACTTTACGCTAAGGCCCAAGGTCTCGGCGAGACTGTCTCGCAAGCCATCTACTCGCAATACACTCCAGCTTCGATTGACGACGCAATTCCATCGACCATCGAGGGGCAACTGCTCGGCCTCGCAGACCGCATTCAGACCATCACCGCGATGTTCGGCATTGGCAACGCGCCGACCGGCTCGAAGGATCCCTTTGCGCTGCGCCGCGCCGCCAATGCCATCGTCAAGATTCTTGCCGAGTCGGACCTGCCGCTGACAATCAACGATGTGATAACAGCGGCAGTGGAGCCAGCCAATGAGCCGAGCTCCATAGTTCACGGGGGTGAGAGATTCTATGGGACTGCTATTGGATTTGATTTCAATAACGAGTCTTCGCGATCCTTTCTGGCTGAGCGGCTGAATTTTTACCTGAAAGACGTACGCGGCTTTGCCTATGACGTGGTTAGCGCTGTGCTCGCTGCCGGGGCAGACGATGTGCGCGACGCCATTGCCCGCGCCGAAGCCCTGACAGCGGCGCGCGAATCGGAAGATTTTGCTGCGATCTCCGCGGCCTTCAAGCGCATCAAGAATATCCTGCGTCAAGCCGAAGAGAAGCACTTCGCCATCGGCTCGCCGAAGGACGTCACGCTCTCACCGGAGGCGCAGCAGCTTGCCGATGCGGCTGCCTTGCTTGCTCCTGAAGTGGCGGCGCTGCGTAAGTTGCGCTTCTACGGCCAAGCGTTGGAAGCTATCGCGACGTTGCGCCCGGTGGTGGACACTTTCTTTGATAAGGTCATGGTCCTCGATCCCGATCCGGCCATTCGCGGGGCGCATCTGGCCTTGATCGACGGTGTGCTCAGCGGCTTCTCCGGCATCGCCGATTTTAGCGAGATCGTGACGGGATAAGAAATTGGTTTCTCTTTGACGGACTTGCTAAGGTCTAGGACGACTAGCTTTTGGAAGATTAGAGCAGATTCGGAAATGGTGTAGACCATGGGGCTTTCATTCAGGGGCTGAAGCCCTTTGATTTTATTGGCATTTTTCGGCACGGCTGAAGCCGTGCCCTTTCAAATCCGGTCTACAGTAAAAGCAAAACTGCTCTAGAACGCTCAGTCCTCAACCTGAACGGTCGCTGCATCTTTGGGACCGCTCCGCCGTCTACAATCAAAAGAGATGTCCGATACGCTTTATTTGAGTCTGTGGTACCCGAATCTGCGCCTTGCCGCCCTCCCTGACAAGCTGACGGCCGTACTCGGCGAGTTTGCCGCGCACGGCGGCGAAGCGCGTGTCTATGCTGCCACGGTGTGGCCGATTGCCTGGACCGAGTCGCCGGTCTTTCAACGGGTTTATGGCCGAGGCGAACGCGGTGCTGAGGCGACCTTTGCCGTCGAAGAAGCCCTTGAACTGCTGCATGACGACTTCGCCTACGAGTTCCAAATCGGTTGGAGCCTCTGGGAATTGGAGACCGGCGCAGGCCTTGACGCACGCTGGACGCGGGAGCCTCGGCTGGTGCGCGTGACTGGTTTTGGTCCGCTCTTTGACGAAGGAACCTACCAGGCAGACGGGCACATCCGTCTTGACTTCGGTTCCGACTCACCATTCCTCGAAGAGGATTTGGAACTCGATTCGGTTGCAGCCCGGCACGTTGAAGAGAATGTGCGCCAACTGGTCGAGCTAACCGCAGCGGTAGAAAAAGCCTCAGGAGCCACGGCACGCCTCTTGTGGAGTGAACTGGGCGAAAGCCTCGCACAGCGACTTGCGGCACGGCTCCGGGGGGCAAACTGACCGTGCGATTCACCATTGAGAGGCTGCGGACGCTCGTGCTGACGGCAGGCATTCTGCTTGTTGCGGCATTGCTGCTGTTCCTGGCTGTGGGCAAGTGGAAGAACCCCTTCAATCGCCGCGATCTGCCCGAGCAACTGGGTTTTGAGATCCAGCAGGAGGGCAATGGTGTCACCTTTTCCCATGCCTTAGGCGCGCATGCGCAGTTCAAGATTCACGCCTCCAAGGTCGTCCAGTACAAGCAAGGTACGGCGCTCTTGCACGATGTGAAGATTGAACTGTACGGCGAAGACGGCAGCCGCGTGGACCGCATCGAAGGCAAAGAATTCGAATACGACCAGAAGGCAGGCACGGCCAAAGCTACCGGTCCGGTGGAGATCACTTTGATGCGGCCGGGTGTAGCGCCTGCCGTTGCACCCAAGGCCTCTGCCGCGCAGGCGATGGGCGACAAGCTGAAAGGTGCTCCGATCGCCTCGGCGGTTGAATCTGTTGCGCAAGGTGAGGTCCACGTAAAAACCAGCGGACTCACATTTGACCAGCACAGCGGAATAGCCACGACCAGCGAGCATGTGGACTTTACCATGACCCAAGGAAGTGGCAGCTCAATGGGAGCGACTTTCGACTCGCAGCAGGGGCAACTGGTGCTTGACAAGGCCGTGGAGTTGACGACGCGCCGCGGCGCGGGGGTGGTCCAGATTCATGCCCGGCACGCGGAGTTTGACCGAGGAACCCAGCTATGCCGCCTGCACGTGGCTACGGCTAACTACCACGGTGGAGAAGCCACCGCCAGCGACGCGAAGATCCTCTTTCGAGACGATGGATCGGCGGTGCGTCTGGATGCGATGAATGGTTTCACGATGAAGACCGCGGCTGGTAGCGACCTGAGAGCGCCTACCGGGCAAATGGATTTTGACGAGCACAATCGGCCGCGCCATGGCCACCTTGAGGGCGGGGTCACGATAGATTCGGCGAGCGAGAGCGCTGGCCGTCACCGCCAGTTGCACGGTGCCGCGCCTGCTGCGGACCTCGAATTCACCGCGCAAGGCGAGCTGCGCCACGCACATCTCGAGCGGGGCGTGACGCTCGACAGCCAAGAGCTGAGTCAGCTCCAAAACGAGCCAGCAGGGCAGTTGCTACGGCTGAGCCGTCACTGGCGTTCTCCTATTGCCGACGTGGACTTCCGCAATTCCGGCCATGGGCAAATCGAGCCAGCCGCAATGCGAGGAACCGGCGGCGTGGTGGTGACCGGCGAGAGCCAACGCGGCAAAGCTGCGGTATCACCCTTCCGGCTTTCGGCAGATGTGGTATCGGGCGAGTTTGGGCCGGCATCAGTGTTGACCTCGATGAATGGCGTGGGTCACGCATCCATCGAGGAGACCACGGAGACGGGAACCCGGCAGACCACGAGCGGTGACCGACTGGATGCACGTTTTTCGGCTCCGTCCGAATCGGGTTCAAAACGCGGTTTGGGTGGGACGCAGCTTCAATCGGCTACTGTCGATGGGCACGTGGTGCTGATGCAGCTTCCGGCTCAGCAGGCAGGCGCAAAGTCCGGTGCGCCGCCGCCAACCGCACTGCGCGCTACCTCAGGCCGCGCCGTTTATGAGGCTGCTGGCGAGTGGTTGCACCTGACGCAGAGTCCACGGGTGGAAGACGGCGCTCTGCAGCTTACCGCCGACAAGGTGGATGTTTCGCGAGCCTCGGGTGATGCTTTTGCGCACGGCAATGTGAAGGCGAGTTGGATCGATGCGGGCGCCGGAAGCAATGGCAGGCAGGGAACTGCCGCGGGCAAGGCGGCTGGCCAGGGAAGCGTGGCTTTGGGTGGTCAGGGACCGGCGCATGTCGTCGCCGCCGAGGCTCAATTGAGCCATGCTGTTGGCGGAACGACCGGCGAAGCCATCTTCCGTGGCCGAGCGAGGCTCTGGCAGCAGGGCAACTCGGTTGCCGCTCCGATGATTGTGCTCGACCGGGAGCGCCAGACGTTAGTAGCTCGGACCGGAGATGCCGCCGAGCCGGTGAAGGCCGTACTGGTTAGCTCTACTGGGGCAGCGGCGGGCAAAGATACAAACAAGCAAGCGGAGAAATCCAGTCAACCTTCAGTGATTCGTGTCCGTGGGGGCGACCTGAAGTATTCCGACGCGGAACGCAAAGTGGTGATTCACGGAGGTCTCCTCGGCACAGTAGTTGCCGAAACCGGAACGGCGACCTCGGTCTCAAATGAAGTGGAAGTGACGCTCTTGCCGGCGGGGAAAAACACGAGCAAGGACGGCGGTCAAGCCCAGGTGGACCACATGACGGCCCGCGGCCACGTCGTTTTAACCTCGGAAAGTCGGCGCGGAACCGGGGAGCAGTTAGTCTTCACCGGCGCCACGGGCGAGTATGTGTTGACCGGAACCACTGCTGCTCCGCCCAGAATGACCGATCCGGCGCGCGGAACCGTTTCCGGCGAGGCTTTGATTTTCTATGGCCGCGATGATAGCGTCAGTATCGAAGGCGGCGGACGCAAGACAATGACGCAGACTACGGCGCCGAGATAGGGCAGTAAAATAGAGTTTGAAGCGGCGGAAGCGAGCCTGATGGATACATTGATCGCCGAAGGAATCGGCAAGAGCTACAAGGGACGACAGGTCGTCCGCGGAGTCGATCTGAAAATCTCCCGCGGCGAGGTGGTCGGGCTGCTGGGGCCGAACGGCGCTGGCAAGACAACGATTTTTTACATGATCGTCGGACTGGTGGAACCGGAAACCGGGCGAGTGCTGGTCGACGAAACCGATATCACGCATGTGCCGATGTATCTGCGTGCGCGCAACTTCGGCATCAGCTATCTGCCCCAGGAACCCTCCATTTTTCGCAAGTTGACCGTTGAGGAGAACATCCTGGCAGTGCTGGAGGCGCAGCCCTTGGGCAACCGTGAGCGCCGAACGCGTGCTGAACGGCTGATCCACCAGCTCAATCTGGGGCACATCCGCACAACGCGAGGCTATGCGCTCTCCGGTGGCGAGCGCCGCCGGGTTGAGATTGCACGCTCGCTCTGTATCCAGCCCAACTTCATTCTGCTCGACGAGCCGTTCAGCGGCATCGACCCTATCGCCGTCCTCGAGCTTCAGAAGATCATCTTCGACTTGAAAGCCAGCGGCATTGGAATTCTGATCACGGACCACAATGTGCGCGAGACGTTGAGCGTGACCGACCGGGCCTATATCATCGCAGAAGGAAGAATCTTCCGCGCTGGAACGCCGCACGAGTTGGGCAATGATGTTGAGGTGCGGCGGGTTTATCTTGGGGAAGGATTCACACTAGGATGACACGGATTCCGCCAAGCGGGTCTTGTAGGCTGGTTACAAGCAGTTTCCGCCCAACGCTTGACGTTTAGAGTTGGGCCATGTATTCCAGACAGAGATTCCCAGATTGAGTGCCGCCCAATCTGGGACAAATGTTTCGGTGTGCGGCGATTTAACCTTGAGCCTTTTTTTCATTCAAGTACACTGACGGTGAGTCCGAACGGGAATTGAGTCCTTTTATGGCCCTACTGCAACCTAAACTGAGCCTGAAGGTCGCACAACGTCAGATCCTGACTCCGGGCCTGATGCAGATGGTGAGCGTCCTTGCGCTCAACAAGCTAGAGCTGAAGGAGATGATCGATGCCGAGATGGTGGAGAATCCCGTCCTGGAGGAGATTGACGAGACAGTTCCGATGCTGGATGAGGTTGCAGGCCGCGAGGAACGCCTCGAGCGCGGAGTCGAGGATCACGGCCCAGAAGAGCCTGCGGTCCCACCTAAAGACCCCTTCAATGAGATTGACTTCGGATCGTACTTCCAGGATTATCTGGATCCCGGTTATCGCACACAGCCGGAGTATGAAGAGAACGAAAAGCCGTCGTTTGAGAACTTCCTCTCCCAGCCAACGACTCTTACCGATCACCTGGCGTGGCAGCTGGGGGCTCTAACACTGGAGTCCAGCCTGCGTCAGGCGGCGGAGTTCGTCATAGGCAACCTGGACGGCGATGGGTATCTGGCTGGTAGCGAAGAAGAATTGGCAGCGGCTTTCAGCAGCGCTCAGGGGAGTTCAGAGTCGGATACAGAATCAGCGCTTGAGCTATTGCGCCATGGTATTGAGATGGTGCAGCAGCTTGACCCTGCTGGAGTAGGTGCCCGTGACCTGCGCGAATGCCTGTTGATCCAGATTGCCGCCCAGCAGCGCGAGTTTGTCCAGTTGTTTGCGCGTTCCGTGCCCGAAGCGGACGAGGATCCGCATCGCAGTTTCCGCGCCGAGGCAGAGGCGCGTATCGAGGATCGTCGGCGCAGCATGGAGGTGGCGGCGCTGATTGTTGACCAGCACCTTCATCTGCTCCAGAAGCGGGACGTGAAAGATCTGGCGCGCGTGGCGCAGGTCACCCCCGCCGAGGCGGATGCCGGAATAGGGTTCATTCGCACCCTTGACCCACGGCCTGGCCGCCAGTACAACCGCGAGCAGGCGCGGCTGATCGAGCCTGATGTCGTCTTTATCAAACGCGGTGGCGAGTGGGTGGTCTCAATGAACGAGGAGGACATGCCCAGCCTGCGTCTCAGTCGGCGCTACCGGCGAATGCTGGTCGCCGAAGACACTGACAAAGAAGTGAAGGACTACGTGAAGGAGCGCTTCCGCTCCGCGCTCCAGTTGATGCGCAACATTGCCCAACGCAAGAGCACCATCCTGAGAACTTGCGAAGTTGTCGTGCGCCGTCAGCAGGACTTTCTCGAACTGGGCATAGAAGCCCTGCGCCCGATGATGATCAAGGAGGTGGCCGAGGAGATCGGTGTTCACCCTTCGACGGTAAGCCGCGCAGTGGCCAACAAGTATGTGCATACACCGCAGGGGGTTCTTGAGCTGCGCTTCTTCTTCTCCGAGGGCTCGAACGGGCCAGAGGGCGCCGATACACCGCTGGTGGTGCTCAAGCGCAAGGTTCGCAAGCTGATCGAGGAGGAGGATGCACGCCATCCGCTGACCGACGACTTGCTTGCCGCCATGCTCCAGTCTCAGGGCATCCAACTGACCCGCCGCACCGTTGCCAAGTACCGCGAAGACATGAATATTCCTTCCACCCACCAGCGCCGCCGTCGCGAGAGCTGACAAGCGGCAACTGTTCGTTATAGAATCCGAAGTTCTCCAGTCAGAAAAAACCGTACTGAGAGAACAAGAAGCGGAGGCTGACCATGGAAGTGGAGTTCACCGCCAGACAAGTGAAGATCTCCAAGGCGCTGCGCACGCAGGCCGAAGAGGGGATGGAACGTATTGCGCGCCTCCTGGGTAGGAGTGCGTCTGCCAGCGTTGTTTTTAGCGCACAGAAGCGTCTGCAGATTGCCGAGTTGACTATCAAGGCTCGGTTGCAGACCATTGCTGCCACGGGAAAGGCCGACACGCTAGACTCGGCCTTGCGCCAAGCCCTTGAACACGCTGAAAACCAGGCGCGCCGCCACCGTGACCGGCGGATGGAGAGCAAACGGCTGCCCAAGGAGGAAAAGGTGCTCACCGCACCTCCGGTGGCCCGTCCCAAAGCTCGTGCCGCCCAGTCTGAGGAAGACGCTGCGGAAGCAAAACCGGCACGCACTCGCAAAAAGGCCAGAGCGGTGATTGCCGTGCACTCGTTCCCATCTCGCACTACCGTCGTCGAACCGCACATCGTCTCCAGCGCTGAAGCCATCGCCCTCAAGGCCATGACCATCGAGGAAGCCGTCAAGGAAACCGAGTTCCGCGACCGCGACTTGCTGGTCTTCCGCAATCTATCAGGAGAGCTGTTTGTGCTCCATCGCCGCCGCGATGGCGAGATGGAACTGGTCGAAATTCCCTAGGGCATCTCAGATCTCATCAGATTGATAGCTCTCTTCATTTCCGCGCCAGCCCTCGAGGCTGGTGCGGAAATGCGGTGCGGGACAGCCTGCAAACACGCGACTCGTCCCGATGTTAGCCGTGCGGGATTTCTTGGCTATTAAGCAGGCTCAGAACAGTCTTCTCAATCAGGTGGCGGGCTTCGGGAAGTGCGGCGGTAACCTCTGCGCTAAACTCCTCGCTTAACTCAGTTGAACCAGCGCCAATCGTCAAGAGTTGTGCATTCTGGGGCAGGGAATCGTAGAGTTCGCGTCCCAGGGCGAGGAGTTCAGCTGCGCCCTGATGATGGGTGGCCAGTCCCTGGTTGTCGAAAGCCGGATTGACAGGTATAAGAAGGAGCGAACCGGGTAGGGAATCGACGGCGCAATCGATAAACAGAACAGACTGCGCGTGGGCAACCTCTTCGGCCAGTTCAGGCGTCCATTGCTGACGGGCAATGACGCGCACGGAGGGTAGTTCGGCGAAGCGGCGCTCAGCCCATCCAGCAAGAAAGAGCCCGACACCATCATCCCCTCGCAGCGTATTACCGCAGGCAAGAATGAGGCATCGGGCCGGAGTACGGTTCATGAATTTGCCCGCTTGTTAGCGGACGACCTGGTCCACAACCTCACCGTCAGAGGAGACCAGCGTGAGGACCAGGGGCATCTGCCCAAAGGCGTGTGTGGAGCAACTGAGGCAAGGATCAAAGGCGCGGATCACGGCTTCGATGCGGTTGAGAACGCCAGCAGTAAACTTGCCGTCCTTGACGTAGTGCTTCGCAGCCTGCAAGACGCCCTTGTTCATGGCGTTGTTGTTCTGGCCAGTGGCGATCACCAAGTTGGCCCAGACGATCTTGCCGTTCTCGTCCACCTTGTAGTTGTGCATCAACGTGCCGCGCGGTGCCTCAGCTTGACCAGCTCCTTCGAGTCGATTGACGCCTGCCGTGGCGCGCACGTGCTTGTCGAGGATGAGCGGATCGGAGAGAATCTGCTCGATCTTCTCCAGGCCGTAGAGCATCTCGACTAGACGTGCGTGATGGTAATGGAAGGAACTTTCGACCGGACCGTTCGCCAACTGCTTGAACTCGGCGAGTTCCTTGTCAGCCAGAGGAGTACCCATCGACTTGACGATGTTGAGGCGCGCCAAGGGGCCTACGCGGTAACTGCCCTCTGGATAGCCTAGCGGTTTGTAGTAGGCGAATTTGGTGTAACTGTAGTTCTCGACCGCTTCGCCGATCACTTCGGTGTATCTGCTGGCGGTGATTCCGTCTTCGATGGTTTTCCCCTGCGGGTCGATCAGACGCAATGCACCGTCAGTGAACTCGATCGATTCGTCTTCGTTGATCAGGCCCAGGTAGTTGGACGGGAAATTAGCGAAGACAGCGATCTCGGGCTTGAATGTGTCGGCGATCTGCTTGTAAGCAGCAAGCGCAAGGCTGAGGTTAGCATGAGCTTCGGGCAGCATAGCCAGAATCTCATCGCGGTGGGCCGGGGCCAGGGGCTCGGTAACACCTCCGGGAACGACCCAGCCAGGATGGATGCGCTTATTGGCGAGCAGTTCGATCATGTGCTGGCCAAATCGCCGCAAGCCTATGCCGGCGCGACCCAACTCGGGTTTGGCCGCCACAACGCCAAAAATATTGCGTGTTCTGGGGTCGGACTCCATGCCCAACAAAAGGTCGGGCGAGGAGAGATGGAAAAAGCTCAGCGCGTGGGACTGGACCATCTGGGCCAGATTCAACATGCGCCGCAGCTGCGCAGCGGTATGCGGAATGCGGACCGACATGATGGCCTCGCAGGCCTTGGCCGAGGCCACCAGGTGCGAGACTGGGCAGATGCCGCAGATGCGAGCCATGAGGCTGGGCATCTCGTAAAACGGACGGCCTTCAGAGAACTTCTCAAAGCCGCGCACCTGCGTTACATGAAAGTGCGCGTCTTGCACTTCGCCCTGATCGTTGAGTTGGATAGTGATCTTGCCGTGGCCTTCCAGCCGTGTAACGGGATCGATGGTGATGGTCTGGCTCATGGCTCAGGCTCCAAAGCGGGTGAGGGCTGGAATATCCAGAGGCTCGCCAGTTACCAGCGCGGTAAGCGCTGCGTGAAAGGTATCAGCCGAGGGCGGACAGCCGGGCAGGAAGACGTCCACCTTCACATATTCGTGAATGGGACGCACTACGCGGAGCAGCTTGGGCACCACGACGCAGGGAATCTGCTGCTGAGCGCTCGCGTTCTCGATGTACGCCCGGTCCAGAACCGCTTCCGGGCCGATGGGATTGCGCATGGAAGGCACATTGCCAGCCACGGCGCAGTCGCCCATGGCGATCAGCAGTTTGGAGTGGGCGCGAACCTTCTTGATTTTTTTCTCGTCGTCCACTGAGGCGACGGCTCCCTCGACCAAAGCAATGTCCACTTCGTCGGGGAACTCTTTGGCATCGACGATGGGGCTGTAAACCACATCGACAAGATCCGCCAACTCAATCAGCCGTTCGTCCATGTCAAGGAATGACATGTGACAGCCGGAACATCCGTCCAGCCATACAGTTGCCAGTTTCAGTTTACTCATTGCGCTTCCCTCATAAGGTTCAGGTAAGGCAGAAAATCAGGGTTCTTGGGGTGCTCGGTACCGATTTTGCTTTTGTCGGAGAGAGCACCGGTGGGACAGACCTGCACGCATTTTCCGCAGCGTGTGCAAGCCGAGCTTCCCCAGTCTTCATGCAGATCGGTGATGACGATGGAGTCGATGCCGCGGCCCATTACATCCCAGATGTGCGCGCCCTCAATCTCCGCACAGACGCGTACGCAGCGTGTGCAGAGAATGCAGCGGTTATGGTCAACGGTGAAGCGTTCGTGCGAAGCATCCACGGTCAGCACAGGGTTCCGATAGGGCAGGTTGATATGCGTCAAGCCTTGATCCTGCGCTAACGCCTGCAGTTCGCAGTGGCCATTTTCCACGCAAACCGCGCAAATGTGATTGCGCTCGGCGAAGAGCAACTCCAGAATGTTGCGGCGATGCTTTTTGAGCCGCTCCGTGTTGGTGCTGACTTCCATGCCTTCTTGAACGGTGGCTACGCAGGCAGGCAAAAGCTTGTTGCTGCCTTTGATCTCCACCAGGCAGAGGCGGCATGCTCCCACGTCGCCAAGGCCGTCGAGATGGCAGAGAGTGGGGATGTTGATGTCATTTTCCCGCGCTACTTCAAGGATGGTCTGACCAGCGCGACCGCTCACATCCTGCTCATCGATGATTAGAGTTTTAACGTCTACGGCGTCACTCATGCCAACACCTCCACAGGGGCTTTAATGTTGCAGACGCCGGCAGGGCAGCGCTTGTGTGCAATGTGCTCGATGTACTCGTTCTTGAAGTACTTGAGTGTGCTGAGCACGGGGTTCGGTGCTGTCTGACCTAGTCCGCAGAGGCTGGTTTCTTTCACAGTGGCGCAGAGATCGACCAGCAAGTCCAAGTCCTCCATGGTTCCGGAGCCCTCGCAGATGCGGGTGAGAATCGTGTGCATCTGAGCTGTACCTGCCCTGCAAGGAATGCACTTACCGCAGGATTCTGTCATGCAGAACTCGATGAAGAAGCGGGCCACGTTGACCATGCAGGATGTGTCATCCATAACGATCATGCCACCCGAGCCCATAATCGAGCCGACCTTGACGAGCGCATCGTAACTGACACCGATGTCGAGCATCTCGGCGGGGAGACAACCGCCAGAAGGACCGCCGGTCTGCACCGCCTTAAAAGTATGCCCGTCCGGTACGCCGCCGCCGATGGTCTCGATGATCTCCCGGAGCTTGATGCCCATGGGGACTTCCACGAGACCGGTGTTTGTGATCTTTCCGGTAATTGCGAAGACCTTGGTGCCTTTACTTCTCTCCGAGCCCATGCCAGCAAACCACTTGCCGCCCTTGCGGATGATGGGAGCGATATTAGCGAAGGTCTCGACGTTGTTGATGAGGGTGGGTTTGCCCCACAGACCACTCACAGCCGGATATGGCGGCCTCGGCTTCGGTGTTCCGCGCCGGCCCTCGATCGAGGCGATCAACGCAGTTTCCTCACCGCAAACGAAAGCTCCAGCGCCAAGGCGAATCTCAATGTCAAAGTTAAACGGTGTATTGCAGATGTTATTGCCAAGCAGACCGCGGCGGCGTGCGTCGCGGAGAGCCGTTGTCAGTCTGGAGACGGCCAGCGGGTACTCGGCGCGGACATAGACGTAACCCTTGCTGGCGCCAACGGCATAGGCCGCGATGGCCATGCCCTCGATTACGCGCTGGGGATCGCTCTCAAGAACACTGCGATCCATGAATGCGCCAGGGTCGCCTTCGTCGCCGTTACAGATGACATACTTAAGGTCGCCCCCGGCCTTGGCGACCGTGCCCCATTTCAGGCCGGTGGGGTAACCGCCGCCGCCACGCCCTCTAAGGCCGCTTGCCGTGATCTGGTGGATCACTCCGGCGGGGGTCATGTCATTCAGAGCGGTCAGCAGCGCTTGGTAGCCGTCGCGTGAGATGTAGTCGTCGATCTTCTCCGGATCAATGTGGCCGGAGTTCTCCAGTACCACATGTACCTGCTGATCGAAGTGGTCGCGCAGATCGCATTGCAGGGCTGCCACGGGTTCGCCGCCCAAGCTGGCCACCACGGTTTCAGCGTGACTGGCATTCAAATGCTGATAGAGAATTTCGTCGGGGTCTACCAGGGCCAATGGCCCCGCAGCGCAAAGTCCCATGCAACCGGTGCGGCGGACGTAGGCGTTCTTGCCTTGCGTTTCGGCCGCTTTGGTCAGTGCATCCCTCAACTGGTCCGAGTGCTGACTAAGGCACCCGGTTCCCATACAGACATTGATCTCGTAATCGAACTTCGCGTTGTCCGCGCGAACGGACTCCGCTATTTGCTCGAGTTCTTCGGTAGTCATTCCACCGCCCACCTTTCCAGTTGCTCAAGCATCTGTTCGCCGGTCATCTGGCCCACTAGTTCGCCGTCGGTCAGAACCACGGGAGCACGGCCACAGGCGCCTACACAGCGAGCGGTCATCAGGCTGATCTGCCCATCCTTGGTAGTCTCACCATTGGGAATGCCTAGACGCTTCTCGGCTGCCGCCACCAGCTTGTCCGTGCCCTTGATGTAGCAGGCCGTACCGGTGCAGATGGTCATAGTGTGCTTGCCCGGCGGCTTCAGGCTGAAGTAGTGATAAAAGGTAACTACTCCATAAGCCTGGCTCAACGGAACGCGCAGCGAGTTGGCCACAAAACGGATTGCATCGTCATCCAGAAAGCCGAACGAGGACTGCACGGTGTGGAGCGTTTCAATGAGCGCGTGACGGGCGAAACCATTCTTGCGCATGGTGCCGTTCACGATCTTCCATCGTTTGTCGTCGCTTGGCAGCGGCGGTGGTGTGAATGCTGGCACAATTCCTCCTGAATTCGGCTCGAGCACAATTGTCACTATCTTGTGGCTACACAGTAAACAGAATACCGAAGACCACGAAGGCAGGTGAAAAAGTGCACTTGCACTGCGCCGGATGGAGAAGAAGGGCACACATTCCAGAGGCCTTCCGGCAGCAAATTGATTAAAAGAGCCGGCGGTAGGGATCGTCGGTGATGGTCATCACTCGCAGCCTGAACTGGGGTACTTTTGAGGTTTCCGTACCGCATTGAAGTACCGCCAATCCTTGATTTCCGAATGGCTTGCCAACGAATGGTTTCAAGCACAACAGAACGCTGCGCGTGCGCAGCAAAGTGTCAGTACTTTTCCCAGTGCAAGACCTCTTGCAGCGAGCGCTTTTCGATTGCAGGTGACTCGGCTGGAAAGCCAACAGGGATGAGGCAAATGAGTCTGTAGCCCTCGGGCGCACCCACAAGCTTGCGAATAGCCTCCGCGTAGCCTTCCTTTTCGCCGGCAACCCAGCAGGCGCCCAACCCGTGCGCATGTGCGGCCAACAGAATATGCTCACTGGCTGCTGAACCATCTTCCAGGTAGTGTCCGGTAGGTTTGCAGATGACGAGAATGCAAGCCGCCGCGGAGGCAATGAACTGCGCGTGTCCGGTCAGCTCTGGCAACCGCTGCAGCATTGCCTTGTCTGTAGCAACGACAAACTCCCAGGGCTGCTCGTTCATGGCCGTCGCCGCCAGACGGGCAAAATCGACAATGTCTTCCAGCACTTCCCGACCTACGGGTTGGTTTGTATAGGCGCGAATGCTGCGCCGCTCTTTTAGCAGTTCCAGTCCCTTGTTCATTTGGCTTTCTTCTCCCCTGAATGTTGTGTGTTGCTTCTGATTCTCACAATGGGGCCAATGAAATTCGAAGTCTCTTAGCGTCGATCACCCCAATGAAAAGAATAGGACGACTCGTGCAACGGGCGTCTCAGATATTGCTTTGGGAAGTTTGGGGGTAGTTGCGTAATCACGCATAGGTGGTGAATTGAAGCGATCGGCGTGCCACTCGGCAGACTGCCCTCAGCCCAGTGAGGGCAGGTGATCTGAGATTCCGAAGAGGAAGATGACTCCGATGATGCAGCTGTAGGCAGCACCGGTCCAGGCGATGGCGTGGTAGAGGCGGGGATGGTGGTGGCCGCTGGCTCGGAAGGCGCTTCCCATGGTGGCGGTCATCAAGGCATTCATCGCGACCAGACCCAAGGCGAAAGCTCCCAGCCCCATCATGCCGCGGGAGGTTCCGCCCAGATTTGCGGTGAGGAAGAACAGCGCCAACTGGCTGGGCGTCTCCGCGCCGACTCCATGCAGGACACCGATAACGAAGACCGATTTTCCGTTGTACATCCATTGAAAGTGCTTGGGCTGAGGGGCCTTAGGGTTCCAAAAGCAGCGAAGCTTCCAGGTCAGCCACAGCACTCCGTTGATGGCGATGGCTAGGCGGCTCTCAATGCGGCTATGGCTATGGCCGTGTGCGTCCTTGCGGAGAATCCCCGCCACTACCCCAATCCCGAGGACGATAAGCGTGAGCCCTATTAGTCGCTCGGCCCAGTGATCCAGGCCATCAGGAAGGCCCAAGTGCAACTCGAGGACGGCGACGCCCAGTGCAGCAACTGTGAAGGCGTGGCCGAGGGCATAGGTCATCCCCAAGCGCAGTCCGCTGTACCAGTTGCGTTGCACGGCGGTGATGTCGGAGATGGCTGCCAGATGGTCGTAATCGAAGCCGTGGCGCAGCCCCAGCAGCAGGCAGGAGCCGAGCGCGGCATCAAGTTTCCAGTCGCTGAGAATAGGCGTCACGAAGGTTAGTATAGTCGAGAATCAATGCGACTGGCGAGGCAGGTCAGTGATTGGCTTACTTGGCAGAAGCAGTCTGAATTCGGTAGTCCCGATAGTCGATGGTCACCACAGTCCGGCCAAGAAGAAAGCTGTCAGAAACAGCACGAGCCTTGGTTGCCATGGCAAAGCCGTTCAGGCTGGCGTACTGTCGCACCACTTGGGCGGGCCCGATAAAAATGGAGGGGCTTTGAGATGCGGTCCCCTCGATACGGATGATCGAGCCGTCCCTTGCGTCTACCCACAAGGTTCCTTCGATCATGTTGGGAGCTTTGTGCCGGGGAGAGATGGCCAGGGCAAGGCACTCGCGCCCGTCGAGATGCTGAACGCCGCCGGGCTTCAGTTGCATTGCGTAATTGGCAGAAGTGAGCCACGAGTGTTCCCGGGTGCCGGGCAGGTTGATCTCTTTCTCACGATCGAGGATCGCGCCTAGCACGTGTTTTCGTATGAACTCAGAGCCGGATTCCGAGAGGATGGTGTAGCTCTTGCCAGATTCCTTGCGATAGACGGTTTGTACGGTCATCTCAGCGGCGGGTTGGGTCTCGTCTTTGCCCCGGTAGACGGCATAGTGCTCGGTCGCCGTGTAGGATGCGATCTGATCGGTTCTTGCCTTCACCGCCGCATCGACTCGTTGAATGACCGACACAGAGTCAAGTTGCTGGGCAGCGAGCGTGATCGTTCCCAGGCCAGCAAAAAGAAGCGTCGCAATCGTTCGGTTGAGGACCATTCTCCAAAAATTCACTCTGCCGATTCTCCTATCTTTGCTGCTCTTCCAGAGTAGCGCCTCTGGGGCCATGGTTCCACTCGCCGCGGACCTTGCTGGAGCAATGCGCTATGCTGGTCTCCGGTACGAGAGGCGACGGTGACTGAGGAATCCAAACCAATACGAAAACAGCACGAAGCGCTGCTCCGGAGGCAGGTGCAGGTGTGCGGGGTCGTGCAAGGGGTCGGGTTCCGTCCGTTTGTCTATCGGCTAGCCCAGGAGGAAGGGTTGGCTGGGCTGATTGGCAACGATACCGATGGGGTGACGATTGAGATAGAAGGAACCGATGAGCGAGTCGCTGCATTTCTTGTCCGGTTGCGTTCGGAGATTCCGCCTCTGGCGCGCATCGACTCGATTGCTGTGCGCGAGTTGGCCTTGACTGGGCAGGTGGGATTTCAGATTGTTGCTAGTGAAGTCATCGGCCGCGTGAGCACCGGGATTCCAGCCGATGCGGCTACGTGTCCGGATTGTCTGCGCGAGCTGCTGGATCCGGCTGACCGGCGCTATCGCTATCCGTTTCTGAACTGCACCAACTGCGGGCCGAGATTCACCATCACGCGCCGTATTCCTTATGACCGTCCGCAGACCTCAATGGCGAAGTTCCCGATGTGCCCAGCCTGCCAGTGTGAGTATGACGATCCATCGAACCGTCGCTTCCATGCGCAGCCGAATGCCTGTTGGGTCTGCGGGCCGCGGGTCTGGATGGTTGGGGCCGATGGGGAGGAGATTGCCGCGGACGATGCCGTGGCAGCTTGTATTGATCGATTAGTCACAGGCGAGATTATGGCAATCAAGGGGATTGGTGGCTTTCACCTTGCTGTGGATGCAACCAACGATGCAGCTGTGATGCGGCTTCGCGAGCGCAAACGACGCTATGGAAAGCCGCTGGCGGTGATGGTGCGCGATCTCGATGCGGCGCGCACGGTCTGCGAATTGATGGCGGTAGAAGAGGCATTGCTGACCACAGCTGCTCGGCCCATTGTGCTCGCGCGCCGTCGCAAGGACTCTGGAATTGCCGACGGCGTTGCGCCGGGGATTCCCTGGCTCGGCGTCTTCCTGCCGTATGCGCCACTGCAGCATCTGCTCTTTGCGGATGCTCGCGTGAGGGCGCTGGTGATGACCTCCGCAAACCTGAGCGAAGAACCGATTGCTATTGATAATGAAGAGGCGCGGACGCGGCTGCGTGGAATTGCTGATGCATTCCTGATGCACGACCGCGAGATCCTTCAGCGCTGCGATGACTCAGTCGCAGCAGTAGTGGATGGTGCGCCGCAATTACTTCGCCGGGCGCGCGGCTTTGTGCCGTTGGGCGTCGCGTTGCCCTTCGATGCGCCGCCGTTGCTGGCCGTGGGCGGACATCTGAAAAATGTCTTTGCGCTGGCGCGAGGACGATTTGCCTACCAGAGCCAACACTTGGGTGATCTGGAGAATCTGAGTGGGCTTGAGTTCTTCAAGGAGTCGCTGGAGCATTTGATGCGGACCTTCGAGATTGAGCCGCAGGCCGTGGTTCACGATCTGCATCCTGGGTATCTTTCCACTGAATGGGCGAAGGGATGGGCGCAAGAGCGTGGGCTGCCGCTGATCGCCGTGCAGCATCATCATGCGCACGTGGCTGGATGCATGGCCGAGCATGGGCTTGAGGGGCCAGTGATCGGGCTGGCGCTTGATGGCACTGGCTACGGGACGGATGGAAAGATTTGGGGCGGGGAAGTGCTAATCACGCGGCTCGATGGCTTTGATCGGTTTGCGCATCTTGAGTATGTGCCGATGCCTGGTGGAGAGAAGGCGATCAAAGAGCCGTGGCGCATGGCGTTTGCAGCATTGCGTGTCGCTGGGATTGATGCGGAGTCAGCGGCTGCGTTATCAGGGGCGAACGAGCAAGAGGCGCGAGTGTTGGAGCGGATGATCGAGCGCGGCGTAAATGCTCCGCTCACATCAAGCTTGGGCCGGCTCTTCGATGCGGTGGCCGCAGTGGTACTGAACCGGCGCGTGGTGGACTACGAAGCGCAGGCGGCGATCGAGTTGGAAGGCATCGCTGTCGACGAAGCTGACGATCAGCCTGGGTACGCGATAGATTTTGTAGGCGGTAATTGGGATGCTAGCGATCCGGTGAGGATCAGTGCTGCACCGCTGTGGCATGAGTTGGTGAATGATTTGCGCGCCGGGATGAGCAGGGCGCGGATTGCGGCTCGATTTCATGCCGGTGTGGCGGATGGCTTTGTGCAAGCAACAGTGCATGCGCGTATGGCGACGGGCTTGAATCGCGTGGCGATGAGCGGCGGTTGCATACACAATCGGAGGTTGGCGCGTCTGCTGCGGGTGAAGTTGGAAGCCAAAGCCTTCGAGGTTTTCCAACATTCACAAGCCAGCCCCGGAGACGGCGGGCTGGGTTATGGGCAGGTCGCTGTAGCCGCAGCGATACTGGCGAATCATGGTGATAAGAAACCTTAGCTTAAGTGATGCTTGAGGTGTCCTACCTCTGCGACAAAGATACGAACGTCGCAAGGATAGATGCGAGATGTGAAGGCGAACGAGAAGTTTGAGCATTTTCACTGTTTTTGTTGTGCTGACCACTGTGTTATCCAACATCCAGCCCCCTGACCGCGTGATTTTGTACTTTGTATTCGTTCTTTCCCAAGCCTCAAAATCGAGATCTGAGGATCCAAATCACCGCTTCTATGGACCGGAGATCAAACGGAGATGCGAAAAAACGCCTCTTTTAGGCTCAATAAGAGGTCATTTCTGGCTCAAAATGCACGCTTTTTGACCAAAAAACGGGCAAAATCAGGAGTTAGACGTTACCGATTGGTTACTGGGTAAAAATTTCAAATGATTGATAAAGCGTAGGTTATAGACGATGAGAGGGCTATAAACATGATTTCCATAGGGTGGGGGTGGACTCCCTACCCTTTGTCAAGCGTTAAGCAGCAGGGACTCGGCCGCCCGCCAGGGGGCCGAGGAGTCGCTGGGTTAAGCGGCCCTGCGTTGTGGATCGTACAAGGTGTTGGTGGAGAGCATGGAGGTAAGGACTTTGAGCCATCGGTCGGCCATGCCGCGCAAGGCTCTGCCGTGGGAATGACCACGGGCGCGCATTTGCGCATAGGTATTTTTGCTGGCCGCGTCCCAGACGACGCTGGTGCGCGCCCAGTGGTAGAGGGCGTTACGTAACCGCTCATTGGCACCGCGACGCATGAGCACGATCTTCTTTTTGCCGCTCTGCTTGGTGATGGGTGCGCTTCCGCTATAACAACGCAGGGCATGATAATCTCGCTCTGCGATGGCCTGCGCGGCCTCGCTGAGCATCGTGGCGGCGACTTTTCTTCCCAGTCCCGGCAAGGAGAGAAGGATGGCGGCGTCACGATGCTCCGATTGCCCCAGGGCAGGAGCTGCCAGTTCGTCCAGCAGAGCGGTGATGCGCCGGGCCAGATCGGTACGCTGGCGATGGAGCAGGCGCAGCCGCGGCAACAGCAGCAAGGCGTGCTCGGCAGCAGCTTCGGCAGCGCCGGGGGCCAGGGTGAGCGGTCTGGTCTTGAGGATGGCCCGCACCTGCTCGGCGTTGATGCGGCGGATACGATGCTGTTGGAGCAGGCGTGTGATTTTGGCGGGCGATAGTCGGGCAGCTCGGGCCGGCGAGGGGGCCAGTTCAAACAAGGCCCATAGCCACGGCTCATCGGCGCACTCCGATAGCTGGAGCAGCTGCGGAAAGAAGCGATGAAACTGCTCGCGCAGACGATTGATGGCGCGGTTCTGCTCCTGGCTCAGTTCATCCTCCAGACGCGACAACTCGCGCAGGCGGATCATGGCCGGCTCGTCGAGGCGCACGGCGCGGAAGCAGTGCAGGTCGGTGCGCAAGGCGTCAGCCAAGACGAAAGCATCGCGGCGGTCGTCCTTGGCCCCGGTCGGCGAGTAGCGATCACGAAACCGATCGAGTTGTTTGGGGTTGATGGAGAAGACGGCGAAGCCGTGCTCCAGCAAGGTTTCCACGATGGCACCGCGCGGAATCTCGATGCCCGCAGCCAACGCCGAAGCAGACTCCGGAGTCTGTTGCCGCAACCAGTCCGCCAATTCCGCCAGACTGCTGCCGCTGTGTTCGATCCACCGTTCCCCAACAACACTGCCTTGTCGATTCATCAGGCAAACACGGTGACGCTCCGAACCCCAGTCAATGCCGACAAAATACTGAAAGTCGTTGCTCAAGGTGGAACCTCCTCTGTTGTGCTCTCGACCCGCCGTGTCGAACATCAACCCCTGTACTGGCGCTCCGATGCCGGGCGCGAACTCCCTACGGGATCTTCGCCACGGACCACCACGCCAGGGCACAGGTCCACCCCAGGTGCTCGATGGCGCAGGGGGGTCGTTGGCGCTCCTGACGGGCGGCCGAGTCCCTACTGCTTAACACACATCAGTAGGTGTTTTCAAAGGTACAGGTACAGGGGGTAGCCTGTGGGTGGTACGGACCGGGCAGATGCCTGACAGATTGAACCGACCGGAGTGAGATCTGTTTCTTCATTCTTCCATTGTGCGCGGCGGAAGGGAAATGATCTGCAACTACCCGCAGTGGGACCAAACGCCTTTGCTATAAAGCAAACATGGCCGCCCGAGGGCGGCCATGTTTGTGTGAAAAACGATCAGACTACGGATTGATGCCCGCTGCTGCCGCAAAGCCAGCCGACTGTGTTGGCGAAGTTGTGCCAACGGCTTGCGGGGCGGCAAAGGAAGAGTTTTTGGCGTTGATCGCGTTGGAGTAATCAGGACCGAGGCCGAGCTTCTTCAGAGCGCGAGAGTCTGGCATCAATTTTGTCTGCCAGCCTTGGTCGGCCTGGTACTTCTGCATAGCTGCCTTGGTGCTGTCACTCCAGTTGCCGTCGGCGTCGCCGGTAAGGTAATGCTCGCGGATCAGCGCCTGCTGGATCTCTGTCACCCTTGCTGGTGCGATCGCCTGTTGGCCGTGAAGGTGGCTCACCTTAGCCGCAGCTTTATGATGAACGCTGTGCCGAGCGTGGGCGCCGGAGGAACCGTGGTGAACTCTGGCGCCGAAGGCCGATGATGCGGCCAGGGTTGTAAACAATGTACATGCCAGGATTGCTCGAAAAGAAAGCATTCTAGTTCACCTCCATAAGACGTTTCGACTTGAACTTGCGTCGAAGTTTAGCGAATGATCCCGCATTGCGGCAAGCAAAAAAGTCCATCCGGTATCTGAAATCTAAAGAGTTGCAGGGCAGGGCGCCAGAAGCGAGAATCCGTTGTTGGCGCCCTCTAAAAACGCTACTGAAGCGTTCCGCCCACGTAGTTGATGCCATCAGTTGGGCGATGCGGGTCCATCACTTCAAAAACCACGTCATCACCTGCCTTGAGTTTGCCCACCACGGCGTTGAACTGTTCCTTGGTGCTGGTGGGTTGTTTATTGATGCGGATAATCACCAGCCCTGGCGCAAGGCCTTGCAGGTCGGCGAATGAGCCCGACCGCACTGACTGAATCACTACGCCAGAGGCGTGCAACTTCTCTGTGGTGGCCTGTGATGCGTCGCGGACCACGATGCCCAGCTTGGTTTCACCCGCATCGCCGTTGTCGTTTGAATTGGATTCCGCCTGCTGGCTTCCCTTGTCGGCGAAGACCTTTTCGCGGTCGCCGATCGTTACCGTGGCGTCGGCCTGCTTGCCGTCTCTCAGGTAACCGAGGCGGACGCTGCTGCCTGGCCTGCGGCTGGCAATCTCATTCACCAGGTCGTCGCCGTCCTTGATCGAGCGGCCGTCGATGGTGGTAATGATGTCGCCCGCCTTGAGTCCGCCCTTCTCAGCTGGACCGCCGGGCGTGATCTCCTGCACAAGCACGCCATTCTTGAAGCCATAGACGCGGTTGACCGCGCCTGAAAGCCCCTGCCGGAAGACGATGCCAATGGAGCCACGCGTTACCTTGTGGCTGGGGCTGATCAGGTCGTTATAGACCTGCACCACGGTGTTGGACGGCATGGCAAAGCCGAGTCCCTGATAGCCGCCAGACTGGGTGTAGATCGCCGTATTTACGCCGATTACCTCGCCGTTCATATTCAGCAGCGGTCCGCCGGAGTTGCCCGGATTGATCGCCGCATCGGTCTGGATGAAGTGTTGGAATTGTCCGCTGACCCCCGGCTCGATCGTTCGGTTTTTGGCTGAAATGATGCCGGCGGTGACGGTCTGCGCCAGCGCGAAGGGGCTGCCGATAGCAACAACCGAATCACCGACTTGTGTGCTTTCGGAGTTGCCCAGCTTGACC
>Ga0255356_1000419_pt1 | contig 29396 bp, 19 predicted proteins | sample HBST100metaG_FD_189944 | JGI IMG/M metagenome (GOLD analysis project Ga0255356, IMG submission 189944) | Peat soil microbial communities from Stordalen Mire, Sweden - H.B.S.T100 | ecosystem: Environmental > Terrestrial > Soil > Wetlands > Peat | place: Sweden: Norrbotten County, Stordalen Mire...
TCACTTCAAATAGTTCCACCTTATGCCTCCTGTCCATCCCCGAATCCTTACATCCGGGCTTGTACAGGTGGGCCAATTTAGATGAGCGAAGTGGGCCAAATCAGACGAGCGAACTCAGCGCACTTTTAGCCAGGAAAGACAGCTTTTCAGGTGGGTAGTCAAGCCTGACTAACTGTGACTCGGTGCCTCATACCCAGCTTTTCAGGCAGCCAGTTTTGACCGACTTTCAATTATCTCTTTGAGCCCCGGAGACACGTACACTGGCCGAAGAAGGTCCTATGTCTGAAGCCACACCGCCAATCCGCATCGTCCTGACGACGGCAGCCAACCCTGAAGAGGCAGCCGCGTTGGCCCACACGCTTGTCGAGGAACGCTTGGCTGCTTGTGCCACCTTGCTCCCCGGCGCTCAATCCATCTACCGCTGGAAGGGCGAGATCGAGTCCTCCACTGAAACGCTGTTGCTGCTCAAAACTGGCACTGAACAACTGGCTGCTCTCGAAGCCCGACTGCTCGAACTGCACAGCTACGAGACTCCTGAGTTCCTGGTTCTCAAGGTCGATGCGTCAAGCCATCCTTATATGGACTGGTTGCAAGAAAACCTCCGCCATCCGTAAGAGGAAAACAGCCGCACACTCTGTCTTTCATGGAATCCCTTCCGAGAGCAGCCCATTTACATGCAGCCTAGTGCGCACCCCACAAACAGGCCGCTCTGTAGTTACTCGCCGACCAATCCGACCGCATCATAGAATGACACTCGACGCATAACAGACTCTAAAAATGAGACACGACACGAGTTCACCACAGTGAGCAGAGTCTCACAATCGAGCCGCAGTAATGAATCTGCTCATCCCTCCTCTCCAGAGAGACGATTCAACGCCACTTTTCGGCTCTGCCGCTTCTGAAACCAGATCAGGACGCATATTCCGGAAATCGCTCCAGTCAGGGTCCTCAAACTTTTTGAAGTCGCCAGGCTCAATCGGAGCTGAGATTAGCATCCGAGCGATTATGCTTCGTAGTACCGAATGTATGTCCCCTGATCGTCAGATAGAAAAGCAACTCAACGCGGCTCGACACACCCAGCTTCTCAAACGCTCTAAAGAGGTAGTTCTTCACCGTGTGCTCACTCAGGTTCAACTCGCTGGCAATCGTCTTGTTGGTCTTGCCTTTTGCTGCGCACATCGAAACCTGCAATTCGCGAACCGTGAGAGCTGGAGAATCTACTGCGGTAAGCATATTAGGAGCAGGAATACACATAAATGCTTCCAGGAGAGCATTCGTTTCCTGCCTTCCCGCCCAGATATACCCCTTCCTTACGTGTTCAACGCAATCAGAGAACTCTGTGATGGGCTGCTGGCGAGAAAACACTCCACGTGCCCCGGATCGGAACGCATTGATAACCAATTCTTGAGTCGTCTCATTCAAAAGTATGACAACGAAGACAGATGGGTGAGAGCGGCACACAGCACCCGCTAGATCGAAACCGTTTGTGGATTTTGAATTGAGATCAGCGCCAATGACAACGAGATCAACCTCACTGGTCGCGAGCGCACTCAGAAGATCGGATGATGCAATTGCAACAGCATCGCATATGTGATCACGGATCAGAGCACCTGCCAGAAGGTCGCTACTCATCGAATCGCGATCTACGATGAAGACCCGAAATGCAGGACGTAGGTGTTCGGTGATTTTGACAACTTGCTCTTTCTTACTAAGTTTGGGTGGCGGTGGCATCCAATGACTTCCAACATGGTCTCTGTCGGAAGCATTCAGCCGATTGGGGGAGGGCTGTGGCATGCGATGACGCTCCTTTCTCTGCAAAAGTTGACTGTGTGAGCACTCTCGGAAGGGAAAGACCGTGTCTTCCAACATCGGAAACATTGATTACCGCGTTCAAATACTGCTCTGCTCCTACACTTATTGTCGCTGATCGAGAAATGCAGTCTGTATAGAAGTGCACACACAAGTGGAGACGCGGACTATCTTTCAGCCCCCTTTCATGAAACCACGAACACCGAATGCGAGAAACTTTGTAGCGTGTTACTACCTTCCATTGAGCAGCATGAAGAGATTGGCTATTATCAGGTAGGAGAAGACGAAGTCGTGCAATACTTCGATGGTCGAGACATGCATTTATGATACGAAGCAGCGCAGCGGAAGGTTGCAGTGCTGGCGAGACTTCTCTGCATAACTCATTGCAGCGTCCAAGTAAAGCTGCGCTTGGTCTGTGTTTGTTCGACAGCCTCAACCCTGATGCCATGCTGTTCCATAGCTTCGCCAGCCGATTAGCACATATAGTTGTGATCCACATAAGCCACCTTTGCGCTCTCTCCGATGATTAGCTGCGCCTGTTCAGACGTCGTCTTTACCGAAGCGTGGTTCTGTTCGTCTGCTGGAGTCACGTGCATCCCCAAAAGATGATCGGGCACATCAACCGCTGGCACGCACCTTCGATGTCTTCCTCCAATTGGTTTTCTCAAGAACAGCGCAAGTACCGTGTCCCAGCGTCTATTGTAGCGTTCGTCTATCCAAGATTGCCGTCGAAAGATGCGCATTGCGCTCCACAAAGTTGTTTAGCAGCATGTGCAGTTCTTTAATTACCGTCTCAAATCCAAACGGCATAAACGGGTTAAGCTCGCGCTATCTGATTGCTGTCATTTGACTTTAGTATTCCCGGCCCACTCTCGCTGTCATGCGAGGGCACTACAAGCTGCCGATCTGAATTGTGCAGTCTTATATTATGAGTCTATCTGCACATTCCAGCTGATAGTGCTCCATCGCCATATACAAACATTGAAGCTGACATATAACTCAATCTGGGAGGTACCCTCTTGGTCGTGAGCGCGGAAGCCCTCCAATATATAGCGTTCCCAGAGATGCCGTTCAAATTCTCCGAGTTGTCTACTATGAAACAGCTTCTAGTTTTCTACTTTACCTTGACTTGAGATTTTTGCAACAACTTTTTTAAACGAACACAAACTTTCTTCTCTAGCCAGAGGATAGGCACCAACTCAGAATGCCAATAAGTTCCTTCCCCTCTTTGTATCGTTGAGTAGAGAAAGAAATAGACTGACACTCTCTTGTCCACTCACACAATTTTCAAACATTCGGCGGCTTGCTGAACGCTCGGCACTACTGCATTCTAATCTCAAGTATGAGGCCCGGTCCGATTCTCGTTCTTGAGCGCAGAGCTGCAAATCGGTACAAGTTGCAGCTCCCCGTCATCTTCTACTGGAATGATGGGATGGAGCACGCCGGTGGAGGATTCACTAGCGACGTTGCGTTGGATGGAGCACTCATCACTAGCAGTAAATGTCCTCCAATCGGATCGGATGTTCGAATAGAAGTCCTATTTCGTTCTCCAGATCGTAGCGGCGAGGAGTTGAGAATCGAGTGTGTAGGAAAAGTAACACGTGCAGGAGGGACAACTGGATGCTTTGGAGTTCAGGGGATATTTGACGACGATCATTTCTCGCACTGAGGCTTCAAACGACTAAACGCAGACATGACGCACTGTCTCTGACTTTAGAGATCTTAAGGTGATGGTTGCGCGCTATGAAGTGATCGAGCATCTGCAATCAGCGCTCTGCCACCAGAAGTCATCGACCGAAACAACCAACATCGCAGATCGATTTCAAACCTAATCTACACAGACGACATCTGCAGTTCTGCAGGTTTGGAATGAAGTTATCAAAAGCCCTAATCGTGATTAAGAATGCGATTATGGGACTGAAAGGGCGAAGCCACGCCGAGCTAACGAACCAACCAGTCTGCAAGATCAACTCTGGCTTCTCTCTGGAGGTATGACTAATGGACAATAGTACGCCAGATGCTCGATGGTTCGCGGTTTGGACTCGATCGCGTCAGGAGAAGGCCGCCGCTGCCATGCTCCAGATGCTGGGTGTCCAATCCTTCCTTCCTCTGAAATCGGAACTACGACAATGGAGTGACCGAAAGCAGGCAGTTAGTGTGCCCCTCTTTGGAGGCTATCTCTTTGTTCGGATGAATCCAACCAAGGATAGTCGGCTCCAGGTTCTTAAGACTCATGGAATTGCAGGTTTTGTGGGAAACGGTACAGGTCCAGTGCCGATCCCAGACCAACAAATCGATGACATTCGTACGGTAGTCGCCCGCCAGATTGAATGCACAGTAATCCCAATTCTCGAAGAGGGTGACCGCGTACGCGTGGTGCGTGGCCCGCTAGTTGGCGTTGAAGGTCGGCTTCTCCAGAGCAATTCAATGTCCCGGCTGTTGATTTCGATTGAGATGATCCAAAAGTCACTTACCGTGAGCCTATCACGCGAAGATGTTGAGTTATTGGACCGCTCGGCGGACCGTCCTGTCGACAAGAATCCATGCTGGATAACACCGAACCAAAACTCCGGGATGCCCACTCGTCTGGCACACCGAGTTACTGAGCTGGAGGTATCATGCCAAGACAATTCTCAAAACCTGCCGATCAAGTGACGGTCATCGAGAGCGTTCCCATGAACAATGAATTGACTATTCGGGGACTTCTGCTGATCTTGAAACGACGACGGGCGATCATCTTTCTTGGGGTGTCTGTCTGCTTGTTGCTCGGGGTAGTAACGTGCTTTTTTTTGAAGCCCCGCTACAAGGCACTCGGTGAGATAGAGATCCAGAAATCTGCGACGGATGGGCTTGGTTTGCAGAATCTGACAAACCCACTTCAGGATGATCAGTCGGATGCATTGGACGCCAGTATCACTCTGCAGACGCAATCAACGATCCTTCACTCTACCAGCCTAGCGCTAAAGGTAGTTGAAGATTTGAATCTGGAGAACACCGAGGATTTCAAGCCGACTTTCAATCCAATCGGATGGGCGATTGGGCTCTTTACACCCGGTGGTGCACCATCGGACAAGCCGAGCGCCAAGTTGGAGGACGCACCGCACCGCAGAGATCATGTCGTCAAAGTATTCCAGAAGCGCTTGAAAATCAAACCTCAGTCTGGAAGTAGGCTGATAGACATACAATACACAAGCTCTGACCCAAAGATTGCTGCTGCGGTGGTCAACGATGTGGCGAAATCGCTTGTGGATTTTACGTTGAACAATCGATATGCAGCAACGAGTCAAGTCTCAAGCTGGCTCTCGGGTCAACTTGGAGACATCAAGAAGGAAGCCGAACAACAGCAGGGCAAAGTCGAACAGCTGCAACGAGAGTCGGGCGTATACAGTCTGGGAATATCAGACGCTCAGGGCAAAGAAATTGCATACAGCGCGACATTAGACCGCCTGCAACAAGCGACACAGGAACTGTCGGCTGCAACTTCAAACCGAATCCTCAAAGGGGCTTTATACAAGACGGTTGAAAATCGCGACCCGGAGCTGATTTCAGGTTTGGCGGGATCCACCCTTGCTGGCACTTCGCCAGCCGTAAGTAATTCGTTTCTGTTGATCCAGAATTTGCGAACTCAACAGGCAGCTCTTGCAACTCAGGTTGCCGCAGACACGTCCAAATATGGCTCGGCAAATCCTAGGCTAGTTGATGACAAGGCGAGTCTTGACTCAATCAATTCCCAGATAGCTTCCGAAGTCAAGAGGATTGGCGAACGCGCAGCAAACGATTACAAGGCATCCGAATCCGTAGAGGACAAGATGCGCGCAGTCTACACCCAGGAGCGCCAGTCCGCCGACAATCTGAACAACAAAGCAATTGCCCTCCTTATAGCACGGCAAGAAGCCTCTGATGCTCGGACGCTGTACCAGACTCTCTACTCACGTCTGAAAGAAGCCGGAGTGGTTGAGGGTTTGCGCTCGTCGAATGTGTCCGTGGTCGATGCAGGAAGAATTCCATCGAGACCCGTCCCCGACATTCCAATTTGTCTCGCACTTTCTGTCGTTTGCGGTTTCTTCGTCGGGGTTTCTGGTGCTCTGATCGCTGACGCCACCAATGATCGAATCGAAACAATAGCCAATATTGAGAGCACTCTCAACACCCCTGTGCTTGCAATTCTCCCAATCACAGAGGCTAAAGCTCCCAGGAAAGCTTTGGGAGGGTTGGGCTCAAAGTCTCGTGAGATGCTCACCGATGACAATCAGGAAGCTGACAGAAGCGAAGTGGCAGTTCTAACCGCTCCGAACACTCCATATGTAGAAGCGCTACGTGGACTTCGAACTTCTCTGTTGCATTCGCTGGATGGTTCGCATCCGAAGACAATCCTTATCACAAGCGCCGCCGAACAGGAGGGAAAGAGCACGCTGAGCCTGAACCTTGCAGCTCTCCTCGTGCTCAACGGGTCGCGTGTTCTTTTGATCGACGGGGACATGCGCAGTGCTGGACTGTCCCGGTACTTGGGATTTATACGGCAGAAAGGCAACATGGCAGAACATGGGGCCGAAGGCTTGAGCGATGCGTTGTCGGGTCCACGCGAGCCGGCTATTGTTACACCGTTTCGCGAGCTTCCCAAACTATCGGTGATTCCTGCCGGACCGGCACCAACCTATCCTGCGGAACTACTCGGGTCTGGACGTATGCAAACCCTTGTCAAAGCGTGGTCTGAGAACTATGACTATGTGCTGATTGATAGCCCGCCAATTCTTGCTGTCGCTGACGCGTTCATCCTATCGCGTCTTGCTGATACCACGCTTCTGGTGGCGCGCCATGAGCGGAGCACCCAGAAGAGTCTTGAGCGTGCCTACACAACACTGACTGGGGTCGAAAACACGAACGTTGGGGTTGTGGTTAATGGCGTGAATCGGAACTCCGTATCCTTCAAAGAGTTTTATGGTTACAAGACTACAAGCTACTACAGCGAGGTATGAGATGAGACTGTTGTCGATTCATGCGACCGCTTTACTTTTGGCCATGTCCTGGACAGGCGCGGCTCAATCTCCCACTGGAAACAGTCTCTTAATCAGTCCGGGAGACGAGCTACACATCTCAATCTTGGACATGCCGGATATGGATCAGACACCTCGCGTAACCGATGCCGGCGATGTACCGGTGCAAGGCATTGGCAGCGTCCGCGTCGTGAATATGACCCCTGGTGAAGCTGCATCAGCGATTCATGATCGCTTTGTCAGCGCCCACTACCTGAATCATCCGCAAGTGTCCGTGGTAGTCAACCAATACGCTACGCAAGAAGTGACCCTGATTGGAGAATTTAGGACTCCCGGCTCCTACCCAATTGCAACACCACGTCCTATTCTCGACATAATCGCACTCGGCGGCGGCCTGAATGACGGTGCAGATCGCAACATCGTAGTGGAGCGTCACGGAGATCTTAACAACACTGTTCACTACAACGTAAATAACGATGCCGACAGAGCCATCAAGGAGCAGGTGATGGTTAATCCTGGAGATACGGTCGTGGTAGCAAAGGCCGGGATTGTCTACGTTCTCGGCGACGTGAACCGCCCGGGGGGCTACACGATGAACAATAACGAATCGAAGATGTCGCTTCTCGAAGCCCTCTCTACCGCGGGCGGAGCTGCAAGGACGGCAAAGCTGGGAAATGCACGACTAATCCGCAAGGTCGATCATAGCGAGACGCAGATCTCGATCGGTGATATTCAAAGAGGTAAGCGGCCAGACTTCGCAATGGCGCCAGGAGACATTCTCTTCGTTCCGTTCAGCTACGCGAAGAATCTGCTCATTACGAGTTCTGCAGGCATAGTAGGTGCGGCAAGCGCTGCCTCGATCTATTCTGCGCACTAATATCCTCGATCAATCTCGCGATCACTTGCTCATTCCTAGGATCTTCGGAATTACTGGTGCGCATCACACACGAGTGGTGAGTCTTCCCCGCTCACACGATGTGCAGCATGAAAACACGCCGTGAGCACTAAAAGTGCCTGGGACGGTCTCTGAAGCTGCATCATCGTTTTCCTGCCAGTTCACTCGCTACGAAACGCGCCGCACGAATCTCAAGGGAAGATATTCTTGCCCGTAAGGACCGCAAGTGGCAACTAGCCAGCGAATCAACTGTTCAACGCAAATGTCGTTAGCGCTTTTACGAAGGCGCTCAATGGTCGATCACCGAGAGCTTCAACAACCTGGTTGATGGAGAGTCACCATGAATGAAAGACACCGTTTAACAGTCGCACTTTTGAAGCTATTTGATCTTGCTATTGTGCTCCTAGCATTCATCTTGACAACGTTCTCTATCGTCAAGGTTGAGCACGGACTATCACTTGTGCGCTTTCTGTCGATGAGAACAAGGATAGCCAACTTTGTAATACTCGTTCTGGCCCTGATAATCTGCCATGTGATATTAAAGATATGTGGCTTATACAGATCGCGAAGGCTTTCGAGACGCCGTATTGAGCTGTTGGATGTCGTGAAGGCAATGACTCTGAATACGGCTTGCTTCCTGGCGTTCGCTTCTTTCTTTTCGATCCAAATGATCACAATCCAGTTTCTGGGAATCTTCTGGCTACTGGGCACACTTCTGCTCTCCCTGGGCCGCTTATCGATCCGGTGCATTGCCGGCTATGCCCGCATCCATGGTAGAGATCTTCGCTATATGCTTGTTCTCGGCACTAACCCACGCGCTGTCGAGTTTGCCTGCAAGCTGCTAGCGAGCCCTGAGAGGGGGTATCGTCTGCTTGGTTTTGTGGACAACGAATGGCCCGGGTTGATTAGATCGAAGAGTGCGAGCTTAAACGTTGTAAGCGATTTTGCGGGGTTGGCAGAGTATTTGCGACGGAACGTGGTAGACGAAGTAGCAATTTACTTGCCGCTCGGATCCTTCTATAGACACTCCGCCGAAGTTGCAGGCTTATGCGAGCAGCATGGTATTACGATGCGTTTCGATTCAGATGTATTTGGGTTGAAAGCCACCCGGTGGCGTGCAGAGGACTTTGACGGTGACCAATACATTGCGACTTACACTGGTTCAAGTGAATTGTGGCCGCAATTAGCCAAGCGGATGCTCGACATCATAGTAGCTGGCACTGCGTTGTTGGTATTCTCTCCAATCCTGATGATTGCGGCGATTGTGATCAAACTCACTTCCCCAGGGTCAGTCTTCTTTCTGCAAGAGCGGATTGGCCTGAACAAGCGAAGATTCAAGATATTCAAATTTCGGACAATGGTTCCAAATGCGGAGAAACTTATGGCCGATTTGGAGAAGCACAACGAGGTGTCCGGTCCTGTCTTCAAGATAAAGAATGATCCTCGGATTACCAAGGTCGGCAGGTTCCTGCGGAGAAGCAGTATTGACGAACTTCCGCAATTACTCAACGTACTGAGTGGCGATATGAGCCTTGTCGGTCCGAGACCGTTACCTGTGCGTGACTATGAGGGTTTCAATGAAGATTGGCAACGCCGGCGATTCAGCGTCAAACCCGGCATAACCTGTCTCTGGCAAGTAAATGGCCGCAGCGGAATCTCCTTCAACCAGTGGATGCTCTTGGATCTCAAATATTTGGATGAGTGGTCGCTCTGGCTGGACTTGAAGATTCTTGCCAAGACGGTTCCGGCCGTCTTTAGAGGCGCGGGGGCCGCTTAGCGAAGGGTCTTTGATATAAGTCTCAGGTGAACGCATCATGCAGGATCGGCGTGCCAACTTGCGCATCGTGCCGTGTCTTCCTGAGTTGGTGACCATGTGCGTTGGGTGCGCTTCGAAGCGTGCCCACGCAAGAGAGCAAGGATGTCCAACGTTGAGGCGGTAACCATGGGTGCGCTCTTGCCTGTAACAAATCCCGAAGTTCAACCAGCCATTGAATCATTCGATGTGCTGGGATGCAAGGTTCATGCTGTAACGGCTCCTCATCTGACAGACTTGGTTGAGTACGCCGTGGACTCGCATGAGGGATGCATCATCGCCAATCATAACCTTCATAGTCTCTACCTCTATCAGAACGATGCGAAACTAAGAGACTTGTTCTCCAAGGCGCACTGGATCCATGCCGACGGGATGGGGATAGTTCTACTGGCGAAGGCAATGGGAAAGGAAGTTGATCGCTCTGTGAGAGTGACATATGTAGATTGGCTTCCGTTATTGCTAGAGCGCGCTGCAGCAAGGAAATGGGGTGTGTTCTACCTCGGATCGAAGCCCGGGGTAGCAGAGAAAGGATTGGCCATCCTTCGCGAGAGGCTTCCTGGACTGCGGATAGAAGCAGTTCATGGATACTTTGATCCGGAGGGCGAAGAGAATGAGAGAGTTCTCCAGGAGATAAGTGCATTTTCTCCGGATGTGCTTATGGTAGGCATGGGCATGCCGCGCCAAGAACATTGGATTATGGATAACCTTGACCGGCTGGGCAATATGGTCTTGTTGCCATGCGGCGCTTCAATCGATTATGTAGCCGGAGAAATACCGACACCGCCGAGATGGGCAGGTCGCCTAGGTTTGGAATGGCTCTATCGCTTGGTTGCAGAGCCCGGCCGCCTGTGGAGACGATACCTAATAGAGCCTTGGGGGCTGCTTCGACTAATCGGATCTCGTTGGCTCCGAAACGCATAATCACAATATCTGTATCTTGTAAAGGCGAGCAAGACCTGTGAAGGGCGCGGCCTAGCACTGTTTTCGTTGCCTTGATTCAAATCAAAAACTCTATGGAACTCTCGACAGACGGAGAAACAGAAGGATGACAGATGCAACTCCGCGACTGATTACGGTTGTGATTCCGACCCGAGGGCGCGCCGACCTTGTAGTTCGCGCAGTTCAAAGCGCGCTCAGTCAAACCTATACCGACATGGAGGTGATAGTCGTGGTGGATGGCCCGGACCTCGCCACATCTGAAGCGTTGGAGGTGCTCGCGGGTCCTCGCCTGCGCGTGATTGCGCTGACTGAGAATGTAGGTGGAAGTGAGGCCAGGAACATTGGAGTGCGCGCGGCGCGGGGAAGCTGGATTGCGCTGCTGGACGACGACGATCAATGGCTACCCGAGAAACTTGAACGCCAGATGGTGACGATGACAGGCACGAATGCCCGACACTGTTTGGTTACTTGCTTACGGCTGGAGAGACGGGCAGGGCACTCCGACATTCTGGCTCCACGACGAGCACTGCGGTCTGGAGAAGATGTCAGCGAGTACATGTTCTATTCGGAGGACAAACAGCGCCACACTTGCGGCCCGCAAACCTCCAGCTATGTAGGAACCAAGGAACTCTTCCTGGACATCCCCTTCAGCAAGGGCCTCAAATGCCACCAAGACTGGGACTGGTATTTGCGCGCCATGCGCAACGACACAACTGTTTCTGCCATGGTGGACGAACCTCTTTATATCATGTACGTGGAGCCGGAGAGACCGCGATTGACTCAGGTCGCGAATTGGGAGTATTCACTGGAATGGATTGAATCTCATAGAGATCTGTTCACAGAGAGGGCTTATACCTCTTTTCTTGTTAATGAATGTATGTACCGCTGCGAGCAAATAGGTGGCCGCACTCAGATATTCCTGAGGCTGCTGGCTTTGTGCCGTATCAATGCCCGGCTGCAACCAAAGGATCTGGCGGCAGCTGTGAAATGGTACCTATTCCGTCCATCGGTTCGCTTGCGCTTGAAGCGTTACTACAAGCAATTGCAGGTGAAGCCGGATGGCAGGCTCTCATTGGAAACACCAACAACTAAGGGGAGGTACATGGTTGAATAGCCCGCGTAGGATCGCTCTTGTCGACCTAGGTACAGAGTTTACCGGGGGGCAGTCGTATCTGCAGAACCTGATCTCTCTTCTTTCCGGCGAGACGGAGCTATGGCTTATTAAGCTCAGCTCACGACTCACAGTAGGCCCCGAACAGAGCGAGGTCAGGATTGTGGATCTTGGCTTCTCGCGCAATTGGGGAAGAATTGTGCAGATTCCTCTCTGTATGATCGTGGTGCTATGGCTCAGGATAAGGCGTGGACTCGACACGGTGTGGGTGAATGGCTACCCGGAGATTACGCTAATGCCCTGGGCCCGGTTGATTGGTTGCAGAGCCATTGCGACGCGCCATTTAACTCTTCTCAGCAACAAGCCAAAATGGCACTGGATACGCAATGGATGGCGGGTGCATTTTCTTTACGAACGCATGGCACCGTCAGCGAACAAGATCGTCTGCGTTTCCGAAGCGGTTGCCGACAGTCTGAAGAAATGTATTAGACCAGAGAAGCTTGCGGTGATTCAGAATTGGATTCCGGTTCTTCCTGAACCCGTGTCCCATACGAAGAACAACATCAGGCCGCTTCGTATGCTATTTGTCGGTAGACTCGTTAGACACAAAGGTGCATTTCTTCTTCTCGATGCGATGCGGAGGCTCGATGCCATGGATGGCCCGCGACGCATGTCGCTCACGATAGTCGGAGAGGGAGAGGACAGAGGGGCACTGGAGAAAGAAGCGGCGAATCTGAATGTGGAGTTTGCCGGCTTTCGAACTGACACGTCTTCGTTCTACAAGCGCACAGACGTATTCGTGAATCCAACGTTGGGTCCTGAAGGCTTACCGCTGGTTTCGCTGGACGCGATGTCGTACGGGTTGCCTTGCATCTTCAGCGACCTACCAGTCCACAAGGAAATCACGCGCAACGGAGAGGCTGCGCTTCTTTTCGAAAGCGGAAACGCAGAAGATCTGGTGAGAAGCATCGAACTGCTTTTGGAAGCCCCGCAATTTATCGGCAAGTATGGCCGGTTGGCGCGGGAGGTGGTAGAGGCCAATCATGGAGCGAAATTTGCTCGCCAGCGCTATGTGGAAGAACTTGGCTTATAGGTGTTACGAACTTGAACAGTGAACAGAATTGCGGGGTAGGTCGCTCCGGTCACGAATGCTGATTGACCTCGCTTCACAAGCAAGTTATTGGCGCAAACTTGAAGTTATGAAGATTAAGTAATAATCCGCAAGTTCGATTTCGGTTTAGTTGTTCAGGTCAATAAGCATCTGACCGCTTTCTGCAGAATTCCAATGGAGAGGTGCAAATGCGTGTTGCGATTGTGGTCCCGTGGTATACAGCCAACGGCGGTGCCGAGAAGGTAGATGGGGTTCTCGGAGAAGTTTACCCCGATGCGGACATTTTTGCGCTCTTTTATCGGGAGGGTGGCATTCCGACGAAGCTCAAGGACCGAGCCATCCAAGGCTCGTTTCTGCATCGGATTCCGGCCATTGATCGACTTTACCGGCCCCTACTGTCGCTGTTTCCTTATGCCGTTGAGTCATTCGACATGAGCGGATACGACCTAGTGATCACCTCTGACTGGGCGTGCATTAAGGGTGTGGTGACGGATCCAAAGACAGTCAATGTCTGCTACTGTCACACCCCCATGCGCCACATATGGGATCTCTACCGGACGTACCTAGCCGATGCGGCAGCGTGGCAGAGACCGGCGTATGCTTGGTGCACTAAAGGGTTGCGCGAATGGGACTATCAGGCGGCACAGCGGGTTACGCACTTCGCAGCAAACTCGATCTATATCCAGCATAGGATCGAGAAATACTACGGGCGAGGTTCGGAAGTAATTTATCCGCCTGTCGATACCAGCAAGGGGTATATATCCTCCTCAACTGGAGATTACTATCTATCGTTGAGTAGATTGAATCGGACCAAGCGAATCGATCTGCTGATCCATGCATGCAATCGTCTGAGAAGAAAGCTGATCGTCTCAGGATGGGGCCCAGAAGAGAGGGCACTAAAGAAGATTGCGGGAAGCACAATTGAGTTTGTTGGTCGCGTTCCAGACAGCGAAGTGGGAGAACTGTTCGCGAACTGCCGCGCGTTGCTGTTCGCAGCAGATGAAGACTTTGGCATTGTTCCGGTTGAAGCGCAATCCTACGGACGGCCGGTGATCGCTTACGGACGCGGCGGCTCGCTTGAGACCGTGCGAGTGGGTAACCCTAGCCGTGGCCCCGACACTGGAGTCTTCTTCCCCAATCAAACACCGGAGTCTGTCATAGAAGGCATCCAGAAATTTGAGGCCATTGAGACGACATTTTGCCCGGAGGAAATACAGAAGCACGCGCAGACATTTGCTCCTGAGCAGTTTGTCCAACGTTTCAATGAGTTTATCGGAATGGCTATGAATGGGGGAGTATGACGGTATGGAGATAGCACAGAGGACGGATCGATCGAATCTTCTCAGCCTGACAAATACATGGGTACTCTGCGCCATTCTTCTGGTTTTCGCTTCCTTTTATGGGTTCTCGTTTGAACGCGGCAGTTTGAACTCATTAGGCGCGGATTCGCAGCCCCTCGATGCGGCAGATTCGGGTCGAGACACGGTGATCAAGACCCAAGCCACGCTCGTCTACATCCTTAGCGTGGCCTGCATCCTGCCTTTGATCAAGCCTGTCTCGAGGCAATTGGGACGCAACGCACTGATTTTCTCATTACTAGGCTGGGCGATACTGTCGGTGATCTGGTCGTACAACCCCTCGACCAGCGCCGCCAACTCTCTGCGGATGGCAATCAACCTCGTGCTGGTGTTATATCTGTTTGAACGCTACTCGGCCAACGACATTCAGAAACTGATGATGCTGGTCGGATGCATCGCGGCGGCGGGCAGCATCTTTCTGATATTCGTGTTTCCACAGTACGGGCTTCAGTCACGTGGCGTATACGCGCTCGGTGCGTGGGAGGGCATCTTCGGACAAAAGAACCTCTGTGGACTGGTGATGCTAATCCTACTGCTACCCGCATTCTTCGTCAAGCTTACCGGGACCTACGCCAAGGTTCTTCGTGGCGGGTACATTGCCACTGTGCTCCTAATTATCGCGATGACTCGCTCTGCGGGTGCGTGGGTTGTCTCAAGTCTTTGTTTGGCTTTTATCGGATTGCTGAAGCTGATGGCGCGAATGCCACGAAAAGACGCCGCCGTAGCGATGATTGCCATCATAGGCGCCGGGGCCGTCGCAGGAGTCGTAGCGCTCGCCAACTACGATACCTTGATGTACGCGCTCGGCAAGGACCCGACAATGACCGGGCGCACGGTACTCTGGGCAGGGCTGATACACATCGCACTGCAGCGCCCGTTACTCGGCTACGGGTACATGGCGTTCTGGCAGGGAATTATCACGGGGCCCAGCAGAAACCTAGCACTGCAACTGCACTGGCTCGGACTGGGAGGCTCTGAAAGTGGCATCTTAGAGATCTGGCTGGAGTTAGGAATTGTAGGGGTGCTGCTCTACGTCGTGATATTTCTGCGCGCAGTGAAGGACGCGTTCTACTGCTATGGACGAGGGGCTTCTCCGGCTGCGCTGTGGTATATCTCGATCCTGTTCTACGTGGTTGCAACCAACATTGAAGGAGGTATTCTGCTGACTCCGACAAACCTTATCTGCATTCTTCCGTTTGTAGCGTTCGTGGGCCTGAGGCGTGAGGCGCAACAGATACGCAAGAGACAGACAGCATGGGTGTAGTCGTTGCTGAGATCGCCAAGTTTCGTGCCAGCCCTTTGGCCCGAAATGCCGGATGGCTGTTTGCCGGTCAGGGGTTGGGCTTGGTCTTGCAGGCTGTGTATTTCATAATCCTTGCGCGCCTGTTGGGACCAATGCAATACGGCATTTATGCAGGGGCATTCGCATTCGCCAGCTTGGTGGCCCAATACAGCGCATTGGGAACTGGTACTGTTTTTCTTCGTTATGTTTCCTCGGATCATTCCGCCTTTGCAGTCTATTGGGGCAACATTCTGGCAGTGACCTCGGTGGTTGGAGGAGCGCTCGTGGTGGCTCTGGATCTCCTTGGACCGCGGATTCTTAACCCGGCTAGTGCCGCACTTGTGCTGCTGGCCGCGATCGGCAATTGCATCTGCGCACAGTTGACTATCGAGTCTGGCCGGGTATTTCAGACTTTCGAGAAGATGCGTCTGACAGCTCTGCTAAACCTTTTGACCAGCTTGGTGAGAACGGTCGCGGCTGGAGCGATGCTGATGATGATACACCGGGCGACAGCGTGGCAATGGGCACTGGCCTCGACATTAGTCTCTGCTCTTGCAGCCGGTTTCACCGTGGTAACGATCACGCTCCGCTTTGGCAGACCCAAGTTTGTCCCGAAGCTCTTTATCAAGCGCGGGGCGGAAGGTTTTGGATTCGCTGTTGCCATGTCCACTGCATCGCTCTATAACGATCTGGACAAAACGATGCTGAGCCACTATGGGATGAACCTAGACAACGGCATCTACACGATGGCCTATCGCATTGTTGACATTGCGACAATTCCGATTTTCTCCATCAGAGACGCCGCAATGCCGCGGCTCTTTAAACTTGGCCGCACTGGCATTGCAGCGTCGGCCGAGCTTTCGAATCGCCTGTTACGGCGGACGCTGGCGCTTGGGGCGTTGGGCTCAGCAGGTATGTTTCTGGCGGCGCCGCTGCTTCCGCTGATGGTGGGACGAGGGTTTACTGAAAGCGTGGTGGCACTGCGCTGGCTATGCCTGATCCCAATTTTCCGCAGCGTCCACCAAATGACGGGATGCGCGTTGACCGGGGCCGGGCTGCAGAGGTATCGTACCGCGACCCAGGTAACTGCAGCGACACTGAATTTTTTCCTGAACCTCTGGATGATTCCCAAGTGGGGCTGGCACGGTGCTGCATGGTCGAGCCTGTGTACTGACGCCGCACTCGCCGGGATGAATTGGGGCGTTCTCCAAATCCAATTGACCGTGGGTGCCAATGCCTGATGTCATTCACTACATCCTCGACAAGTTATGCCATCCAGTAAGTACATTTCGCACGCTGCAGTTTCGTGCAGATGAGGCCTGGCTGCTTCTGTGCAATCGCTTCGGCTGGTGGCGCGTGGCGACGGGTAAGCCAGGATCTGTGGTTTCACTGACTACATACGGCAGACGCGTTCACGCCGTGCACTTGGCCATCGAGTCAATCGCCCGCGGTCATACGAGGCCGTCAAGGCTGATCCTATGGCTGGACGACGTGGCATTGCACGCTAATCCTCCCAAGCCCCTGCTTCGACTAAAGCGCCGGGGACTAGAGATAAGGTTCTGCAATAACTACGGACCGCACAAGAAGTACTACCCATACGTGGAGAGTCAAATGGCCTTCACCGCGCCGTTAGTGACGGCCGATGATGATGTGATTTATCCACGTTCCTGGCTTGATGGACTGCTGGCTGCGCACCAGCAGTTCCCAAACTGCGTGAACTGCTATCGAGCGCGAGTGATGCTGCTCAAAGACGGGAGGATTGCTCCCTATCGAGAGTGGCCGCTGTGTGAGTCAGCAGATCCCAGCTATAGAACTGTGGCAACCGGCGTATCGGGCGTGATCTATCCGACGGGGCTACTGGAAGAGTTGAAGTCCGCAGGCACTGGATTTGAGGCCTGCTGTCCCAGGGCTGACGACCTCTGGTTGCACGTGCGAGCAATCCGGTCTGGATTCCATGTCCGACAGATACAACGGGAGTCGATTCACTTTCCCATGATTAAGGGAACGCAGGAAACATCGCTCTGGGCAGAGAACTGTGCGCAGGACGACGGCAATGACAGGCAGCTGACCGTCACCTATGAGGCCGGTGATTTGGAACTGCTTGGACGCAACTCAGCAACAGCATATGTCTAGTTCGGTTGCGCCAGGGCTCAGACAAAACCCTGCTCCCATTCAAAGTGAATGTAATGCTGGTTACTTTGCGAGTGGTGCATCTAATCCTGGACAGTCCAACAGTTTGTGGAGAAAAAATGTCTGCCGCGGCTCTTCCCCAAGTTCATCCTCGCGAAGCGACGCTTCACGCTGCCGGCAGCTTTTATCGCCCGGAGTTGGATGTACTTCGCTTTGTAGCTTTCCTGCTGGTGTTTCTTCATCACACTTTGCCGCGGCAAGGGATTATTCCGCACTTAGGCCCACAAATCAGCGCAGTTATAACTTCGTTCGCAAAGGCCTGCGGGTTCGGTCTCTGCTTGTTTTTCACCTTGAGTGCCTATTTGATTACCGAACTCTTGACCCGCGAAACAGACGCACGCGGCAAACTGGATATAAAGGCGTTCTATATACGCAGAGTCCTTCGCATCTGGCCTTTGTACTTTCTAGGTTTAGGCATTGGTGTAGCTTTAGCTCTATACAGGCCGGCGCCCGGAATATTGGAACGCTATGCAGCGTATGCGGTCTTGGCAGGCAATTGGTACTGCGCTGCTCACCTCGCGAGTGCCGGAAAATCTCCAATGGAAATTCTGTGGAGCATATCGGTAGAAGAGCAGTTCTATTTGTTCTGGCCGTGGGTGGCTGCCAAAGCTAGGAAGCTTCTTCAAATTGCTGCGATAAGCCTGCTAGTGGCATCTGCCGTGGCACTCATCGTGATTGCGAGTATCGGAGCAAGCACAGACGCAGCGTGGTTCAACAGCTTTGTTCAATTCGGTATGTTCGGCGCTGGGGCCATGCTCAGTTTGAAACTGCGAGGAGGCACCCCTCGATGGGGAATTGCGGTGCGGCTAGCAGTCGGGCTTGGTGCTGTGGTGCTTTGGTTTATTGCGAGTTATGTGTTTCATATCAAAGACCCGGAGCCGACTTCCGCAATCTACCTCGTTGCCGGATACACTGCAGTTGAGATTGGCTGCGTGATGTTTCTGCTTTCGGTCATGGGAGTCGCTCCCAAGAGATTGCCGCGTGTGCTCATCTATCTTGGGCGAATATCATTCGGCTTGTATGTCTTCCACGGATTGGGCTTGGAAGTCGCTTCGAATTTGTCGCATAGACTCGGCGCAAGTTACTCTGGATTCGCCCAAAACGTTTTTGGCCTGGCAGTGACAATTTCTCTCGCATCACTTAGCTACAGTTTCTACGAGAAGCCGTTTTTGAAACTTAAGAAGCGCATGGAACTGGTCAAAAGCCGTCCCGTATAGAGGTACGTTGGCCTTCAGGCGGCTCCATGCCCAGTGTCATTATGCTGGCTTATCGACCGCTTTTACTGCGACCGAGGTAGCCGCGCCGACGATTTGTTGGGCGGGACAGTGAATAGATGCACCACAAGCAAAGCGCCACACTGGCGAGCGGAGACCACAACTAATGCTAGTCTCATACGCAGAAATACCGGCGGTTCGCGTCTCTGATGCTGAGACAAAATCATCGTCCGCACATAGACGAGACATCGATGGACTTCGCGCCATTGCCGTCTTGTCTGTTCTTGGGTTTCATTGCGGAATACCGTGGCTTCACGGTGGATTCGTAGGCGTTGACATCTTCTTTGTTATCTCTGGTTACCTCATCTGCTCGAACATCTATAAAGAATTGCAGTCAGGAACATTCAGCATTGCCCGCTTCTACGAACGCCGTTTCAAGCGCATCCTTCCTGCTCTGTCAGTTGTCTTGGTCTTTTGCCTGATCTTAGCCGCGCTCATCATGTCACCTGTGGAGGCGCGCCAGCTGGCAAATAGTGCTTTCGCTACGACACTATCGGTGTCCAACTTTTTATTTTGGCGTCAGAATGGATACTTCGATGCATCTTCAAGCATGAAGCCTCTCTTGATGACCTGGTCTCTTGCGGTGGAAGAGCAGTTCTACTTCGCCTTTCCCTTGATCATGCTCTTGTTGCGCAATAAGTCCAAACATACTCTTCTGGCTATTCTGGGTACCTTGTGTGTTCTCTCGCTGTCTGTATCTTGGGTCGCAGAGTTTGCCTCCGCGTCGTTTAACTTCTACTCGCCGATTACAAGGGCATGGGAGCTTGGAGCAGGAGCTCTGCTCGCAATTTGGCAAATGGGAAGGCCTAGGAATGCGAATCTGTCTTCATGGCAAAACGACGTCATGGGAACACTAGGCCTTTTGCTGATCTTTGGACCTATATTCTTGTACCTCCCAGAGACCCGTTTCCCGGGGTACGAAGCCATCCCGCCCGTCCTCGGGGCCGTTCTGGTTCTTGCCTCCGCTGGCGGGCGAGCCAACCGTATCCTTTCCGTTCGCCCACTCGTCGGTGTCGGGCTGATCTCCTATTCACTCTACCTGTGGCATTGGCCGCTTCTCAGTTTCGCACATATTATCAGTGCTCATCCGCTACACGCCCGAACAACGATCATCCTGATGCTGATTACGTTCGCCGCCGCAATCGCTTCATACCTCTTCGTCGAAAAGCCGTTTCGTGCGAAGACTGCTGCGCGCACGTCGACCGTTCTTCTCGCATATGCGACGTTGATCCTCGCGCTTATCGGAGTGAGCGGCGCGTTCTCTCTCACGCATGGCATGGCTTGGCGGACACCCGGACTGGCTAAGGTAGAATTCCAAGCCAACATCGACCGCGCCCATCCCTGCCTGGTCACGCGCATAGCTGCTCTAAGCCCCTTCTGCATTCCACCTCCCAACGCATCCAAGCCGTCTTTTGCCCTTCTAGGCGACAGCCACGCAGAGGCTATCTCCAATCGAATGCGGGATGGGTTGGCAAGCAATGGATGGCAACTGGTGATTCTCAGCCACCCACGTTGTTCTCCTACAAAGGGAATGACCCGATGGATATCTGCGACGGATGCGGATTCTTGCCGCATTTTCAATCGGGCCGCTCTCAGCTATGTTCTCAGCCGTCCAGACATCCGCGTGGTTGCATTGTTAGCCGGTTGGGGCGGACGGATATATGTTCCAGACCATCCGATCCTTTTGCCTTCCGCACAAACTACCGAGCAGAATACTACCAACCTAAAGGATGGAGTTGAGAGCGAAATCGCAGCTCTTGAAGCTGGTGGAAAGCGCGTGGTTCTGATTGATGATTTCCCAGAGTTTTCATTTGATCCTGTCGAATCTGTCCGCTACCGCCAAATGCCATTGCGGCGTGCGCTTAACAGACTTCTGTTATCGGACGAACCGGAGCAGTGGCGGAACTCCAGTGAGGAGTCATCTCTCGAGCTGATCCCCGCAAAGCGCGAAGCTTCAGCGGAGTTCGCTCAATTAGCGAAGTCAGATCCGAGCCTGACACTTGTCTCTCTGAAAGACCAATTTTGCCGTGGAGGCCAGTGCTACTTTTCCAATGATTCTGAGCTCTACTATTTTGACGGCGATCATTTAAGTGATGAGGGCGCAATGAGAGTCATGCCGCTCTTTTCTAAATGGATCGAGAGTCATTGAGAATAGCGGAGCCAACCAAGTAGTTTGGCCATAGTGAATGGGGCGGCAAGACAAATGGGCCGACGGGCCACTTACTCGTGCTGATTTGCCGCACCAGCATACGCGGAGCAGTGCCGAGTTGGACAGATTGTAAATACGATCGCTCGCCGTGCGGCAAAGAGGTGATTCAGTTGAGGGTATTTGTCAACACATACAGCCTATGAGCACAAACACAACGCGAACCTCCACGGCAAAATACCGTCCCGACATCGACGGCATCCGCGCGATTGCGATCCTGAGCGTGGTGCTGTATCACGCTGGAATAATTGCGCTACCCGGCGGATTTACCGGTGTGGACATATTCTTTGTTATCTCTGGTTATCTAATCGGAGGTCATATCTTCTCAGAACTTCACGCGGGGCGATTCAGCTTCACGCGGTTTTACCAACGACGGGTGAAGAGGATACTGCCGGCGTTTTACGTAGTTCTATGCTTCACATTTATATTCGGCCTCGTCTTGCTATCCCCGATTGAACTGACTGACTACAGCAAGAGCGCAATCGCGGCGATATTCTCCACATCGAACGTCCACTTCCTGCGTTACTCAAACTATTTCCAGCAATCGAGTGAGTTGAACCCGCTGCTGATGACTTGGTCCCTGGGCGTAGAGGAGCAATTTTATTTAGTGATTCCGGTGCTGATGCTAGCTGCAGCGAAGATGCGCCGCAGCTTCCTGCTTCCGGTTATTCTCGCAACTTGCATTCTGTCTTTTCTGTTTGCGTGGGGCCAAGTGCATGTCGCTCCCGACAAGGCGTTCTATCTGCTGCCGAGCAGGGCGTGGGAGCTTGGTGTTGGTGTAGCGTGGGCCGTCGGTGAGGCAACGCGTGCTCGCACAATCGTTCCCTCGCGGTGGGTCTGGGTCGCAAGCCTCTGCGGCATGAGTGCTATCCTGGTGCCGATTGTCCTGCTGAAGTCCACAATGCCCTTTCCCGGGCCATTGGCAGCGGCCTCGGTGCTCGGCACCGCACTTGTCATCGGCTGCCCTTCCAGCTGGATCAACCGGAGAATCCTGTCGTTGCCGTGGCTTGTCTTCATCGGAAGAGTTTCCTATTCTTGGTATCTTTGGCACTGGCCGCTATTGGCTTTTCTTCGCGTTGCTTCTGGAGGACCGTTACGGCCAGCGGCAAGCGTGGTTGCGGTGGCATTGTCCTTTGCGCTGGCGGTTCTCTCCTACTACTTGGTCGAACAGCCACTCCGTAAATCTTCGCTGGCGCCGGTACCACTATTCGCGCAGTACGCAGGAGTGGGTCTGGCTCTGGTGGTTGTGTTCACATTAGTTTGGAAGGATGGCGGAATACCTGTCAGGTTTCCAGACCTGCACCAGGAGCAGGCGGAGATACCATCTAATTGCATAGTTGACTATGGCCGCAGCACGCCTGATCTGTCGGCTCACTGCTATGACATTGTCGATCGCTCGCCCTCTGTAGCGCTATGGGGTGACAGCCACTCGGCGGCCTTGGCTCCGGCGCTCAGAGTGGAGGTGGCATCACGAGGCTATCACTTTATCGAGTTCAGCAAATCGTCGTGCTTGCCGCTAGTGGGCGTTGCCAAGTACGTTCCACAACATCCTTCGGTTGTCGAGGAGTGCATCGAATTCAACCAGATCGTGTTGAACATGATCGTATCCGATAGCCGAATTCGGACAGTGATACTGGCGGGCAAATGGTCCGATCCGTTTCTTAATGGGAACGTGGAACCGTTGCTCGATACAAGTACGGTACGTGCCCACCACACGCCACCTCCACCCGCTGAGGAGATTCTCTTTGTAGATGCGCTATCGAAAAACATTACCACGCTCGAAGCTGCGGGAAAGCGCGTTGTATTGGTCGAGGACGTTCCTAACTTCGATTTTGACCCGCTGTGCAGCCTGCGAGCAACGCAAATTCCGATTAGGCGCGTGCTCGCCTCTTGGGTGACCCAAGGTAACTACACGCCAGGCTTGGCGCAAGCATCGTTCGCCGATTCAGTGGAGCGGTCAAATGAGGCGCTGGAGACCGTCCACAGCCACTTCCGGAATGCGGAACTTATAGACCTGAGACCGATGCTTTGCGATAGAAATGGTATGTGCACCTACATGCACGAGGGGCGATTGCTCTACTCGGATGGGCAGCACCTGACAGCAGACGGAGCGTTTTACGCACTTAGAGGTGGAAGGTTGCCGGACTTGTGAGGTCGCAATGCGAAAACAATGTCAGCACGGAAATGTAGGAAGATGTGACAGCGCGCAGGCAAATCATTTGAACCTCCAACTGGCGACCGCTGCCAGACAAAAAGGACGCGATGCTGCGAAAAACATCGATTCTCTATCTTTTATCACTTCTCGTACTTGGCTTTAGTCCTGCGCAAGAAACACGCTCATCGCAGAGCGCCGATGCTTATATCGACGTGCGCTCAGGTGGCGCGGTGGGTGATGGGATAGCGGACGATACGCAGGCTATCGCCAAAGCCGCAAAATCCTGCGGCACGATGGGAGGAATTCTCCGGCTGCCCCGCTCGCAGGCGGCCTATACGATAAGCAGGACCTTGGAACTGCCGGCCAACTGTGACCTGGAAATCGATGGCGTGCTCAAGGCCACCGCAGCGATGGAAGCGGTAGTAACTGTCGGCTCCGATGGGACTGCTTATCGGCACAAGATATTCGGCCTCGGAACAATCGATTCGGGAAACCTGGCCAAGCGTCATATTTCGATGGTGAACTACGGTCACTTCGAGATTACAGGAGTTACGCTGATGAATGGGGCATCAATTGCAGGAATCGACATAGGTCCAGAAGGTTCGCGAGGCGGCTACGAAGCATACATTCACGACATGAATCTGTTTGTCCCGCATGGGGTGGCGCGCGTAGCGGGCAGCGTTGGCGTCTGGGCGCACAAGGGAACCGATTCGTCTGTCTATAACCTCGCCGTCGTTGGCTGGGATACGGGTATTCGGAACAGCATCCACAACAATCAACCGTTTGCCAACATACATGTATGGGGCTTTGGACCGAATCCGGGATGGAATAACATAAGCAATCTTCCCTCGGTCTGCTTCGATGACATTGCTGGAGACGCGCAATGGTCGAGCGACGAATGCGATACACCAACGCAAATTGGACTACACGCACACGGCTACAACGACCAGATCACGGGATTCAGCTGCTTTAACAACGAGATTTGGGGAAGCGACAACATTGTGAACTGTATTCAATTTGATCTGCCAAAGCCCTACTCGTCCGTGATGAACTCAATCTTTCAAGGAAAGAAAGGTCATCGCCTGGCGAGCGATGTCCAGGTGGCCGACGACAACTTCACGCAACTTATCATGCTAGGAAATGTCACGGTCTCTAACGTCGTAAAAACCCGCGCAATGACGGCGCGTCTCAGTAGCGCTGCCTTAGAAGGTACGTTGAATCTGGGTGGGCCGATAAACTTCTTCGGCAAGGGCGAGTTGGTGTTCGGCAGCACTGCGGGCGGCGGGTATCGCTTTGACATGGCGGGCGCGCCCTTGGCAGAGATTGCAAGCACCGGAGTTGCGCGATTTACGGGAGGAGTGGATGTCGGGCAGGGAGGCTCCTACCGCATGGCGGGCGCAATTGTACTGCCAGCCTGGGTCGGTTCCTTCGCCGGAGGTGCTAACGACAAGAGTGTACAACTGGCATCCGGCAGCGGGGCTGCAACTCACCTTCCCGTATACGACTCGACCGGCGGCCTCGCCGACACCGGAAAGACGCTCACCGGTGCAGGTGATCTGGTGCCGGCGGTAGCTAACAGCATGGGCTGTCTCGATGGATGGGATCATCTTCCGTGTACCGTGGCCAAGCTGTCTCCTAAAACAACAACGTTGACAGGCCCCACACCGCCGACGACAGTGTTCACCACCGTCGCAGCCATGGGCGTGTATCAGGTTACTGTTACTTTCCATAGCTTGGGGGGCGCTTCGGGAGGAACCGCAACGCCAGTCGCCGTGCTCGGCCAGTTGATCGCACCCGGCGCTGCGGCATCAATGACCAGCACCGGTGCCGACGGTATCTCGACTGCAAGCACTACGCTTGAGGAAGGTCCCGGTGTAGCTCTTGGATATGCTCTGAAGGTGTCGGGGCTTAGCGGAGATGCTCGCTATGCGATCAGCATGGAGGTCGTTCGTCTGCAGTAGCTTTGGTTCCGGCGACACTGCCGCCACTTAGGTGGACCTTGCACGCGACTGACGTCAGCTTGGTATGACTGGAAAGCGAGATAAGCATCGGCGCCTTGGCGTCGCGGTCCACAGCTTATCTGCTTCCCAGTTATTTCCGCATCCATGGCGAGCAGTCACAGACGCATGGTTTCAGCAGCGATCAAGGATTCAGATTTCCGATGAGCACAGGCATCTCACCCACCGTCAGTTCCGACGGCAGCGAGAGTACATTGTTCTGCCAGTCGCGATAAACCGTTAAGTCGGAGTTCCCCGGGATTGGAACGGAGATGTCTACCCCGGTGCTGCTCCATAGCATCCATGCGGTGTAGTCCATTCCTGGGCGTTGCAGTTCACATATCCAAAGGCCATTTACATACTCTTGGCAATTTGAAAGGTTCGCCCCGCTAAGCCAGTTCTCAATGACGGGGTAAGCTAACCCCGGGTCAGTCAATTGGCTTACAGTCACCTGCGGGTTGGTGCAATACTGGGATTCCCACAATGTCCCCCAACCGCAGTTATCGTATGCGTACCAGATAAAGCGAGATACGCCGGCAGCTGCCTGTACCACGTGGTAACGCATAAGCCAAGACGCTTGGTCCTGATCAACTGATGTCATCGATCCCCAACTGGCTTCTGTGTTCCACAACGGAAGATTGGAGAGGCCGTGATTGGCGAGTGTCTGGTTGAGCTGCTGAATCATTTGCACGATGGCTTCAGGCTTGGTGGCACCATAGCCGTGAAACGTTGCGACGTCCGCGTAAGGGTATTGCGTGCCGGCCGTGCCCAAATAGGTATCGAGCAAACTTAGGTTTGACGTAGTAATGTGACTGATTGACGGCATCAGAACCTGGTTCGGGTTGACTCCGCCGCCTGGCGAGCAGGCCCCATTGGTGCAACCGCAGTTCGCAGGATCCTTCACTATCTGGTATACGCTCTGAGCAATCGTCAACAGTTGCGCATTAGTCCCATTCCAATAAGACGCATTGTTGAATTCATTCCAGGTTTCGTAGTACTTGATGGTTCCGCAGTAGCGTTGAACAACTTGCGTTGTGAAGTTGTCGAAAGCTGTCATGTCCGGTGGGTCGCAGGCTCCCGTGCCATCTCCGTTTGTGCATGGATCCGTCGGGTTTGTCGATGCCCACACCGGCACGCTTCCGAAGGTATATATGTAATCGCTGACGCCATTCGCCTTGGTAATGCTGATTGTGTTATCCATCGTCGTCCACTTAAATTGCCCGCTGGACGGCTCCACAATTGACCAGGGGGTGACATCCCAGAATCGGAAGGTGGAAACTGGAATCGCGGGGAACGGTGTCGAGCCCGAGCTCAGGTGAAGGATCGTCATACCAAAAAAGTCGGCGGAAATTGGCGTCGAAGCATTTGGTGGTACGAGCGTGGTTTCGATCGCACTCCCGGCATAGGAGAATGTTCCGGACGCCGCTCCTGTGCCACTGAGGGGAATCAAGTCTGTTCCGTTGACGGAAGAGTTGCTGGTAACTGTCAACCTACCGGCTGACACTCCCGCTGAAGCGGGGTCGAATTGTACGCCGAGCGCTACTGTTTGGCCGGGGCTCAACGAGACCGGGAATGTGCCTGGAACCATCGTGAATCCCGGGCCAGCAACCGAAGCCGCGCTTATTGTTACGGTAGCTGCGCCCGATGATATCAGTGTGATGATCTGCGTCACTTGTACATTGACCGCGACGTTTCCGAAGGCTACGCCAGCCTCGTTTGTGCTAAGGATTGGTAAAGCCGCATTCAGCTGAAGAGCAAAGCTAGCTGTAGCACTTCCCGCACTCCCGGTCAGGTTTACCACCTGCGCAGTGGAGACCAGCGAGACATTCGCCGTAAACTGGGCGGTGGTCGCATTTGCGGCCACTAGAGAGGCCGACGGCACCGTCACTGCCGCATTATTGCATGACAAGCCCACCCTAAAGCCGCCGGCCAGCGCTGGCCCGCTGATCGTCACAATACAAAGGTCCGTGCCCGAGCCCGTCATCGAGGCGCTGCTGCAAGAGATACTAGTGAGTTGTGGTATCCCCGTACCGCTGAGTGGAATCACCGCGGTACTGTTGGTGGAAGAGTTGCTCGTGACGGTTAACTGGCCTGCTGCCGCACCCTCTGCGGAAGGATCGAATTGCACACCGAGTGTAGCCGTTTGTCCCGGACTCAATGATATCGGGAATGTATTTGGTGTTAAGGTGAAGCCCGCGCCGGTAACTGCCGCCCCGCTTACGGTTACAGCCGCTGTGCCGACGGAACTGATGGCGACTGTCTGAGTCGCAGGCGTGTTCACTGCAACGTTACCGAAGGCCACGCTGGCCAAGCCGATGCTCAGCGTGGGTACTGGCACGCACAACTGGAGAGCAAAGCTCGTGGTAACGGTTCCTGCACTCGCGGTCAGGCTTGCCGTCTGCGCGGTCGAAACCGGCGACACACTCGCAGTAAATTGGGCGGTGGTCGCATTTGCAGCTATGAAAGATGCAGACGGCACTATTACCGCCGCATTATTGCTTGACAGGGTCACTCTGAAGCCGCCTGCGAGCGCTGGCCCGCTGATCGTCACGGTGCAGAGATCTGTCCCCGTCCCCCCTATCGACGCGCTGCTGCAAGAAAGGCTAGTCAGTTTAGGCGCTCCCGTTCCGCTTAGGGGAATCACCGCTGTACTGCTGACGGAAGAGTTGCTGGTAACGGTCAGCTGACCAGTGGCCGCGCCCAGCGCGGAGGGATCGAATTGCACACTGAGCGTAGCCGTTTGGCCTGGGCTCAACGATATCGGGAATGTGCTCGGCGTCAAAGTGAAACCCGCGCCGGTAACTGTCGCTCCGCTTATAGTTACAGCTGCTGTGCCGATAGAGTTGACGGTGACAATCTGGGTCGAAGGCGTGTTCACCGTGACGTTTCCGAACGCCACGCTGGTCGCGCCGATGCTCAGCGTGGGTACTGGCACACACAACTGAAGAGCAAAGCTCGCGGTGACGGTTCCTGCACTCGCCGTCAGGCTTGCCGTCTGCACAGTCGAAACCGCCGACACACTCGCAGTGAACTGGGCGGTGGTAGCGTTTGCGGCTACCAGAGACGCAGACGGCACCGTCACGGCTACGTTATTGCTTGACAAGGCTACTCTGAAGCCCCCAGTCGGCGCTGCTCCGCTGATCGTGACGGTGCAGAGATCCGTACCCGTCCCCCCCATCGATGCGCTGGCGCAAGAGATACTCGTGAGTTGCGGTGTAGTTACGGCTGCTGCCGCGCCAGTGCCGCTCAGATTGATTACTGTGGCGGTGGTCGAAGCATTGCTGCTGATGGCTACTTGACCCGCCACCGGGCCAGCCGAAGCCGGATTGAAGTTGACAGTCAAACTATACGTACCGCCCGCAGGGACAGAAACGGGAAAGTTCTGATTCCCTGCGACGGAAAAGGACTGCCCGACCACGTTCAGCTGGGTGACGGTAACCGGAACCGTACGGTTGTTCAACAGAGATACTGTGGCACTTGTGGCCTCGCCTACAGGAACATTACCGAGATTCAGCGACGTAGGTGACCCATCCAGACTTGGCGTCTTCGATGGGATCACTGCCGTTCCCGCGCAACCGGGGATGAAGAAACTGAAGATACATGCCACCAACGCGAGCCGAACATTAATCAGACCTCCGAAACGTGCCTGTTTCGTCTGGTCATCTCTGCCGGCCACATATGACATTGGAAATGACCTCGTCGACAATACTGCGCAAACCGCAGTATCAGGTTTCAGAACTGAACGAATCAGGATCCGGAGCATGAATCCACCCTTTTTAGATTTCTGGCTTTGAATAGTTCAAGGCCACTGCTTCGTATATCGGGAAACATAGCTGAAGTGTTCTATTTTCTGTACCAAAGTAACCTGCTCTGGAAATTTGCGAGTAATATCACTGTTGATGATTTGAGTCGATATCTTTGCTAATGATAGATATACAGCGAAGGACTATCACTCCGCATAAACATGAAGAACGAAAATGACGCCAACACGAAAGTAATCCAAGACGTCCGAAGACCTCGATATTCCGTCCGAAGAGACACAGAAGGTACGGAAGGGAGAGCTATCAATTCTGCTCGGGCAGCGGACCGATCAGGCTGAAGTCGCGGACGTTCAATATGCCTTCCCAGCCTCTAATTCCTAAGGAACCTCTGCATAAGTTCCAAATCCATAGTCAGCTTGGATAAAGTTAAGAGTGGATGGAGAATGCGATGCAGCAGATGACTTTGGCAAGCCAGTCGAGTTTTGAGAAGTACGCGCGGAA
>Ga0255356_1000424_pt1 | contig 29234 bp, 38 predicted proteins | sample HBST100metaG_FD_189944 | JGI IMG/M metagenome (GOLD analysis project Ga0255356, IMG submission 189944) | Peat soil microbial communities from Stordalen Mire, Sweden - H.B.S.T100 | ecosystem: Environmental > Terrestrial > Soil > Wetlands > Peat | place: Sweden: Norrbotten County, Stordalen Mire...
GGGGAAAGGCATGGAGGCTCTTAGGCCATGGCGGGTGCGGAAAACAAGCGGTACCCACGCGAATCTCACAATTGGCGTGAAAGGTACGTAACCGTACGAAATTTACAAAAATGATAGGAGTTTCGCGGGAGATGCAAGGCTGGAGCCGCATTTCGGGATTGAAGGCGGCGCGACACTGCCCTATGCTGCCCTCCGACCCGGTTTGTGCCGGGGCGATCTGAACGATTACAGAGGACTGTTCCTATAGTGCGACCCCCGAAAAACGACCGCCAGCGGCAATCTCGTCGTCGCGGTTTTGACGACGACAATTTCTTTGGCAACACGCTTCCCCCCCCGCCGTCTTTTTCCGGGTTCGGGTCGGCCTCTTCCGCGCCGGAAGCAAAGGCAACGGTGAAATGGTATAATCCTGAGAAGGGTTTCGGTTTCGTCGAAATGTCTGATGGTTCCGGGGATGTGTTCCTGCACGCCAACTCCCTGCAGAATGCTGGTTTCCAGGCGGTGACGCCGGGTTCCATCCTGCAGGTGCGGGTTGGGCAGGGGCAGAAAGGCCGTCAGGTCGATCAGGTTATCTCTGTGACCGAGGGCGATGCTCCGCCGCCGCGCAGCGGTGGCTTTGGCGATCGTGGTGGCTTCGACCGTCCCCGCCCGAGCGGCCCGCGCGCTCCACGTGCCCAGGCCAGCGGCCCGGCCGTGGAAATGACCGGCATTGTCAAGTGGTATAATGCTACCAAGGGCTTTGGTTTCATCAGCCCGCAGAGTGGCGGCAAGGACGTGTTCGTGCATGCCACGGCGCTGGAACAGGCCGGACTGTCGCCTCTGCAGGAAGGTCAGTCGGTGCGCATGAATGTCGTGCAGGGCGCCAAGGGGCCGGAAGTCAGCTCGATCAGCCTCGACTGAACGGTCTCTCGGACGGTTACATAAAGAACGGCTCCATGAGAATGGGGCCGTTTTTTTTATGCCGGAAGGGCAAGGCTGTTCAGGCGCTTGACGCCGAGGGTGGAGAGGCGTTCCCAGCCCAGAGCCAGGGAGTTGTTGATATCTATGGCGCGGCAGGCGTCTTCGATGACCGTGCTGTCGAAGTCAAAATGTATGGCGTCTTCCGCTGACCAGGAGACGCAGAAATCGGTGGCGAGGCCGCAAAGGTAAACATCCGTGATGCCGCGGGCCGTGAGGTAGCCGTTCAGGCCGGTTTTGGTGATGCGGTCGCCTTCCAGAAAGGCTGAATAGCTGTCGACGCTATGGTGGGTTCCCTTGCGTAGAATCAGGCTGGCATGGGGGATGTTCAGGCCAGGATGCAGGGCGGCGCCGGTGCTGCCCATGACGCAGTGGTCTGGCCAGAGGACTTGCCTGCCGTAAGGCAGCTCAATGGTTTCAAAGGGCAGCTTGCCGGGGTGGCTGCTGGCGAAGGAGACGTGGCCAGCGGGATGCCAGTCTTGCGTAATGACGACGGTCTGGAACTTGCCCGCGATGCGATTGATGAGGGGAACGATCTCGTCGCCTTTGGGAACGGCAAGGGCGCCGCCGGGGCAGAAATCATTCTGAACGTCGACGACCAGGAGGGCGGTGTTGTTCTGCATGGTCAAGTTATACGAGATTTAGTACGTAAGGATATAGACAGGCGGAGTTGAAAACTGTAAGGCTCCGCCCCTCGACGGAACGTGGGAGGTTTGGGTGATGGTTCGCCCAGCCGGATGTACCACGGTCCATTGGCGCGTGCCAAAGGATTAAGGAGCCAGAAATGGCAAAGAAGATTGTCGGTTATATCAAGCTGCAGATTCCTGCAGGCAAGGCGAATCCGTCGCCGCCGGTTGGTCCGGCGCTCGGTCAGCGTGGCCTGAATATCATGCAGTTCGTCAAGGAATTCAACGCCGCGACGCAGGGCATGGAGCCGGGGATGCCGGTTCCGGTGGTTATCACCGCGTTCGGCGACCGTACCTTCTCCTTCGTGATGAAGACCCCGCCGAACACCTACTTCCTGAAGAAGGCCGCCGGCATCACCAAGGGCACGACGACCCCGGGTAAGGGCGCTGCCGTGGGTAAGGTGACGGTTGAGCAGCTTCGCGAGATTGCGAAGACGAAGATGGTGCATATGAATGCCAACGATGTTGATGGCGCTGTGCGTATGTTGATCGGTTCGGCCCGCTCGATGGGCGTGACCGTGGTGGAGGGCTGAACCAATGGCACATAACAAGCGTTTGAACGCTGCGCGCGCCAATGTGGACCGCAACAAGAATTACGACCTGACCGAGGCCGTGGCGCTGGCCAAGGCCAATGCGAAGGCAAAGTTTGACGAGACGATTGAGATCTCGCTGAACCTGGGTATTGACCCCCGTCATGCCGACCAGATGGTCCGTGGCCTGATTTCTCTGCCGAACGGCACCGGCAAGGTGCTGCGCGTGGGCGTGTTCGCCCGTGGCGCGAAGGCTGATGAGGCGCTGGCCGCAGGGGCTGACGTTGTCGGCGCTGATGATCTGGCCGAGAAGGTGCAGGCTGGCGAGATCGAGTTTGACCGCTGCATTGCCACGCCGGACATGATGGCGCTGGTTGGCCGTTTGGGTAAGATCCTCGGGCCGCGTGGCCTGATGCCGAACCCGAAGCTGGGCACCGTGACCATGGACGTGAAGGGTGCGGTTACCGCTGCCAAGTCCGGTCAGGTTGAGTTCCGCGCTGAGAAGGCCGGCATCATCCATGCGGGTATCGGCAAGGCAAGCTTTGACGACGAGAAGCTGGTTGAGAACGCGAAGGCTCTGGTTGACGCGGTACAGAAGGCCAAGCCGACGGGCGCCAAGGGCACGTACCTGCAGAAGGTTGCGCTCAGCACGACGATGGGCCCTGGCATCCATGTGGATGTGGCTAGCGTTAACGCGTAAAATAACGAGATACGTGGCGGCTCCGGCCGCCACGGGCAGGGGCGTGAAGACGCCCCGACCTGTCCAAGACCGGATGTGCCGTAAGGCTTAATGGGGTTTGCCCCGCACTCGGTAGAGAGGTGCCAAAGACTTTGCTCGCGCAAGGGGTTTGGTGGTTCGATGATAAGGACAGGCGAATGGATGTCCGGGGTGGTCCCGGCATCTTGGGTAACCTGGCGGTACATGAAATTTTTTCATGGATCGCCGCAAGTTGGAGACGGATGTGGATCGCATAGAGAAGCGTGAATTCGTCGCTGAGTTGTCTGCGGTGTTCGCGGAAACGTCTATGGTTGTTGTCACTCGCAATGCGGGTATGACAGTGGCTGACGTGACCGACCTGCGCCGCAAGATGCGGGCGGCGGGAGCAAGCTTCAAGGTTGCGAAGAATCGTCTGGCTTTGCTTGCTCTTGATGGAACCCGGTTTGACGGCATTGCGCCCCTGATGAAGGGGCCTACGGCAATTTCCTGGTCGAAAGACCCAGTTGCCGTGGCGAAAGCCGCCGTCGACTTCGCCAAGACCAATGACAAGTTTGTTCTGGTTGGTGGTGCTCTTGGTAACCAGGTGCTTGATGTAGCTGGTCTCAAGGCGCTTGCCGAACTGCCGTCGCTGGATTCGCTGCGTGCCAAGCTGCTGGGGCTGCTCAATGCTCCCGCAACCAAGGTCGCAGGTGTGCTCCAGGCGCCGGCCGGACAGCTTGCCCGGGTTTTCGCGGCGTATGCCGATGCCAACAAGAGCGAAGCGGCCTGACGGAGCTTCATTCCCTTGTTGCTTAATTGCCGGGCTGCGTGGTGCGGCCTTGCATTGAACCAATCAAAGCCTATTTAAACGAAAGATTTTCGAATGACCGACCTTACCAAGCTCGTTGAAGAGCTGTCGAGCCTGACCGTTCTGGAAGCCGCTGAGCTCTCCAAGCTGCTGGAAGAGAAGTGGGGCGTTTCCGCCGCTGCGCCGGTTGCCGTTGCCGCTGTTGCTGGCCCGGCTGCTGCGGCTGCCCCGGCTGAAGAGCAGACCGAGTTCACCGTGATCCTCGCCAGCGCTGGCGAGAAGAAGATCAACGTGATTAAGGAAATCCGTACGATTACGGGCCTTGGTCTGAAGGAAGCGAAGGATCTGGTTGAGGGTGCGCCCAAGACCGTTAAGGAAAACGCGACCAAGGACGAGGCTGCTGCCATCAAGAAGACGCTGGAAGAGCAGGGCGCGACTGTCGAAGTCAAGTAATTATCTTTCCCGTCGCGGCCTGATGGCGGTGGCGTGCAGATAGCCTAAAGGGCAGGCGATGACCGCAAGGTGATCGCCTGCCACCTGTTTATGTGATGACGTGCTGGAATTATTTGCAAGGGTGATGCGATGAACGCGATCAATGGTGGGTTTGGTAAAGGGTCTTTCACCAGCCGGAAGCGCATTCGTAAGAGCTTCGGACGCATCCCTGAAGTCGCGCCGATGCCGAATCTTATCGACGTGCAGCGTGCGAGCTATGATTCCTTCCTGCAGATGCATGTGAAGCCCGATTCGCGCACGCATTCAGGGATTCAGGAAGTTTTCAAATCGGTCTTCCCGATCGACGATTTCGCTGGCCGTGGCCGGCTTGAGTTCGTCCACTATGAGCTGGAAGAGCCGAAATACGACGTTGAGGAGTGCATTCAGCGTGGCATGACCTATGCGGCGCCGCTGAAGGTGATTCTCCGCCTGATCGTGTGGGATTTGGACGAGGATACTGGTGCCAAGTCCATCCGCGATATTAAAGAGCAGCCCGTTTACATGGGCGACATGCCGCTGATGACCGATAATGGCACCTTCGTGGTGAACGGCACCGAGCGCGTTATTGTCAGCCAAATGCATCGCAGCCCGGGCGTGTTCTTCGACCACGACCGTGGCAAAACGCACTCCTCGGGCAAGTATCTATTCACCGCGCGCGTGATTCCGTATCGTGGCTCCTGGCTGGACTTCGAGTTCGATGCCAAGGATCTCGTGTATGTGCGCATCGACCGCAAGCGTAAGCTGCCGGTGACGACGCTGCTCTATGCACTGCCGAGCCTAGCCACCGAGGCGCTGCGCACCGCGCGTGAAGCCAAGGGCGAAACGCTGGAGATCGGCGAAATCAAGGGCATGGACGCCGAGGAGATTCTTGGGGCGTTCTACGGTCAGGTGCTGTTCACCTCCACCAAGGGGCAGTGGGCGCGGCCGTTCGAGGCCGAGGCGTTCCGGAACCAGAAGCTCATTGAGGATCTGGTTGACGCGGATACTGGCGAGGTTGTGGCCAAGAGCGATGAGAAGCTGACCGCCCGCGTGGTCCGTAAGATTGCCGAAAAGACCAGCCGCGTGCTGGTGGCGCGTAATGACCTGATCGGCCGTTTCGTCGCGGTGGATCTGTACGACCCTGAGACAGGTGAGATTTTTGCCGAGGCGGGTGAGGAACTCGTTGAGGCTAAGCTGGCGCTGCTGGAGGGCAAGGGGATCGACGAACTGCCGACCCTGGCGGTGGATCAGGGCAATGGCCCGTGGATTCGCAATACGCTGGCCGCCGATAAGAATAGCAACCGCGAGGATGCGCTGATCGACATCTACCGCGTGATGCGCCCCGGCGAGCCGCCGACCAGCGAGACCGCGGAAGCTCTGTTCAAGGGGCTGTTCTTCGACGCCGATCGCTATGACCTCTCGGCCGTGGGCCGCGTGAAGATGAACATGCGCCTGGGCGTGGATGTGCCGGATACCGTGCGCGTGCTGCGCAAGGACGACATCCTGCGCACCATCAAGATCATGTGCGAGCTGAAGGACGGGCGTGGCGCCATTGATGACATCGACAATCTCGGCAATCGCCGCGTGCGTTCTGTGGGCGAGTTGATGGAGAATCAGTACCGCGTCGGTCTGCTGCGCATGGAGCGCGCCATCCGTGAGCGCATGGGCTCGGTGGATATCGATAGCGTGATGCCGCATGACCTGATTAATGCTAAGCCGGCGGCTGCGGCTGTACGCGAATTCTTCGGCTCTTCGCAGCTCAGCCAATTCATGGACCAGACCAACCCGCTTTCGGAAGTGACGCATAAGCGCCGCCTTTCCGCGCTTGGGCCGGGCGGTCTGACACGTGAGCGCGCTGGCTTCGAGGTGCGCGACGTGCATCCGACGCATTACGGCCGCATTTGCCCGATTGAGACGCCGGAAGGCCCGAACATTGGTCTGATCAACAGCCTTGCCACCTACGCCAAGGTGAACAAATACGGGTTCATTGAGACCCCGTACCAGATGGTCAAGGAAGGCGTCGTGCAGCCCTCGTGGAAGTATCTCTCCGCGATGGAGGAAGAGCGCCTGACTGTGGCGCAGGCCGACGCGAAGAAGGACTCGACCGGCAAGTTCACCGATGACTTGGTCTCCGTGCGCCGGAATGGTGACTTCTTGCTGGTGAAGCCGGAGGATGTGACCGCCATTGACGTGTCACCGAAGCAGTTGGTCTCCGTGGCCGCCGCTCTGATCCCGTTCCTGGAAAATGACGACGCCAACCGCGCGCTGATGGGCTCGAACATGCAGCGCCAGGCGGTGCCGCTGATTCAGTCCGATGCGCCGCTGGTGGGTACCGGTATGGAAGCCGCCGTGGCACGCGATTCCGGCGCGACCATCGTGGCGAAGCGGGCGGGCATTATCGACCAGATCGACGGCGCGCGCATCGTGGTGCGGGCGACGGCCGAGGATGGTACGACCATGGGCGTCGATATCTACCGTCTGCGTAAGTACATGCGCTCCAACCAGAGCACCTGCATCAACCAGCGTCCGCTGGTGCGCGTGGGTGACCGCGTGGCTGCCGGTGACATCATCGCTGACGGCCCGTCCACGGAGCTGGGCGAGTTGGCGTTGGGCCGCAATGCGCTTTGCGCGTTTATGCCTTGGAATGGCTACAACTTCGAAGACTCCATCCTGATCTCCGAGCGGATTGCCCGTGATGACGTATTCACCTCGATTCATATCGAGGAGTTCGAGGTCATGGCGCGCGACACCAAGCTGGGCCAGGAAGAGATCACGCGCGATATCCCGAATGTCGGCGAGGAAGCTCTGCGCAACCTCGACGAGGCTGGCATTGTGTATATCGGCGCCGAGGTGAATCCGGGCGATATTCTGGTGGGTAAGGTGACGCCGAAGGGCGAGAGCCCGATGACGCCGGAAGAGAAGCTGCTGCGCGCGATCTTTGGCGAGAAGGCTTCCGACGTGCGCGACACCTCGCTGAAGCTGCCGCCAGGCACTGTCGGCACGATCGTGGATGTGCGCGTGTTCAACCGCCGTGGCGTGGACAAGGACGAGCGCGCGCTGGCGATTGAGCGTGCTGAGATCGAGCGTCTGGCCAAGGACCGTGACGACGAGCGCGGGATTCAGGAGCGTTCCTTCCTGAACCGTCTGCGCGAGGCGCTGCTGGGCCAGACTGCTGGTTCCGGGTTCAAGGGTATCAAGGCCGGCACGCTGCTGACCGCTGAGATCCTGGCTGAGCATCCGCGCGGTGCGTGGCGCAATATCGTCGTGCAGGACGACACCATCATGTCGAATATCGAAATCCTGAAGCGGGAATTCGATGCTGCCGTGAAGCGCCTGCAGGACCGTTTTGAGAGCAAGGTCGAGAAGCTGCAGCGCGGCGACGAGCTGCTGCCCGGCGTGATGAAGATGGTCAAAGTCTTCGTGGCCGTGAAGCGTAAGCTGCAGCCTGGCGACAAGATGGCTGGACGCCACGGTAATAAGGGTGTGGTCTCGCGGGTTGTGCCCGTGGAGGACATGCCGTTCCTGCCGGATGGTACGCCGGTTGATCTGGTGCTCAACCCGCTGGGTGTGCCGTCGCGCATGAACGTGGGGCAGATTCTGGAAGTGCATCTGGCCTGGGCCTGCGCTAATCTCGGCAAGCAGATCGGTGTGGCGGTTGAGGAATACCGCCGGACCGGAGAGGCGAAGCTGGAGCTGCTGGAGCGGCTCAAGGACGCCTATGGCGACGAAATCTATAACGAGCAGATTGCCGATATGGATGACGCGGCGCTGATCGAGCTGTGCGGCAACATCAAGAAGGGCGTGCCTATCGCGACTCCGGTGTTCGATGGTGCGCGCATCCCGGATATTGAGGCGATGCTGGCGAAGGCCGGGCTGGATATTTCCGGTCAGTCAGTGCTGGTGGATGGCCGGACGGGCGAGCAATTCGAGCGGAAGGTGACGGTGGGGTATATGTATATGCTCAAGCTACATCACCTTGTGGACGATAAGATCCATGCGCGTTCGATTGGGCCGTACAGCCTCGTGACCCAGCAGCCGCTGGGTGGCAAGGCGCAGTTTGGTGGCCAGCGCTTCGGTGAAATGGAGGTCTGGGCACTCGAGGCTTACGGTGCCGCATACACTCTGCAGGAAATGCTGACCGTGAAGTCCGATGACGTTTCCGGCCGTACCAAGGTCTATGAGGCGATCGTGCGCGAGCAGGATAACTTCGAGGCGGGCATCCCTGAGAGCTTCAACGTGCTGCTTAAAGAACTGAAATCCTTGGGTCTGAATGTCGACCTGGAGCAGACGGCCTCCTAAGGCCGCCTGCACCGGGCGAAACAGATTCTGGCAGTTTAAGGATGATGAGCAATGAATGATTTGATGAAGATTCTGGGCCAGACCGGCCAGGCAGCGACTTTTGACCAGATCAAGATCCAGATCGCCTCGCCGGAGCAGATCCGCAGCTGGTCTTACGGTGAGATCAAGAAGCCGGAGACCATCAACTACCGTACGTTCAAGCCGGAGCGGGACGGCCTGTTCTGCGCCCGCATCTTCGGGCCGATCAAGGATTACGAGTGCCTTTGCGGCAAGTACAAGCGGATGAAGTTCCGCGGTATTATCTGCGAGAAGTGCGGCGTGGAAGTCACGCTGGCCAAGGTGCGGCGTGAGCGCATGGGCCATATCGAGCTGGCCTCGCCGGTCGCCCATATCTGGTTCCTGAAGTCGCTGCCGAGCCGCATCGCGACGATGCTGGATATGACGCTGAAAGACGTCGAGAAGGTTCTGTACTTCGAGAGCTATATCGTGCTGGAGCCGGGCACCACGGACCTTAAGCTGCATCAGCTGATCTCCGAGGACGAGCTTTATAATAAGCAGGATGAGTTCGGCGAGGACGGGTTCCGCGCCAGCATCGGCGCAGAGGCGATCAAGCATATTCTCGTCGGGATTGATCTGGCGGAAGATAAGGCGCGGATGCGCGCTGAGCTGAAAGAGACCAATAGCGAGACCAAGCGCAAGAAGCTGGTCAAGCGCCTGAAGCTAGTTGAGAACTTCCTCGACTCCGGCACGCATCCCGAGTGGATGGTGCTGGACGTGGTGCCAGTGATCCCGCCCGAGCTGCGTCCGCTGGTGCCGCTGGATGGCGGGCGCTTCGCGACCTCCGATCTGAACGATTTGTACCGCCGCGTGATCAACCGCAACAACCGCTTGAAGCGGTTGATGGAGCTGCGCGCGCCGGACATCATCGTGCGCAACGAGAAGCGCATGCTGCAGGAGTCGGTGGACGCTCTGTTCGATAACGGCCGCCGCGGTCGCGCCATTACCGGCACCAATAAGCGCCCGCTGAAGTCACTCTCCGACATGCTGAAGGGCAAGCAGGGCCGCTTCCGTCAGAACCTGCTCGGCAAGCGCGTCGACTATTCTGGCCGTTCGGTGATCGTGGTGGGCCCGGAGCTGAAGCTCCACCAATGCGGTCTGCCGAAGAAGATGGCGCTGGAGCTGTTCAAGCCGTTCATCTACGCCAAGTTGGAGAAATACGGCCTGGCCACCACCATCAAGGCCGCCAAGCGCATGGTCGAGAAGGAGCGTCCCGAGGTTTGGGACATTCTGGAAGAGGTCATCCGAGAGCATCCGGTGATGCTGAACCGCGCGCCGACGCTGCATCGCCTTGGCATCCAGGCGTTCGAGCCGGTGTTGATCGAGGGTAAGGCCATTCAGCTTCATCCGCTGGTCTGCACCGCGTTTAATGCGGATTTTGACGGTGACCAGATGGCGGTGCATGTGCCGCTCTCCATTGAGGCGCAGCTGGAAGGCCGCGTGCTGATGATGTCCACCAACAACATCCTCTCGCCCGCCAACGGCAAGCCGATCATCGTGCCGAGCCAGGATATCGTGCTCGGGCTGTACTACCTCTCCCTGGAGACGACCGAGTTCGGCGTCACCAAGGAAGAGGACGCGAAGGCATTCGGTTCCGTTGGCGAGATCGAATTCGCGCTATCCGCCGGGGCGATCAAGCTGCATGACAAGATCCGTGCGCGGGTCGAGTCCATCGATCATGCCGGTGTGAAGAAGAAGTCCATCGTAGTGACGACGCCGGGGCGGATGCTGATCGGTCAGCTGTTGCCTCTGGATGCGAACGTGCCGTTTGCAGTGGTCAACAAAATGCTGACCAAGAAGAACGTGTCTGACGTGATCGACCTCGTTTACCGCCATTGCGGGCAGAAAGAGGCGGTGATCTTCTGTGATCGCATGATGGCTCTTGGGTTCCGCCATGCGGCCAAGGCTGGCATCTCCTTCGGCAAGGACGATATGCGTATCCCCGACTCCAAGGCGGCGTTGGTTGGCGCCACCCAGGCGGAAGTGCGTGAGTTTGAGCAGCAGTATCAGGACGGTCTGATCACGGCTGGCGAGCGCTATAATAAGGTGGTTGACGCTTGGTCGCGTTGTAAGGACCTCGTGGCCACCGCCATGATGAAGGAGATCTCCAAGCAGGAGATCGGCAAGCCGACCAACTCCGTGTGGATGATGAGCCATTCCGGTGCGCGTGGTTCGGCGGCGCAGATGTCTCAGCTGGCTGGCATGCGCGGCCTTATGGCCAAGCCGTCCGGCGAGATCATTGAGCAGCCGATTATCGCGAACTTCAAGGAAGGCCTCTCGGTTCTCGATTACTTCAACTCCACCCATGGCGCCCGTAAGGGGTTGGCTGACACGGCGTTGAAGACCGCGAACTCCGGTTACCTGACCCGCCGACTCGTCGACGTGGCACAGGACTGCATTATCATTGAAGATGATTGCGGAACCGAGCGCGGGCTGAGCGTGAGCGCGGTGATGGATGGCGGTGAAGTTGTCTCCAGCCTTGCCGAGCGCGTGCTGGGCCGGACGACGGCGGCTGACATTCTCGATCTCGTCACGGGCGAGGTGATTGTGCCGGCGAATACGCTGATCGAGGAGCCGCAGGCCGAGCAAATCGAGAAGTCGGGCATTGAGACTGTGAAGATCCGCTCCGTGCTGACCTGCGATACCAAGATCGCGGTGTGCGGTAAGTGCTACGGACGTGATCTGGCACGCGGTACGCCGGTGAATGTCGGCGAGGCTGTGGGCGTTATCGCCGCGCAGTCCATCGGCGAGCCGGGTACGCAGCTGACCATGCGTACCTTCCATATTGGCGGCGCGGCGCAGCGTGGTGCCGAGCAGTCCAACGTGGAAGCCAGTCATGATGGCACGGTCAACATCCGCAACCGCAACGTGGTGACGAACAGCCAGGGCGTGCCGGTGGTGATGAGCCGTAACTGCGAGATCATCATTACCGACGCCGCCAAGCGTGAGCGCGCGCGGTTCCGTGTGCCTTACGGCGCGCGGTTGCTGGTGGATGAAGGTGCTGCCGCCATGCGGGGCCAGAAGCTGGCCGAATGGGATCCGTACACCTTGCCGATCATCACCGAGCGCGCGGGTATCGTGGAATATGCCGACCTGATCGAGGGCATCACGCTCGTGGAGCGGACCGACGAAGTTACGGGCCTAACTTCCAAGGTGGTGGTGGACTATAAGCAGTCCGCTCGCGGTGCCGATTTGCGCCCCCGCCTGCTGCTGAAGGATGCCAAGGGCGAGGTTCTGCGCCTTTCCAATGGCGCCGAGGCCCGTTACTTCCTCGCCCCCGACTCCATCCTCTCGGTGGAGCCTGGTGCGACGGTGGCCGATGGTGACGTGCTGGCGCGTATTCCGCGTGAAGGTTCGAAGACCCGCGATATCACGGGTGGTCTGCCGCGCGTGGCTGAGCTGTTTGAAGCGCGCCGTCCGAAGGATCACGCGATCATCGCGGAGATCGACGGCCGGGTGGAGTTCGGCAAGGATTACAAGGCCAAGCGCCGCGTGATCGTGAAGAGCGACGAGACCGGCGAGGAGACCGAGTACCTGGTTCCCAAGGGCAAGCATGTCTCGGTGCAGGAAGGCGATTATGTCCGCCGTGGCGACCCGCTGGTGGATGGCCCGCGCGTGCCGCACGACATTCTGCGCGTGCTGGGCGTCGAGGCGCTCTCCGACTATCTGGTGAACGAAATCCAGGATGTGTACCGTCTGCAGGGCGTGAAGATCAACGACAAGCACATTGAAGTGATCGTGCGTCAGATGCTGCAGAAGGTGGAGATTGTTGAGGCTGGCGACACGACCTTCTTGGTCGGGGAGCTGGTGGACCGAGTCGAGTTCGACCAGGAGAACGGCAAGCTGGCGGCGGACGAACGCCGGGCGCTGGGGCTGCCGGTGCTACAGGGCATCACCAAGGCCAGCCTGCAGACGCAGAGCTTCATCTCTGCCGCCTCTTTCCAGGAGACGACTCGCGTGCTGACAGAGGCAGCCACAGCCGGCAAGACCGATGCGCTCACCGGCTTGAAGGAAAACGTGATCGTCGGACGCCTGATTCCGGCTGGTACGGGCAGTGTCATGAACCGGCTGCGGGCTATTGCCGCCGGGCGCGACAGGCAGGCGTTGGGCAGCAGCCGCCCGGCCATTGCCAAGCCGGATATGGCCGCGGAATAAGCGACTCCGCGGAAATGCTGAGTGAACGGAACGGCGCCCTTTCGGGGGCGCCGTTTTGATTCCGGTAGCCATGCTGTTTTTACCAATCTGCGTTTTTCTAAGCCCAGAGAATGGCAGAAGAGCTTGACTTGAGGGGGCGTGGCTTCTAAGGAAAGCGCTCTCGCAGTTCCGGAATTTTCGGATGTGGGTTGTCGATAAAATCTGGCGCGTGCGGCGCCGTACGGTTCTACCGTACTTAGGCCGTGTGCTGGAGGACATTCCGTAAGGTGGGCATCCGCCTTGCGGTCGTTTTTTATGGATGGCCTGGCATCAGGAGGATGGGTTGTTGAGGACCACACGTAGCAGGATGAGATATGCCGACCATTAACCAGTTGATCGCCAAAGGCCGTGAGCCGGCGCCGAAGCGTAATAAGGTGCCTGCCCTTGAGGGCTGCCCCCAGAAGCGCGGCGTTTGCACGCGTGTCTACACGACAACCCCGAAGAAGCCGAACTCAGCGCTTCGTAAGGTCGCCAAAGTGCGTCTGACGAATGGCTTTGAGGTTGTGAGCTATATTCCTGGTGAAGGTCATAACCTGCAGGAGCACTCTGTGGTGCTCATCCGTGGTGGCCGCGTGAAGGATTTGCCGGGTGTGCGTTATCACATCCTGCGTGGTGTCCTTGATACGCAGGGTCTGCCGAAGCGCCGTAAGCGCCGCTCGCTGTATGGCGCGAAGCGGCCGAAGTAAGGGAAGCATTGATATGAGCAGACGTCGTCGCGCGGTCAAGCGTGAAGTTCTGCCGGACGCGAAGTTCGGCGATGTCGTTATTAGCCGTTTCATGAATGTGCTGATGTACGACGGTAAAAAATCTGCGGCTGAGGGCATCGTCTATGGTGCGCTGGATGTGTTGAAGAAGCGCGGCGGGGCGAATGCCGACCCGGTGCGTCTGTTCCACGAGGCGCTGGACAATGTGAAGCCGGCGATTGAGGTTCGTTCCCGCCGCGTTGGTGGTGCAACCTATCAGGTTCCCGTTGAGGTTCGGACTGAGCGTCGCCAGGCGCTGGCGATCCGCTGGATCATCGACTCCGCCCGCAAGCGTGGTGAGCACACGATGGAAGAACGGCTTTCGAATGAATTGCAGGATGCGGTGAATAATCGCGGCTCTGCGGTTAAGAAGCGTGAAGATACCCACCGGATGGCGGAAGCTAATAAAGCTTTCAGCCACTACCGCTGGTAATCGACTGACCTTTCAAGTTTTTAGCCTGCACACGGAGCAGTAAAATGGCCAAAGCTAAATTTGAGCGCAATAAGCCGCATGTGAACATTGGCACGATCGGCCACGTCGATCATGGCAAGACCTCGCTGACCGCCGCTATCACCAAGGTGCTGGCAAAGGCTGGTGGCGCGACCTTCACGGCCTACGACATGATCGATAAGGCGCCGGAAGAGCGCGCCCGCGGCATCACCATCTCCACCGCCCATGTGGAGTATGAGACCGCTAACCGTCACTATGCGCACGTGGACTGCCCTGGCCACGCTGACTATGTGAAGAACATGATCACCGGTGCCGCCCAGATGGATGGTGCGATCCTGGTGGTGTCCGCCGCTGACGGCCCGATGCCGCAGACCCGTGAGCACATCCTGCTTGCTCGTCAGGTTGGCGTGCCGGCGCTGGTCGTGTTCTTGAACAAGATGGATCTCGCTGACCCCGATCTGGTCGAGCTGGTGGAAATGGAAGTTCGCGAACTTCTGTCCGCCTATGGCTTCCCGGGCGATGATGTGCCCATTATCAAGGGTTCCGCTGTTTGCGCCCTGAACGATACCAACCCGGAAATCGGCGAGCAGGCCATTCTGAAGCTGATGGAAGCGGTTGACACCTATATTCCGCAGCCCGAGCGTGCCATCGACAAGCCGTTCCTGATGCCGGTGGAAGACGTGTTCTCCATCTCCGGCCGTGGCACCGTGGCCACCGGCCGCGTCGAGCGCGGCGTGGTGAAGGTTGGCGAGGAAGTCGAGATCGTTGGTCTGCGTCCGACCACCAAGACGACCGTGACCGGTGTGGAAATGTTCCGCAAGCTGCTCGATCAGGGCCAGGCTGGCGACAACATTGGCGCGCTGCTGCGTGGCACGAAGCGTGAGGACATTGAGCGCGGCCAGGTTCTGGCTGCTCCAGGCTCCATCACCCCGCACACCAAGTTTGAGGCTCAGGCCTACATCCTGACCAAGGAAGAAGGTGGCCGTCATACACCGTTCTTCACCAACTATCGTCCGCAGTTCTACTTCCGCACCACTGACGTGACCGGCGTGGTTACGCTGGCGGAAGGCACCGAGATGGTGATGCCGGGCGATAACGTGACGATCAATGTCGAGTTGATTGCCCCGATCGCCATGGATGAAGGCCTGCGCTTCGCTATCCGTGAAGGTGGCCGGACCGTTGGTTCGGGCGTCGTCGCCAAGATCACGAAGTAATATTGCTCCCCCGTACCTGAGAAGAGTTTGAGCTAAGATGGACAACCAAAACATCCGTATTCGCCTCAAGGCGTATGACCATCGCGTGCTGGATAACAGCACCAAGGACATCGTCAACACGGCGAAGCGCACGGGCGCTCAGGTGCGGGGGCCGATTCCTTTGCCGACCCACATCGAACGGTTCACCGTGAACCGTTCGCCGCATGTGGACAAGAAGAGCCGCGAGCAGTTCGAGATCCGGACGCATCGCCGCTTGTTGGATATCGTTGACCCGACCCCGCAGACCGTGGACGCGCTGATGAAGCTTGACCTCGCCGCTGGCGTCGAAGTCGAAATCAAGATCTGAGTTTGGGTGGTATTGGTATTATGCGTACCGGTGTGATTGCAAAAAAACTGGGGATGACCCGGTTGTTCAAGGATGACGGCACGCATGTGCCGGTCACGGTGCTGCATCTCGATGAGGTGCGGGTTGTGGCGGCACGGACGGTTGAGACAGATGGCTACTCCGCAGTGCAGCTCGGCATTGGTAAGGCCAAGCCGAAGAATGTGAGCAAGGCGCAGAAGGGCCACTTTGCCAAAGGCAAGGTTGAGCCAGCGATGAAGCTTGTTGAGTTCCGCGTTGCGGACGACGCTGTGCTGGAGCCTGGCGCGGTGGTTTCGTCGACGCACTTCTCAATTGGTCAGTTTGTCGACGTTGCTGGCATTACGAAGGGTAAGGGCTTTGCCGGTGGCATGAAGCGCTGGAACTTCCGTGGCTTGGAAGCAAGCCATGGCGTATCAGTCAGCCATCGTAGCCTGGGTTCCACTGGTAATCGTCAGGATCCCGGCAAGACCTTCAAAAACAAGAAGATGGCCGGTCACCTCGGTCAGGAACGTGTGACAACATTGAACCTGCAGGTCGCAGGTGTCGATGAAGCGCGTAACCTTGTGCTCGTGCATGGTGCCGTTCCTGGCTCCAAGGGTGGCTACGTGCTGCTGCGCGATGCGATCAAGAAGGCGCGGCCGGCGGATGCCGCCTACCCCGCAGCGTTGAAGGGCTGAGCCGATGAAGCTGGATGTTGTTGATTTTGATGCGAAGCCCGCTGGCAGCACTGAGCTGCCAGACGAGATTTTCGCTATGGAGCCCCGCGTGGACATCATCGCGCGCGTGATTCACTGGCAGCTGGCCAAGCGCCGCGCCGGCACGCACAAGGTGAAGGGCATGGGTGAGGTCTCCGGCACCACCCGTAAGCCCTACAAGCAGAAGGGCACGGGTAACGCCCGCCAGGGTAGTTTGCGCGCACCGCAGTTCCGCACTGGTGGCGCTGTGCACGGCCCGGTCGTTCGCGATCATGGCTATTCGCTGAACAAGAAGGTTCGCCGTCTGGGCCTGCTTTCCGCGCTTTCGCAGAAAGCCGCCGCGGGAAAGCTCGTGATCTTGGACACCGTTGGTGAGCTTGAAAAAGCCAAGGACGTGGCGGCGAAGGTGAAGAATTTTGGCTGGAGCTCGGCACTGATCGTCGATGCCGCCGTGGAGGAGAAATTCCTGCGCGCCAGCCGTAATGTGCATGGTCTGGATATCCTGCCAGTTGTGGGCGCGAATGTTTATGACATCGTGCAGCATGACGTGCTGGTCATCACCAAGGCCGGCATCGATGGCCTGAAGGAGCGCCTGGCATGAGCAGCGTGAAGATTTCTCCGGAGCGGATGTACGAAGTCGTTCGTGCGCCCCTGATCACCGAGAAGGCGACCCTGCTTTCCGAGAAGAACCAGTTTGTCTTCAAGGTTGCGCAGGATGCGACGAAGCCCGAGATCAAGGCGGCGATCGAGGCTCTGTTTAAAGTTAAGGTTACCGGCGTGAATACGCTGATCACCAAGGGCAAGACCAAGCGGTTCAAGGGCCGTCCTGGTGTGCGCTCCGACGTGAAAAAGGCGTTCGTGACTCTGGCCGAAGGCGAGAGCATCGATTTCACAACCGGTCTGGCATAAGGCTCAGGCGATGGCACTCAAGCATTTTAATCCCGTCACGGCGAGCCTTCGCGGCACCGTCCTGATCGACCGCAGCGAGCTGTGGAAGGGCAAGCCCGTCAAAGGCCTGACCGAAGGCAAGCATTCGACTGGTGGCCGTAATAACCACGGCCGTATCACCAGCCGCTTCCGCGGCGGTGGACACAAGCAGGCTTACCGCTTGGTTGATTTCAAGCGTCGTAAGTACGATGTGGCCGCGACGGTCGAGCGTCTGGAATATGACCCGAACCGCACCGCATTCATTGCGCTGATCAAGTATGCCGATGGCGAGCTGTCCTACATTCTGGCGCCGCAGCGCTTGAAGGTTGGTGATCCGGTTGTGTCTGGCGCGCGCGTCGACATTAAGCCTGGCAATGCCATGCCGCTGGCCTCGATTCCGGTGGGTACGATTATCCACAATATCGAGCTCAAGGTTGGCGCTGGCGGGAAGCTGGCCCGTTCCGCGGGGACGTTTGCTCAGCTGGTTGGTAAGGATCAGGGCTATGCTCAGATCAAGCTGATGTCCGGTGAGCTTCGCGTTGTCCGCGCCGAGTGCATGGCAACGATTGGCGCGGTGTCCAACGCCGACCATCAGAACCAGCAGATTGGCAAGGCTGGCCGTAGCCGCTGGCTGGGCCGTAAGCCGCATAACCGCGGTGTCGTGATGAACCCGGTCGATCACCCGCATGGTGGTGGTGAAGGTCGTACCTCTGGTGGCCGTCATCCGGTCACGCCGTGGGGCAAGCCGACCAAGGGTTACAAGACGCGTAGCAATAAACGTACGGATGATCTTATCATCCGCCGCGCTAAGAGCGGGAAGGGCTAAACGATGGCACGTTCTGTTTGGAAAGGCCCGTTCGTTGACGGGTATCTGTTGGGCAAGGCGGAAGCCTCGCGGGCTTCTGGCCGCAACGAGATCATCAAGATCTGGTCGCGTCGTTCCACGATCCTTCCCCAATTCGTTGGTCTGACCTTTGGCGTTTACAACGGGAAGAAGTTTCTTCCCGTTCAGGTGAACGAAAATATGGTTGGCCATAAGTTTGGTGAATTCTCGCCGACCCGCACCTTCCCGGGCCATGCGGCGGACAAGAAAGCGAAGCGGGGCTAAAATGAGCAAACCCAAAGCTGAGCGCGGCCTCGCCGACATTCAGGCCCAGGCAATCGCGCGTAACATCCGCGTGAGCCCGCGCAAGCTGAATCTGGTTGCGGAATCTATCCGTAATCTGCCGGCGAGCCGTGCCCTGGCCGATCTGACCTTCTCCAAGCGTCGTATCGCCAAGCAGGTGAAGAAGACACTTGAGAGCGCCATCGCCAACGCCGAGAACAATCATCAGCTCGACGTGGATAAGCTGGTTGTGAAGCTGGCTGAAGTTGGCCGTGGCATCGTTATGCGCCGCTTCCATGCGCGTGGCCGTGGCCGCTCCGCTACCGTTGAGAAGTGGTTCAGCCATTTGAAGATCGTCGTCGAGGAGCGTGAGCCGGCAACAAAGCCGTCGCGTGATGCCCGTCCGGGCTTCAAGAAGTCCGAGACTGCAAAACCTGCCGGGGAGGCCGCGTAATATGGGTCACAAGATCAATCCGATTGGCTTGCGCCTCGGTATTACCCGCACCTGGGATAGCCGTTGGTATGCAGGTAAGGACTATGCCAAGCTGCTGCATGACGATCTGAAGCTGCGCGCCTATTTGCGCGGCAAGCTGTCGCAGGCTGGCGTGTCCAAGGTTGTGATCGAGCGTCCGGCGAAGAAGCCCCGCGTGACGATTTACGCCGCCCGACCGGGTGTGGTGATCGGCAAGAAGGGGCAGGACATCGATACGCTCCGCAAGGACCTGTCGGCGATGGCGAAGGCTGACGTCTCCCTGAACATCATGGAGATCCGCAAGCCCGAGATCGACGCGACGCTGGTTGCCGAGAACATCGCGCAGCAGCTGGAGCGCCGCGTGGCGTTCCGCCGCGCCATGAAGCGTGCAGTGCAATCTGCGATGCGCCTTGGCGCCCAGGGGATCAAGATCACCTGCGGTGGCCGTCTGGGTGGCGCTGAGATTGCCCGCGTTGAGTGGTACCGTGAAGGCCGCGTGCCGTTGCATACGCTGCGTGCTGACTTGGATTACGGTGTTGCTACGGCGAAGACGACCTACGGCACATGCGGCGTGAAGGTCTGGATTTTCAAAGGCGAGATCCTCGTGCAGGACCCGCTCGCGCAGGATAAGCGCGCGGCTGAACAAGCTCCGCAGCGCTGAGGAATTATTGCCATGATGTCTCCTAAGCGTACGAAGTTTCGTAAAGCTCATAAGGGCCGTATCCACGGCAATGCAAAGGGCAATACGCAGCTGAATTTTGGTGCCTTTGGTCTGAAGGCGCTGGAGCCGGAGCGGGTCACCGCCCGCCAGATTGAGTCCGCCCGCCGCGCGATTACCCGTGCGATGAAGCGTGCCGGTCGGGTGTGGATCCGTATTTTCCCGGATCTGCCCGTCTCCACCAAGCCTGCCGAAGTCCGTATGGGCTCCGGTAAGGGTAGCCCGGAATTCTGGGTGGCGCGTGTGCATCCCGGTCGCATCGTCTTCGAGATTGACGGTGTGGCTGAGCCGCTGGCCCGTGAGGCGCTGGCCCTGGGGGCGGCGAAGCTGCCGATCAGGACGAAGTTTGTTACCCGTATTGGAGAGGCGTAAGATGACCGTTGCAAGTGACATCCGGGCCAAGACCCCGGACGAGCTGAAGAGCTTGCTGCTGGATCTGCGCAAGGAGCAGTTCAATCTGCGCTTTCAGCGTGCGACAGGCCAGCAAGAGAACACCAGCCGCGTGCGCGCGGTGCGGCGCGATATCGCGCGGGTGAAGACGATTCTGGCTGAGCGCGCGCGTTCGGCTGCGACGGTTTAAGAGGGTACCATGCCGAAACGTGTTCTGACCGGGCGTGTTGTAAGCGACAAGATGGACAAGACGATTACTGTCCTTGTTGAGCGCCGCATCATGCACCCGCTGTATAAGAAGTTCATTCGCCGCTCCAAGAAGTATGCGGCGCATGATGAAGGTAATATTTGCGTCGAGGGTGATCTGGTTCGCATTGAAGAATGTGCCCCGATCAGCAAGCGCAAGACGTGGGTCGTGACGGAGCGTAATGGTTCCGCGCTTGACCAAACGCAGGCCGGCTGAGGGAAGGCGTAGAAAATGATTATCGTAGAGTCGAACCTCGATGTGGCTGACAACTCCGGTGCCCGCCGCGTGCAGTGCATCAAGGTGTTGGGTGGCTCCAAGCGCAAGACGGCCTCCGTCGGCGATGTGATCGTGGTGTCCGTTAAGGATGCGATCCCCCGGGGCAAGGTGAAGAAGGGGGATGTGCACCAGGCTGTGGTGGTGCGGACCGCATTCCCCGTGCGCCGTGCCGATGGCAGCGCGATCCGCTTCGACCGCAATGCGGCCGTGCTGATCAACAAGCAGATGGAGCCGATTGGCACCCGTATCTTCGGGCCGGTGGTTCGTGAGCTGCGCGCCAAGAAGTTCATGAAGATCATCAGCTTGGCGCCGGAGGTTCTGTAATTATGGCCGCGCGTATTAAAAAAGGCGATAAGGTGCTGGTGGTTTCCGGCGCTTCCAAGGGCAGCCGTGGAGAAGTGCTGCGCGTGATCCCTTCTGAGGACCGTGCCGTTGTGCAGGGCGTGGCTGTGGCGAAGCACCACACCAAGTCTCGCGGGCCCGGCCAGGAAGGCGGAATCATTGAGCGTGAAGCCGCTGTGCATTTGTCGAATCTGGCGTTGATCGACCCCACCACTGACAAGCCGACGAAGGTTGGTTTCCGCGTGTTGGACGATGGCCGCAAAGTGCGTGTTGCTCGCAAGAGTGGCACCGCGATTGATGGCTGAGGAGGCCGCAATGAGTGAAGTGAAATCCCTACCGCGCCTGCAGACGTATTACCGCGAGGTTGTGCGAGAGCAGATGCTGAAGGAATTCGGCTACAAGAACCCGTTCGAAGTACCGACGCTGGAAAAGATCGTCATCAACATGGGTGTTGGTGAGGCTGCGGCCGACCAGAAGAAGCTGGACGCCGCTGTGGCTGAGCTGACGCTTATCTCTGGCCAGAAGCCGGTCAAGACGGTTGCGAAGAAGGCGATTGCCGGCTTCAAAATCCGTGCTGGCCTGCCGATTGGCTGTAAGGTGACGCTGCGCAAGGCGCGGATGTACGAGTTTCTTGACCGCTTGGTTACGATTGCGCTCCCCCGCGTGCGTGACTTCCGTGGCATTCCGGGTAATAAGGGCTTCGACGGCCGCGGCAATTTCGCCATGGGCCTCAAGGAGCAGATTATTTTCCCCGAAATTGTCTACGATAAGGTCGATGCAATTCGTGGCATGGACATCATCTTCGTGACGAGCGCGAAGACGGATGCCGAGGCTAAGGCATTGCTTAAGGGCTTCAACTTGCCGTTCGCTAAGTGAGCGGCGGAGCAAAAAATTTTTTTGGAAAACGGCTGGTAGAGACTGGCAGGTTCCGGAGGGTATCAGAAGATGGCTAAGACATCGCAGGTCAACCGAAACGGCAAGCGTGAGCGCATGGCTGCCCGTGATAAGACGAAGCGCGCCGCGTTGAAGGAGACGATCATGGATCGGACTCTGCCGGTGGAGGACCGCTTCGAGGCGAGCCTTAAGCTCGCGCAGTTGCCGCGCAACGGCGCGAAGGTTCGCGTCCGCCTGCGTTGCGAGCTGACCGGTCGCGCTCGTGGCAATTATCGTAAGTTCAAGCTCTGCCGTATTGCGTTCCGCGATTTGGCGAGTTCCGGGCAGATCCCCGGTGTCATCAAGGCCAGCTGGTAAGGAAAGGGCAAAAGTTAATGTCAATGTCCGATCCGTTGGGTGATATGCTCACCCGTATTCGTAACGCCCAGCACGCCCGTCTTACGGTCTGCGTGGCGCCTGCCTCTAATCTGCGCGCCAATGTTTTGGACGTGCTGAAGCGTGAAGGCTTTATTCGTGGCTTCAGCCGTGAAGAAGTTCGCCCCGGTATTCAGCAGCTGCGCATCGAACTGAAGTACAACGAGGGCCAGCCGGTCATCAAGGAAATCAGCCGCGTGTCGCGCCCTGGCCGCCGCGTCTATTCCAAGATTAAGGAGCTGCCGCGTGTATATTCGGGTCTCGGTGTTTCCATCCTCTCCACGCCGCGTGGCGTGATGAGTGATGTTGAAGCCCGCGCTGCCAATGTTGGCGGCGAAGTTCTCTGCCGCGTATTCTAAGGGAGAGAGATAGATGTCACGTGTAGGCAAATATCCCGTCGAAATTCCGGCTGGCGTTACTGTGGCGCTGGCAGGTAATGTGCTGACGGCTAAGGGCAAGCTCGGCGAGCTGACGCTCTCCCTGACCGATAAGGTCGAGGCGACCGTTGAGGGGAACAAGGTTTCCGTCGCGCCGAAGAGCAAGGAAGCGGCTTCCCGCATGATGTGGGGCACAACCCGCGCCAATATCGCCAATATGGTGAAGGGCGTATCTGTTGGGTATGCGAAGACGCTGGAGATCACCGGCACGGGTTACCGCGCCGCTGTTCAGGGCAGTAACCTGGTGGTCAATCTTGGGTTTTCCCATGATGTCGTGTATCCGATCCCGGCTGGGATCAAGGTGAGCTGTGAAAAGCCAACCCTGATCAAGGTTGAGGGGGTGGACAAGCGTCAGGTTGGTCAGGTTTGCGCTGAACTGCGCTCCTACCGTCCGCCTGAGCCGTATAAGGGCAAGGGTGTTAAGTTTGAGGGCGAGGCGATCCGCCGGAAAGAGGGTAAGAAGAAGTAATGTCGACAAATCTTACATTGCAGGCGCGCCGTCGGCAGCGTCTTCGCTATCAGCTGCGGCAGAAATCTTCCGGCCGTCCGCGTCTTTCCGTGTTCCGTTCCGGCAAGCACATCTATGCCCAGATCATCGACGACACCGCTGGCCGTACGCTGGCTGCCGCTTCGTCTTTGGACAAGGATCTGAAGGCCGCGCTGAAGACTGGCGCCGACAAGGATGCGGCAAGCGCGGTTGGCAAGCTGATCGCCGAGCGCTGCAAGGTGGCTGGCGTGGTTGCCGTGGTGTTCGATCGCGGATCTTATCTCTATCATGGCCGGGTGAAAGCCCTGGCTGAGGCGGCCCGTGAGGGCGGCCTCGACTTCTAGGAGCATTTCAGATGGCACGTGAAGCACGCGAAGGCGGCAGGAATCGTGAGCGCGAGCGCGAGCCCGGCGATGAGTTCGTCGACAAGCTGGTGACGATCAACCGCGTTGCGAAAGTGGTGAAGGGTGGCCGTCGGTTTGCCTTCGCGGCACTCGTGGTGGTTGGTGATCAGAAGGGCCGTGTTGGCTATGGTGCCGGTAAGGCCCGTGAGGTGCCCGAGGCGATCCGTAAGGCAACCGAGCGCGCGAAGAAGACCATGATCCGCGTTCCGATGAAGGAAGGCCGTACGCTGCACCATGATATTCGTGGCACGTTCGGCGCGGGTGATGTTGTCATTCGTTCTGCTCCGGCTGGTACCGGGATCATCGCTGGTGGTCCGCTGCGCGCCGTGTTTGAGACGCTGGGGATTGGCGATGTCGTGGCGAAGTCGCTCGGCAGCCGGAACCCGCACAACATGGTGAAGGCCGCTTTCGCTGCGCTGAGCAGCGTGACGAGCCCGCGCCTTGTGGCTTCGCGCCGTGGCAAGAAGGTGGCTGACCTTTATGGTTCCGCGGCTAAGGAAGCCGTTGTGGAGGTGAGCGATGTCTGAGAAGAAGATTCGGATCACGCAGATTGCGTCCGGTAACGGTCGTAAGCCCGGGCAGCAGGCAACCTTGGTGGGCCTCGGCCTGAACAAGATCGCCAAGACCCGCGAGCTTGTGGCGACGCCGGAGGTTCTCGGCCAGGTGCGCAAGGTTGCGCACCTTCTGAAGGTTGAGGAGCTGGCGTAAGCCGCGCTCGTGCAAGGATAATTGTGATGAAACTGAACGAAATTCGTGACAATCCCGGTGCTCGGTTGAAGTCCAAGAGACTTGGCCGCGGTATCGGGTCCGGCAAAGGCAAGACCTCCGGTAAGGGCGTTAAAGGCCAGAAGGCACGTGAAGGCGTTTCTCTGAATGGCTTCGAGGGTGGTCAGCTCCCGATCTATCGCCGTCTGCCGAAGCGTGGCTTCCATAATATCAACCGCAAGGAATATGCGCCGCTGAACCTCAGCACGCTGGACGCTGCGATTGAGGCTGGCAAGCTGGATGCGGCGCAGCCGATCAATGAAATGATGCTGGCGGAAGCTGGTGTGGTGCGTCTTGGCAAGGTGAGCGGTGTGCGTTTGCTCGCCAAGGGTACGATCACCCGTGCTGTTAACATTGAAGTGTCGGGTGCGTCAGCTGCGGCTGTGGCTGCCATTGAGCAGGCCGGCGGCAAGGTGACGACCCTGGTTGCGAAGGCTGAGGCCGAAGCGGCTTAAGGACTTGCTTCAGCCGGAGAAAATCCGGCACTATAGCGCTTGTAAAACGGCGCTTGCCAGTGGCGCAAAGCTGACGGGCAAGCGCCGTTTTTGTTGAATAAGAGGATAACGCATGGCATCCGCCGCAGAACAGATGGCGGCCAACCTGAACCTTGGTGCGTTCGGCAAGGCCACGGATCTAAAGAAACGTATCTGGTTTACCCTGGGCGCGTTGATCGTGTTCCGTTTGGGAACCTATATTCCGGTGCCGGGCGTGGATGCCGCGGTCATGGCACATCTCATGACCCAGAACGGCGGCGGCATTCTGGGCATGTTCAATATGTTCACGGGTGGCGCGCTGGGGCGCATGACCATCTTTGCGCTCAACATATTGCCGTATATCAGTGCCAGCATCATCGTTCAGCTCATGTCCTCGACCATTCCGGCGCTCGATGCGTTGAAGAAGGAAGGCGATTCGGGGCGGCAAAAAATTACCCAATATACGCGCTATTTGACCGTGCTGATTGCTGCGGTGCAGGCGTATGGCATCGCCGTTAGCCTGGAGCGGGTGAAGAGTGCCCTTGGGCCTGCCGTGATCGATCCGGGGGCTTTCTTTGTATTCACCTGCGTTGTTACGTTGGTCGGTGGCACGGTTTTCGTGATGTGGCTCGGTGAGCAGATTACCTCGCGCGGAATCGGCACAGGGTCGAGTCTCATCATTTTCGCGGGCATTGTGGCGAACATGCCAGTGGCAATCGTGAATATTTTGGAACTGGGGTCGACCGGCGCGCTCTCGACCTTCTTTATCATCGCGTTCTTCGTGATCGGCTTCCTGGTCATTGGTTTTGTCGTGTTCATGGAGCGGGCACAGCGGCGGATTCTGATCCAGCATCCGAAGCGCCAGGTCGGGCAGAAGGTTTACGGTGGCGAGGCGAATTACATGCCGCTGAAGGTAAATGCCTCTGGCGTGATGCCTCCTATTTTTGCAAGCTCGTTGCTGGTTATCCCTGCGACCTTCGTCGGGTTCTCCAGTGGTGGGCCGGGCTGGCTGCAATCGGCGTCGCACCTGCTCTCCCGTGGGCAGCCCCTATACATGTTGTTATTTGCCGGGCTGATTACGCTGTTTTCTTTTGTGTGGGCGGCGATTGCCTTCAACCCGGAAGAAACGGCCGAAAATCTGAAGAAGAACGGAGGATTTATCCCCGGGATTCGCCCTGGGACCAACACGGCCAAGTATTTTGACATGGTGCTGACTCGCTTGACGGCGATCGGCGCCGCCTATCTGGTCATTGTTTGCCTGCTGCCTGATTTCGTGATGAGCAATTATAGTCTGCCATTTTATTTTGGCGGGACCTCGCTGCTGATCATAGTCTCCGTGACGATGGACACGGTGACGCAGATTCAGTCGCATCTGCTGGCTCATCAATATGAGGGCTTGATCCGTAAAGCCCGCGGCAAAGGCCGGAAGTAAGGGGAGGGGTAAGGTGGAATTAATATTGCTGGGACCGCCTGGGGCGGGGAAGGGTACGCAATCGAAGCTGCTGGAGACCCGCTATGGAGTCGCGCAGATTTCGACTGGTGACATGCTGCGCGCGGAAGTGAAGGCTGGCAGCCCGATTGGCCTTGAAGCCAAAAGCATCATGGATGCGGGTGGCTTGGTGTCGGACGACCTCATCATCCGCATGATTGGGGAGCGAATCGCCCGGCCGGATTGCGTCAAGGGGTTTATCCTTGATGGCTTTCCGCGGACCGTGCCACAGGCCGAGGCTCTGGATAAGTTGCTGCACGAAAAGGCGGTGGACCTGGATGCCGTGATCGAACTGAAGGTTGATGAAGCGATTCTGGTGGAACGCATCAGCGGGCGCTTCACTTGCGCCAAATGCGGCGCCGGGTATCACGACAAGTTCAAGCAGCCGAAGCAGAACGGCGTGTGCGACGTTTGCGGGGGCCATGAGTTCGTCCGCCGTCCGGACGACAAGGCTGAGACCGTGCATGCGCGGCTGGAAGCATACAACGCCCAAACCGCCCCGATTCTACCTTACTATGAGGCGCAAGGGCGTTTGCATGTCGTGGACGGCATGGCAGAGATGGATGAAGTTGAGCGCCAGATCGAGGCAGTGCTGCGTAAAATTGGCGTTCCGGCGCCTTAACTGCAGCACCTCACGAAAAATTGATCATTTGTCGTTGACTCTAATTTGGCGGGCGCTATAACCCGCTTTCGCGGCGCTCCCGGTTGGAGCGCCGCAACTAGTTATGACCTCAGGAGAGACCTCGTGGCGCGTATTGCCGGCGTAAACATTCCCACGAATAAGCGTGTTGTGATCAGCCTTCGTTATATCTATGGCATTGGCCCGGTGAAGGCGCAGGAGATCTGCACGACCCTCGGCATCCCGGACGAGCGCCGCGTGAACCAGCTCTCCGACGATGAGATTCTGCGTCTGCGCGAGATGATCGACAAAGATTATCGGGTTGAAGGTGATCTGCGCCGTGAGACGGCCATGAACATCAAGCGTCTGATGGATCTGGGCTGCTACCGCGGTCTGCGTCATCGCAAGGGGCTTCCGGTTCGCGGCCAGCGTACCCACACCAATGCCCGTACCCGCAAGGGTAAGGCCGTGGCGATCGCCGGCAAGAAGAAAGTCACCAAGTAAGCGTTCGCGCACCCCGTCAGCAGTTACAGGAATAAAGATATGGCGAAGCCCGCCTCACGCCCTCGCAAGAAAGAACGCAAAAACATCATTTCTGGTGTTGCGCACGTTCTCGCCAGCTTCAACAACACCATGGTCAACATCACCGACGCGCAGGGCAACACCATTGCTTGGTCGTCTGCTGGTAGCCAGGGGTTTAAGGGAAGCCGCAAATCCACCCCGTACGCCGCTCAGGTGGCGGCTGAGGATGCGGGCCGCAAGGCGCGTGAGCATGGCATGGAACTGCTCGAGATCGAAGTCAGCGGCCCCGGTTCGGGACGTGAGAGCGCCCTGCGCGCCCTGCAAGCTGTTGGCTTCCAGATTTCGGCAATTCGTGATCTGACGCCGATTCCGCATAACGGATGCCGCCCGCGCAAGCGTCGCCGCGTCTAAAGCCGGAAGCGAATTTTCTTGAGGCCTGGGCGATCTGTGTATCGTCTTTGGCCGGAGGGGTGAATGTTGAAAGAATCAAATTTGTCTCTGCAACGCAACTGGCAAATGCTGATTAAACCGGAACAGCTCGATGTCGAGTTCGGTTCCGATGCCGGCCGTTTGGCCACGATTGTAGCCGAACCGCTTGAGCGTGGCTTTGGCATGACGCTGGGTAATTCGCTGCGGCGGATACTGCTCTCGTCCCTGCAAGGCGCTGCCGTTACGGCAGTGCGTATTGATGGCGTGCTGCACGAGTTCTCGACGCTGGCGGGGGTCCGCGAGGACGTGACCGACATCATCCTGAACATCAAGCAGCTTGCCGTGCGGATGCATGGCGAGGGGCCTAAGCGCATGGTGCTGACGGCGACTGGTCCTGGCGAAGTCAAGGCTGGGCAGATTCAGGCTGGGCATGACATCGAGATCATGAATCCCGATCTGGTGCTGTGCACGCTCGATGATGGCGCGACGCTTGGCGTGGAATTCACCGTCGGCTCCGGCCGCGGTTATGAGCCCGCTTCGGCGAATCGCCCGGAAGATGCGCCGATTGGGTTGATCCCCGTCGATGCTATCTACTCGCCGGTGCGCCGCGTGTCCTACAAGGTCGAGAAGACCCGCGTGGGGCAGGTGACGGATTATGACAAGCTGATCCTGGAAGTGGAAACCAATGGCGCGATCACGCCTGAGGATTCCGTGGCTCTGGCCGCCCGCATTCTGCAGGACCAGCTCAGCATGTTCGTGAACTTCGAGGAGCCGCAGCGTCTGCGGGCCGAGGAGCCGCGGATCGAGCTGCCGTTTAACGCGAATCTGCTCCGCAAGGTGGATGAACTTGAACTTTCTGTCCGTTCCGCCAACTGCCTGAAGAACGACAATATCGTGTATATTGGCGATCTTGTGCAGAAGAGCGAGCAGGAAATGCTGCGTACGCCGAATTTCGGCCGTAAATCTTTGAACGAAATCAAGGAAGTGTTGACTGTCATGGGATTGTCCCTTGGCATGACCGTGACCGACTGGCCGCCTGAGAATATCGAGGAACTGGCCAAGCGTTCCGACCAACCCTTCTGAAGTCTAAACAGGAACACTTATCATGCGTCACGGTCTTAGCGGTCGTAAACTCGGCGTCACCTCCTCCCATCGCGCCGCCATGTTCAGGAACATGGCGGTTGCCCTGATCAAGCACGAGCAGATCACCACCACCCTGCCGAAGGCGAAAGAACTTCGCCCGGTGGCGGAGAAGCTGATCACGCTCGGCAAGCGCGGCGGGCTGCACGCCAAGCGTCAGGCTTTCGACCAGCTGCGCGACGAGACCATCGTTGCCAAGCTTTTTGAAGCCCTGGCCGAGCGCTACAAGACCCGTTCCGGCGGCTATACCCGCGTGCTGAAGGCTGGCATGCGTTATGGCGATGCCGCGGATATGGCTGTGATCGAGCTGGTTGACCGCGATGTCTCCGCCAAGGGGCAGGATAGCGGTCCGAAGCCGGAAGTTGCGGCTGAAGACGAAGAGTAAGATTTTGCCGCAAGGCAAATGAAAAAGGGCAAGCTTCGGCTTGCCCTTTTTGTTTTTAGAGAGGCTTGTGGGCCTTCTCGATCAGCCGGCTGAAGAAGCCTGGCTTTTTGGCGGGCTTGGGGGTGGCTTTCTGGGC